>Ga0310811_10010634_pt1 | contig 11891 bp, 12 predicted proteins | sample YCmetagenome_FD_207642 | JGI IMG/M metagenome (GOLD analysis project Ga0310811, IMG submission 207642) | Soil microbial communities from experimental microcosm in Duke University, North Carolina, United States - YC | ecosystem: Engineered > Artificial ecosystem > Soil microcosm > Unclassified ...
AACTATAGCCTCGCAGGTGCGGCGAGGCAGACAATTCAGCCGCGCAACCCAGCCATTCCGGAACTAACCGCCATTGCGGCGTTTTACGGTGTGATGCAGTGGATCGAAGCGCTTATCAATATAGCAGCGTTTGTCGGGTTCATCGGTCTTGCGACGCGCGGGCCGCGGGGCGATTGCTGTGTGGATGGCTGAATATCGCAGAGCGGGATGGCCGCGGTCTTTGTGATGGCTTAATCACACAATTGAAGTGAGGGCGCTCAGTGCCTGGGGAGGGGTCACGGTGTTAAGCTTTTTCCATCGCAAGTCTTTGAACCTTTTGCCCGGTTCCCCGACCTATGAGTGCTGGGGATTTCAGGGCCCAGTAAATAGCGCAGCGCCACCTTAGCGAACATACTCCGCTTCGGTGGCGTTGTTGCTTTTCGATTTTTGATCCACATATCGCTTGCCAATGCTGACGGCGACTTGCCCTTGCAAATCCCCAGACGCTGTCGGCCGAAAACCCCGCTCACCCCCCAGGTGCGGGGTTTTCTTTTTCCAAAGCGCCATTTCTGAAGCGCCATGTGCCAGCGCTCGTGAGGCCCTCGCGCCCCGCCCAATGGTCCGCTTATTGCGTAAGAAATAACAGCCTCGGATTCAATCAGAACCGAAAGACCTTAGTCCGCGAGTTTCTTCAACGTTGCACGAAAGCTCAGGCTGCGGCTGCCCGCGAGGGTCGTGCCGAACACCTCGGCGCGATTGGAGTCAAATGTGCCGGAGAATCCGCTGTTGACTTCATGGCCACTGAAAAGTGGGCGGACGAACGGATCGGAATAGGGCGTATGCTGATTGGTGGTGAGTTGTCCTTTCCAGGTGCCGTCGCCGACCGTATAGGTCCCGATCGACCAGAAATGCGGACCGCCTCCAATTAGCACTCCGTCACGGAGAATGAATACGCCGTTATCACGGCCCTTCACGCCGTCGAGCATGTGGATGTGGACGGAATAGAGCCCATTCTGCATCGAAAAACCGCCGCTGTCCCTACCGGAACACTACAACCCAGGGGGACAAGCGTCGAGAACCGAGGAAAGCCCCGCGGGGTCGCGTACGCTCCTCGGAAGGCTCAAAATGAAACACCCCGCCCTTCCAGGCGGGGTGCGCTCACAATCGGGGACGGTACGCATACTGTCTATCCGGCCCGCGCGAAGCATGGGCCATGAATATTAAAAAAGGGACAGCACCAACACGCCCGAACAGCGATATCAGGATGGGCGATTCACCGAGGGGACCGCGGTGCGCGGTCTGAACTCCGGCTTCGGATTAACTTCGAAGAAGCGGATGATTTCGCGACATGGTTCGCATCGAAACAAACGCGCCGCTTCGGCCGTCATTGGTTTGCAGCAGGTTGGACAGGCGGGAAACATACTATGAGATCGCTTTAGAGTTGGCGGGTGCTTGGGCGAACGCCCGATGCGGCTGAGTGTTCCAAGCGGACAGGAGATCAGCTGCCCGATGACGCTTGCGTTGAAACATTCTCCTCGACCCCGCGTTGGCGCAGGTATGTCTGACGCATATGATTACTTCATGTCCCATGCGGTCGCGGCCGTACAGAAGGCCCGCGCGATGCCGGCTAGTCATCTGAAACGAAAGCAGCGAACCGTGGCGCGCGTCTATCATCTGCTGGCGAAGGAATCCGCTTACGCGCCCAATGTTCATCACATCGACGACTTCCGAGCGGCAGAAAAGCTCCAGCGGCAAATCGATCGCGGCTGTTGACACCGATTGCCGGGACCAGCCGCGGACCCCAAAAATGCGTTTAGGAACGGTTCCTGCTCAGATGCGTTACGCCGTGTTGAGCAATAACAACGAGGAAGAAATCCACCGCAGGTGCGCTCACGGGTCCCGTCGGCTATTGTGATAACTGGCGGGGTTTAATTCGGCAGGATGCGAGACGATCCCATTCTCATGGCACGAACCAAAGCTGAGCAAGGCCAATTCTGGCTCAGCCCCCGCGCCAGCGCATTTCCATCAGAACTTTTTCTCGCGCCCCGCCTGAGTGGCTTGGAACGCTTCCGCCTCGTATGCGTTAGCCCCGCGAGCTTCCCCAAGTTGCTCACGTCGAAGAAAAGGCCCCGTCTCCCCCCGCGGGGCTTTTTCCTTGAACGTACCGTTTGCGGCGCTTCAGCGTTTCCCTGTCTGTCATCCTTAACTAAGGATCTTGCGCGCTTAACCATGGCCGCTGAGCGGCTCGCACTAGAATGATCGGATTACGCGACAGCCTTTATTTTGGTGGATTATGGACGACGAGTTTTTGAAGAAGTGGGCAAGCCAGGTTCGTGAATTGGCGGAGAAGGCAGACCCCGTCACCAGACGGCGGTTGATCATCCTGGCTGATGGCTACGAAAAGCAACTGAAGAAGCCTGAAGGCTCAGCCCCGCCAACGACGCTCGGCAAGGAGGCCTAAAGCTTCTCAGGCTCCGATGGAATCAGAACCGAGCCCTGGCTTTTCGCTTGACGCAGTTTCTTGAGGCGAACCGGTATCCACTTTGCTCGATGCTCCAGCAGCACCGTCTTCACGAACACGAAAAGTCCGCGACAGGACAGATGCACGACCACCTCGTGGTGCCGCAATCCCTTGCCGCCCTTGACGAGGCCGAGATCCCGGATCACGCAATAATGGCCGCTGCTCATCCGAGCCAGCCGGGCGTTTTCGAATCTTCGCATCGTGCAAGCATGCACCAGGGAAGGAATCCGTCAAACCCCCGGGGTTGAGGCTGCCGGCAAAGCCAATCCTGCCGCGATATTCCGCTTTGTTCCCGATCCGACTCTATTTCGTTCGCAAAGAACGAATCGGAATCGGCCCAAATCAGCGCGGATCAAATCCTAACGATTCGTTGCCTGCCTTCCAGGCATTGAACAGCAATGGCATCGAGCGTTGGCCGATGATTTCACCGTCGGTCGACTGCTCCGGAACCCCTGCCCCTTCCCTCGTTTTGCTGCTATTTACAGGCTCGCCCGAACCCCACGGTGCAAATCTCCGAACGTTCAAGGGAGCAACAATATGCGTTTTCTTCACACCATGCTGCGCGTCCGCAATCTCGATACCGCGCTGAAATTCTATCAGGACGCCCTCGGATTGAAGGAGGTCCGCCGCGTCGACAACGAGAAGGGCCGCTTCACCCTGTTGTTCCTATGCGCGCCCGAGGACGTCGATCAGCTCAAGAACCAGCCGTCGACGCGCGGCGCGCCGCTGGTCGAGCTCACCTACAATTGGGATGAGGAGAAATACGGTGAGGACCGTTATTTCGGTCACCTGGCCTATGAGGTCGACGACATCTACGCGACCTGCGACCGCCTGATGAAGCTTGGCGTTACCATCAACCGTCCGCCGCGCGACGGCAACATGGCGTTCGTCCGTTCACCGGATCTGCATTCAATCGAACTGCTGCAGAAAGGCGACCCCAAGCCGCCGGCCGAGCCCTGGACTTCGATGCCGAACACCGGCCACTGGTAATAAGGCGCCCTGGAACAAGCCTTCGCGCCGCGTGTTGCCTCAAGAACAAGAGAGCTGAGGAGGACACGATGGGTCGAGGACTTTTGCTTTGGCTTTTGGGAGTGCCGATACCGGTAATCATCCTGCTGTGGTTGCTCTTTGGCCACTGATGCCGCCCGTTGCCAGTGAAGGCCCTGCTGATCGCAGGGCCTTTTTGCATGGCTCCATTTTCGTAGCGCGGTGCGCGCCGGCAAAAATTCCGATATGACGCCGATCAGCGATCAGCTGGGCAAATCGGAGAACGCGCGTGCCGGACGAAAAGGGACAGATCACCATTTGGGGCCGGGCCAACTCGGTGAACGTGCAGAAAGTGCTGTGGTGCCTGAGCGAGCTCGACCTCCCCTACGAGCGGATCGATGCCGGCATGGCGTTCGGCCGCAACCACGAACCCGAATATCTGGCGATGAATCCGAATGCGCGCGTTCCGACGCTGGTGGACGGCGACTACGTGCTATGGGAATCGCATTCGATCATGCGCTACCTGATGCTCACCTATCGTCCGGATTCGTCGATCTATCCGCAAGCGCCGAAGCGGCGCGCCGCCGTTGATCGCTGGCTCGACTGGGTGCTCTCGACCGTGCAGCCCGCGGACCGTCCGGTATTCTGGGCGCTGGTGCGTACGCCGCCGGAGCAACGTGACATGGTAGCGATCCAGAAGGACGCCGACGCCGAAGCCCTTGTCTGGAAGATCGCCGACACGCAACTTGCGACACGGCGCTTCCTCGAAGGCGAAGATTTCACGATCGCCGATATCGCAGTCGGCGCCTTCGCGCGCCGCTGGCTCCGCGTCGAGGGCATCAGGAAGCCGAAGCTGCCGAATCTCGACCGCTGGTTCGTAGAATTGGAGAGCCGTGTCGGCTTCCAGCGACACCTGGCGCAGCCGATGAGCTGATGGCTCGCTTGCGTGCGGCCGCGCTAAAATCGGCCCTGCTGCACCAGGAGAACGCAGATGATGACTGCGAGCGTCACCGCGGTAGCGGCCAATCGCGCAGTCCAGCTTAATCGGCGCCCGATCCACCAAAGCATCGCGCAGCACATCACCACGGGAACAATGAGTTCGGGCCTCATGGATCTCACCCCGTCAGTGCCGTGCTGCGCCGGCATCGACGCTGACGGCGCCGCTGACTTTCACGCAGGTGCCGGTGCCCTCGACCTTCACGAAGTCTGGGCCGTAGCCCGCACAGGAATTGCCGGCGCTGGCGCCCTTGACAGGCAGGTCCCTGCTCGGGGGAGTTGCGTAATTGGGCTTCTGGCGGCCGGCCGGGTCGGCCTCCGCGGCGGAGAGGAACGACGCGACGGCGAGCATGAAAAAAGCGATGGTTCGCATGGCCATTTTTATCGCGAGCGGCACGATTTGACCATCCGGCCTCTGAGGTTGACGTTCGCCGCTTCCCATCCCGCGGCGGCCGTCACCCAATCTCGCTTTACCTTCATGTTAAGGACCGCTGTAACCAGATTGAAATCACAGGATTATTTTGTCTTCTGGAACAATCTGGTTTACCCCCAAAAGCCTGCCACCCCTCCCTTGCCCAGCCGTGGAAAGCCCACTATACGTTTCGCGGCCGTCACGGTTACGGTCATGGCCTAGCTCCCTTCGTCTATCGGTCAGGACGCCACCCTTTCACGGTGGAGAGAGCGGTTCGATTCCGCTAGGGAGCGCCACCTGCAGGGATGGCCTCTGATTTCACACAATTTTTCGACCGGATTGGCAAACTGGAACGACCGGTTTGCGACTTTTCTGTTCCGGTCATGTTTCGGACGTTCGGTTCGCTACCTGTCTGAGTGTCGCCAGCGCCGATGCAACTCTGTGCCGAAAACTCCGAAACATTTGCGGATGAAATGGTTCATCTAGGACGAGTTGCAGACCGCGCCGAGCTTGCCCAATCCTGGCTGTCATCGAAGGTCCGAAGACCCGGCCGCAAACATCTCCATGCCAACCACTCTCACGGGCGATTGCGGAGCGCGTTCGAGCCATGCACCCGCGCCCACGCCGACGTCCGTTGCTGGTCACTCGTTGCGAGTAATGCCCAAAATACTAACGGCCTTCTGTTTGGTGTAGATTTTTGGTGGTGTCCCGCTGATCTACGTTATCCCCAACACTGGGCCGATCATTGCCGGCCAACTCCAGCAGCGTTTGCGGTGCTGCTGCACTAACGAATTGGCCAAGCGTCACCTCGGTGCTGACCACGGTGCCGCTAAACGGAGCACGCACTGAGCATCGGTCAAGGCGCGCAGAGACCTCGTCTACCGACGCCTTGGCGGCATCGCGTAAGAACTTTGCTTCCGAAACGTCCTCGCTTCTCGATCCCGAGTGAAGAAGCGAGAGCTTCGCGCGAGCCTCCTCGAGCTGAGCTGTCGCCTCCTTGACAGTAGCTTTCGCTCGATCCAGTTGGGCTTCGCTCGTCGTGGGGCCGTCCGGCGCGATCCTTTTCAGATCAGCGTCCGCTTGCTCCATCCGGGTCGAGGCCAACTCGACGCCGGCGGCAGCCACCGCCAGCTCTTCCGGACGCGGCCCATGCTCGATGCGCGCCAAGGCCGCCTCCAGTGCTCCGAGCTGGGCCTTCTTCACATCCAGCTCCTTTTCGAGGTCCTTGCACTCGATGCGGACAAGCAGCTGTCCCTGCTCGACGTGCATGCCCTTTTGCACCCGAAGGTCGGCAACGACGCCGGAAGCGGCTGTGCCGATCAAGGCGAGGTTGCCCGAGGATACGCCTCGGCCGCGCGCAGCGACCTGCGCCTTTAGCGGATCGGCATGCCCTGCGCGTGCGAGGCCAGTCCCGCAGCAGATCAAGACAAGCAATACAGGCCCTAGTTCGACAGCCGGTCGACGAGGCTTCGATGACATGAGGATCCCCTGCAGTCGGCTCGACCTCAAGAGGCGAGGAGCCGGATAAATCATATTCGAGTAAAACCCGGCCTTGCGTCAACGACAAAGCAAGCGTCGGAGCCTACCGAGGACGTAGCTGCCACCTCCAATTGCAAACAGCAAATGCATCGGGTAACGTTTTCTTCTGATTTTCGTCGCGAGGTCACGCAACAAACTGGGGAAGGAACGTGTCTTGCGGCCTTCAAGGAATCTGCTAGTCGCGGGAGCGGCATTGGCTGCGCTGGCAGCCGGCAGCCTTGCTTTTCATGCTACGACGAGGGCCGCGCCTCAGACCGGAGCTGGCCCCGACCCGCGGGTTGCTCCACGCAATCTCATCGCTGCTCTTGGGCGGATCGAACCTTCTAGCGAGATCATCAACCTCGGCGCCGGCTCGGCTCCCGACCGCCTCGATTCGCTGCTCGTTCAGCGCGGCGATCTGGTGAAAAAGTCCCAGGTTCTGGGTTACCTTAGTGATTACCCCGAGCAGATCGCGCAACGCGACGTTTTGAAGGCCCAGCTGGACGAGGCAAGGTTACGTTTCAAGACCGAGACGGATCTTGATCATATCCGCATCGAGTCGGCCGAGTTGCATCAAAAGCAAGTGCTGGAAGTGGAGCCACAGAGGATTGCGGCTCAGGAGGCTACAATTGCCAGTCTGGAGGCAAGACTCGCCAACGACAAGAGCATCCAGGACGCCCAGCAGCAATTGTTTGTGCGCGGCACAGGGACCCGGAGACAGACCGACGACCAGAATACCCTGGTGCTGCAGGGTGAGGCCAATCTGAACGCCGCTCGCGCGCATCTCGCGGAGCTCAATCATCAGTTCGCGATCGACAAGATCGACGCCGACGTCCAGATCCGCATGGCACGTGCCACGCTTGAGCGGATGCAGGCCGACTTTTCGCTCGCGTCGCTCGAACGCCAGATTGCGCTCGCGGATGAGAAAGCCGAACGACTGACGGTCGTTGCGCCAATCGATGGCCGGATTCTCAACATCATGATCAAGCCGGGTGAGCAGATCACAAACGGCCCTATCCTGACTATGGGCGACACCAGCCGGATGCGGGCGGTCGCCGAGGTCTATGAGACGGACATTAGCAGGGTGAAGGTCGGCCAGACGGCCGAAATCAGCAGCCGTGCGCTGGCCCGGCCGATCAGTGGCCATGTTGCCCGGATCGGGGACATGGTTTTCAAGAACGATATCCTCAGCGTCGATCCGGCGGCACGCGCCGATGCGCGTGTGGTGGAGGTATGGATCGATCTGGACGATTCCGCTGCAACACAACGGCTTACTAACCTCACCGTAGACGTCCGCATCGACACTTCCGAAGCCGGCACCCTTGCCGGAACCGTCAGCCAGTAGCCTTAGCCAGTAGCCTTGGGCGCGCTCGCATCAGCGCAGGCTGGCAGTCCAGGAACAGCCGATGACCAGAGCGCACCCGGCGGTCAGATAAAATGTGCGCTTCAGGCTATTGTACGATCGCAGAACCGCCCAGTCCGCCATCATAATTCCCAGCAACAGCATGCCTATAGCTAGTCCCGGCGCCAGCCTCTCCGGGCGACCGCCGAACAGCCAAACGCTCAATGCCATCAGAGCCATCGTGGCAGCGAGCGAGATCCACAGCACCAGAAGCGCCCTTCTCGTCCCGAGCTTGTGGGTAAAGCCGTTCACGCCTCCTTCGACATCGCGATCGATATCGGGAAGCGTATTGGCCACGTTCAGGCTGAGCGAAAGCAGCGAGCCAATCGGATAGGCCAGGAGCAGCGAGGGCGTAAACCTTCCGGCGGCGACAAATCCCAGCACAGGAAGCGAGGGATAGAAAGCCATGAACGGAAGCCAACTGATGCCTGTTGGTTTGGCCCAGAAATTATACGAAAAGCCCAGGAGCCAGAGCATAATCGCGATACCGGCCTCCTCGAGGCCGAAATGATAGGCGGCCACCACTCCCAGGAAACCCGTCGCCAACCACAGCGACAGTGCCATGGACCGCGTCAAATCACCTGCGACCAGGGGTTTTTCCTGACGCTTGCTCCTGCGATCCAGGGGTTCATCGACATAATCATTCATCGCGCCGATGGAATAAAGAATGAAATAGACGACGATGAATATGACCGCAGCATCGAGACTGACCCCGATCTCGCCGCGAGCGATCAGGAAAAACGCTGTGGCCGCCACAGCCGTCAAAAACGTCGGCAGTGGATGTCCCAGGACCAGCAGTCCCCACGAAAATCGATAGATCCGGCCCGCTTGGTGCCGTCGGCTGCTGGTCACGACCTTCTGCCTCAAACTTAGCCCGGGGGCCTCACCAACTCAACGGCGGGGGCCACACGATGCGATGCCGTCGACGGGTTCATCAACACACCTTGTTAGCTCAAAAGTTGCATGTTAGTTAGCCGTAAAGTTTCACGTTAGACTGTTTCATTCAATAATATTTGGCGGGGCGGCTATGGGAGAAGCCTTCATCAATCGGATTGGCACTGCAGTCCCGCCTTTCGACGTCCATCGTACATTTTCGAACTCTCTCGCTCCGCTCCTATCCCAAAAAAACTCGAGGGCCATTATTTCCAGATTGGTCGACCGGGCACAAATCGATCATCGCTACTCATTTCTCGATCCGGAGCTGTTTCTAAAGCCCGACGGGTTTTATCAACCCGGACACTTCCCCGACACCTTGAAACGAATGCGCTTTTTCGAGCAGCAGGCCCCCGTCCTGGCGGCACGCGCCTTGGAAGACCTAGACCTGGCCGGGGTCAAGGATGACATCACACACCTGATCGTCGCGTGCTGCACGGGATTTTACGCACCGGGGATCGACGTCGACATCATCAACAGATTTGGCCTCAGGCCGACGGTCGAGCGAACCATGATCGGCTTCATGGGCTGCTATGCCGCGGTCAACGCGCTGAAACTGGCACGCCACATCGTCAGATCCGAGCCCAACGCCAAGGTTGCGGTCGTTAACGTCGAACTTTGCACAATCCATCTCCAGGAGGTCCACGATCTGGATCAGATGCTATGCTACTTGATCTGGGGCGACGGAGCTTCGGCGTGCCTGGTGTCGTCGGAGCCGACGGGCATTGAGTTGCAGAGCTTTCATTCCGTCATGATCGGCGACGGAGCCGAACAACTGGCGTGGCGGATCGGCCAGTCAGGCTTTGATATCGTGCTTTCCGGCAAGGTCGCTCAAACGCTGGGCCACAGCTTGCCGGGCGCCATCCAGTCGGTGCTCGGCGGACGTCAGGTGCGCGACATCGCATTGTGGGCTATCCATCCGGGAGGACGCGCAATACTTGATGCGGTCGGGCGCGCATTCGGACTTGATGAAGGAGCACTGGGGGAATCGCGCAGCATACTCCGGCGGTTCGGCAACATGTCCTCGGCCACTCTCGTCTTTGTCCTGAAGGAAATGCTCGAAAGACGGCTCAAGGGTCTCGGTTGTGCAATGGCTTTTGGTCCAGGGCTGGCGGCCGAGAGCATGGTCTTCCAGGCAGCGAACTGACGGGGCGCAAGGCTGGGCCATGAGCTACTTGCTGGCCTGGCGAATCCTGATGCACGAGAAGGGGCGCAACGCGCTCGCTGTGGCCGGCGTTTTCATCGCCATTCTCATGATTTTTCTCCAACTTGGGTTCTATGCCTCGGTCCCGAGAGCCGGCATGTTGGTCTACAATCGTTTGGTGTTCGACATCATGCTGACGTCGAGCCAGTATGTTTTTCAGGAGCAGAGTTATGATTTTCCGAGACAGCGCCTCGATCAGGCGCTGTCGCTCCCCGAGGTCGCGAATGTCTCGCCGCTGTATCAGGGCGAGGCGCAATGGCTGAACACTGCAGATAAACTTCGCCGTGACATCTTCGTGACAGGATTTCGGGTTGGGGACGACAGCATCAACGTCCCGGATATCCGTCGACAGCGATCGCTCCTGCGGCGAGATGACACCGTTCTTCTCGACAACATGAGCTTGCCGATGTACGGCCCGCAGACGCCGGGACGTATCGTCGAGATCGGGGACCGCGCGGTGGAGATTGCGGGGACCTACCTCCTTGGAACGGGCTTTCTGGGCCTCGGTGCGGCTGTCACCAGCGACTTGAATTTCGCCCGGATATTTCCAAACCGTTCGCTCGACTCCGTGAATCTTGGTCTGGTCACGTTAAAGCCTGGAAGCGATCCCGAGGAGGCTGCGAGGCGGCTGCGAGCCCTGCTGCCGTCCGACACTCGCGTCTTCACGCGCGCTGAACTCGACGCCTACGAGGAGTCATTCTGGAGAAAGCGAACCTCGACCGGATTGGTCTTCGGTTTCGGCGTGATCGTTTCCGTTGTGGTCGGCATGGTCATTCTGTACCAGACGCTAGCCACCCAGATTATCCGACACCTGCCGCAATACGCCACGTTCAAGGCAATCGGATACACGGACAGCTATCTTCAACGCGTCGTGGTCTCGTTGGGTTTAATGACGGCTAGCATCGCCTTCCTGCCCGCCGTGGCAGCGGCCATTGGCATCTACGGCAAATTGCGCGAGTTGGCTCGCCTTCCGATCGAGATGACCCCAACGCGGATCCTGGCAGTGCTCGTAATCGCGCTGACGATGTCGGCCGCAACGGCGCTATTTGCCGTCAACAAGGTTCGTCAGGTCGATCTGGCGGACCTCTTTTAGGCGGGAAGGCTCTCCAATGATCCAACAGGTCGGATTCGAAGGACTGCGACGCCTGACAACCCGAGCCGCATGGCTCTCTCAGGTGCCCCTGGCCTGGCGCAACCTATTTTCAGACAAGCGTCGCCTTGCACGCTCGGCCGCAGGGATAGGCTTCGCGGCGCTCCTCATGATGGTAGAGCTCGGCTTTCGGGACGGCTACATTGAAAGCATGCTGCTTTTCATCCGTCGGCTCGACGGTGACATCATGCTGATAAGTTCGCAAAAATACCAATTTGACCGCGTCGCACCGTTTTCTCGCCGCCAGCTCTATCAGGCACGCGGCGTGCGCGGGGTTGCGTCGGCAAGGCCACTCTACATGGAGCGGACCGCCTCGATCTGGCGCAATCCGCAAAATGGCAAGCACTTCGCTGTTCTCACATTTGCCTTTGATCCGGACGAGCCAATCTTCTCCATTCCTGAGGTGACAGCAAAGCTTGCCGCTCTGCGTCAGCCGGATACGATCCTAGTGGATCGCCACGCGCGGAGTGTCCTTGGCGACGTGCAGAACGCGACCGAAAGCGAGCTTTCGGGCCATCACGTCAACATCGTTGGGACGTTCTGGCTGGGGCCAAACTTCTTCAACGACGGCAACATCGTCATGAGCGATCGCAACTTCTTCAAGCTCTTGGGTGGCAGCGGTCCCAAGCACACCGAGCTTCCCGACGTCGAGGTCGGGGTCATCAAGGTACAGCCAGGCTTTTCGGTTTCAGAGGTACAACAAGCGCTTCGCGAGGCTCTGCCGCCCAACGTCACCGTTCTGACCAAGCAACAGCTGATCAATCAGGAAGCCAGCCTGCACGCAAAGCT
>Ga0310811_10010636_pt1 | contig 11890 bp, 9 predicted proteins | sample YCmetagenome_FD_207642 | JGI IMG/M metagenome (GOLD analysis project Ga0310811, IMG submission 207642) | Soil microbial communities from experimental microcosm in Duke University, North Carolina, United States - YC | ecosystem: Engineered > Artificial ecosystem > Soil microcosm > Unclassified ...
CTCGCCCCTCGCCCCAGGCATACGCTGATTTTCGACACGCCGTGTCGCGTGTAGCAGATAAGCGGACAGGTCGGGACGAACGCGGCTTTAAGGTATTACCCTAAAGCAAATTGCACCCGGTCTTGCGACCTTGTCTCGGGTCGGCGACGGGCTCAGCGGGCGACAGGTATGAAAAAAGTTGTGGTGATCCTCCTTGCGGGATTCGCGGCCGCGCCCTGCGCGCATGCACTCTCGCAACTCCGAGAGCGGCCGGCCGATCGCTACGAAGAGGCCCTGCAGCGCGCCGCGAACACCGACATCTCAGTGCCGCCGGCGGTCCAGCTCAGCGACAAGGATATTTCAGCGTTCAGCGGCATCGGCATCATCGCCTGCACTGTCGACTCCGGCATTCAAACCGCGACTGCATTCCTGGTCGGCGCATTCGACATCGGCGTCACAGTTGCACACGCATTCGAAGACGCGCGCACCGGCGCAGCGGCGACTGACTGCTTCTACACGAGCATCGATTCCCTCGGGCAGATCCGCGAGCGCATCCCGGTTTCGTACGTGAAGTCGCAGTGGACCGAGGACGGCGCGACCCATCAGCCCGGTAAGGACGTAGCGGTGTTCCGACTGAGCCAGCCTTCGCGTTACGCGCAGAAGACCATGCCGCTCGGCCGCTTCAGCGGCGACACGGCGCCGGTGATCATGGTCGGCTATCGCGCCGACATCGGCTGGTCCACCAACAAACGTAAAGCGAGCGGCATTGCTTTCGAGCGCAGCTCCGAAGGCTTGAACGTCGCGCGCTTCACGCACGACATGGACTCGCGCGGTATCGCGCCCGGCGCACCGGTCATCGACGAGCGCACCGGCGTCATCATCGGCATTCACACGCGCCTGTCCGAGCGCAACGGCATCATCACGATGAGCGACTGGCTGGAATCGACGTTGCGCAACGAGATCCAGCAGAAGGCGGCGAAGAACGACGCGGAGCCCGGCGACAGCGGTTAGGTGTGTCGACCGAAATAGCATCGCTGCGCGCGCTGCTCGACCGTAGCCAGCGCGCCCTCTTCTTCACCGGCGCGGGCATCAGCACCGAGTCCGGCATTCCCGACTTTCGCAGTCCCGGCGGCGTCTGGTCGCGGATGCAGCCGATTTACTTCCAGGAGTTCCTCGCGTCGGAAGAGAAGCGGCGCGAGTCGTGGCGACGGCGCTTCGACAATCGCGACGGCTGGGTCGGCGCGCAGCCGAACAGCGGCCATCACGCGGTCGCGCAGCTGATTGCTTCCGGGAAAGCGAGCGCCGTCATCACGCAGAACGTCGACAACCTGCACCAGGCCTCGGGCGTGCCGGAGAACAAAGTCATCGAGCTGCACGGTAATGCGACTTACGCGCGCTGCCTCGGCTGCTCGCTGCGCATCGAACTGGCGGAACTCGAGCGCGAGTTCCAGGCGAGCGGCACGGTCGGCCCGTGCCAAGCGTGCGGCGGCATTGTGAAGTCTGCGACGATCTCGTTCGGTCAGCCGATGCCGGCGCTGCCGATGCAGCGCGCGCAGGACGAGACGATGGCTTGCGATCTGTTCATCGTGCTCGGCTCGTCGCTGTCGGTGTTTCCCGCCGCGGACTTTCCGCTGCGTGCGAAGCGCAACGGCGCGGCGCTCGTGATCGTCAATCGCGACCCGACCGAGATGGATGAGTTCGCCGACCTCGTGATTCACGCGGGCATCGGCGCGACGCTCGGTCACATCTTGCGATAGCGCTCGAATTCCGGCGTCGACTGCGATCGCCAGCCGTTGCCCTGCCGCTCGATGTACAGCACTGGCATGTGCTCCTTCGCGGCGAGCATCAGCCCTTCGTGCGGACCGAGCACGTTGAGCGCTGTCGCCCAACCATCCGCCAACGTGGTCGACGCCGCGATCACGACGACCGAGCCCGGCGCGCGGTCCAGCGGCTGTCGGGTGCGCGGGTCGATCGTGTGCGAATAGCGATGCCCATCGCGCTCGTAGTAGTCGCGATACTCGCCCGAGGTCGAGACCGACGCGCCGTTGAGCCACACGCCCGCGTACGGAGCACGCTGCGTGTCCACCGGACGCTCGATCGCGATGTGCCACGGATCGCCGTGCGCGTTGTGGCCGCGCGCGCGAATTTCGCCGCCAATGTCGATCATGAAATTCTCGGCGTGCAGCGCTTCCAGGCGCGCTGCCAGACGATCGACGGCGAAACCGGGCGCGATGCCGTTGAGATCGATCGACAACTCCGCGACGTCCTTGCGCAAAGCCGGCGGATCGAGCTGCACGTGCAGCTTGCGATAGCCGACCGATGCGCCGAGCTGCGCGAGCTGCTCGACGTTCGGCAGCACCTTGGGCTCGCCGGCCGGCCCGAAACCCCAGGCGGCCACCAGCGGCGCGACCGTTATGTCGAATGCGCCGCCTGACTTCTCGCTGATGTCGAGCGCGGCCTGCGCGAGCGCTGCGAGGTCGCCGGAAACTTCATACCACTGCGTGGAAGCGCTCGCATTGAACCGCGCGACTTCCGAATCGCTGCGATAGCCCGACATCGATCGGTCGATCTGCGCGAGCACGTCGTCGATCGTCGCGCGGAGCCGCGCGCTGTCGAGCGACACTGGCGGAGCGGCAACTTTGACGGTGTACGTCGTGCCCATCGTCGGGCCCGACAGCTCCAGCTCCTGGGGCGATCGTGCACAGGCTGCACAGAGCAGCATGCAGGAGAGAGCGAATATTTTTGCGCGGCGGCAGGACATGGCTAGCCCGGCCGCCGTGATACTACGTTTAAGCGCTCATGTCAGCGTTGCAACGAATCCGGCCGCGACCGCTCGCATTCGCCGCTCGTGCTGTCCGGCAGCCGGTCTGCGCCCGGCGGGCGAGGTCCGGCCTCTGCGCAGGCGTGCGCGGGCCGCGCGGGCTCGACGGGCGCACGTTCCTCGTGCGCGGAGCGGTTCAGCAGGACCGCAACGAGAAAGCTCGCCGCAATCAAGCCGCCGCCCACGATGACACCTCGGTCCATTTCCGCCTTTCGTTCCATGCGCCCAATTTCAGACTGACTGTTGCGCCGGCGCCGGGAATCAGGCCGGAGAGGCGTCAGAATAGTGAAGGCCGGCCGGGTCGTGACGTGTCCTTTGGTGCAGGTCTAAACTTGGGCTATGGATAAGACACCCTTCCACGGCTGGCGCCGCGTCGCGACTCTCGTTGGCATCCTGGCAATCTGTGCCGGAACCACCACTTCGAACCGTTCCTGCAGCGGTTTCGGCAGCTCCAACAATGGCGGCGATGGCGGCGACGACCCGACCTTCGTCGCGACGTTGCAGGTGCAGGACACCCAGGGCAACGTCACCGACAGCTTTCAGCGCCAGGAGCTGATCCAGATGATCCTGACCGTGCGCAACCGCCGGGACACCACCGAGACCATCGACTTCACCGACTCGCGCACGTCCGACTTCGTGGTCGTGCGCGCGAACACCGACAGCGTCGTATGGCAGCTCTCGAAAAAGTCGGCAGCACCGTCGCAGACGCCCACCACACTCAGTTTCGCCCCGGGCGAATCCAAGACGTTCACTACGACCTGGGATCAGATCGATGACAGCGGCGACCAGGTCCGCACCGGCACTTACGAAGCCCGCGGCGTGCTGGTGTTCGACGGCTTCGATTCCCGTCCGTTGCGCGCCAGCCAGCAGGGATCGCCGCTCGAGAGTTTCACCATCAACTGACGATGGCGCAGTCGCTGCATCACGAGCACATCGTCAGGATCAACGATCCAGCGAACGCCGCCGGCGCCTGGCTCACACGCGCGCAGCTGTGGGCCGGCTTGCAACACACCGTGCTCGCGCCCGAGCTGCTCGACGAATCGATCGATTCCGCGTCGATCGAGGAAATCGTGCCGGGCAGGTTGCGCCGTGAGATCCGTCGTGGCCGCTGCGCGATCAACGACGAGGTCGAGCTGGTGCCGAACGAATCGTTGCGCATCCGCGCCGACGCCGCCGGCGCTTTCGCCGGCAGCACGCTGACGATCCGCATCGAAGAGCCGGCGCCGGAGATGCTGTTCGTGCGCTTCACGTACGACCTTTGCGGGTTGGAGGAAGTGCGCGACGAGCAGGAAGACACAGCGCGCTGCTCGGCGTATCACGATTCGGACGTCGAGCGCATCCGGCAGGTCCGCCGCTTCGCGATGCATGGATTGTCGGGCTGAAGCCCGACCTACAGCCTGCCAACGAGCACAGCTGCAGGGAATTCTGCAAGAACGGCCGCAACTGAGACGGTGCCGTCGATTGCGATGTCGCGGTCGGTGAGTACATCCGTCATGCGCGCCGCCGCAGCGCTGATTCTTGTGTCCGCCCACACCTGGTCGCCGAGCGGCAGCTCGTTGACGGCATCCATCAGCTTCGCGGTCCAGCGCGGCACGATCACGATGCAGCTGCGGCCTTCGTGCGTGCGAGCGAAAGCGAAAACGTGTTCCTTGCGCGCGCCTTCGACTTGCAGTGCTTGATAATCGCCGCGTGCAAACAGCTCTGGATCGTCACGTCGCAGCTGCAGGAGTTTCCGGATCACGTAGAGCTTGCTCGCAGCGCCGTCCTGCTCCCACAGCAGCCCGCGCGGCGATCCTTGCAGTCGGTCGATGACGTCGAGATGCGCGGCCGCGGCGTTGAAATCGACGCGGCGACGGTTGTCGGGATCGACCAGCGTGAGCGCGGTCAGCTCGGTGCCCTGGTAAAAGTCCGGGAGACCGGGCGAGGTGATCTTGAGCACGGTCTGCGCGAGCGAGTTGATGCGTCCGAAGAACGCCACGGTCGCGGCGAGCGACTGAAAATCCTTGAGGAACGCGCTGCGCTCCGGATCGGCAAGGAGCTCGCCCACGAAATCACCGAGTGCCTTCTCATACTCCGCGTTCGGTGCGATCCACGAGGTCGAGCGCTTGGCCTCGCGAGCAGCCTTGATCATGTACGCCTGCAACCGCTCGGTGAGCACCGCGAGATCCTCGGTCGGCGACCACACGCCGAGCAGCGTTTGATATAGCAGATACTCGTCGTCACGATCCGGCGCAGGATCGTCGCCGATGTGTCGACGCTTGCTGCGGTTCAATCGCGCCCAGCGCGCGAGATGCAGCTTCCACAGATCCGGTAGCTCGCTGAGCACGGCGATGCGCGCACGGACGTCTTCGCTGCGCTTCGTGTCGTGCGTCGAGGTCGCGAGCATCGTGTGCGGCCAGGCCCGCGCGCGCTCCGCGTTGGACTGATGCAACGCTGACGACGGCGTGCCGAACCGGCCCGGATCGTTGCCGACCTCGTTCAGACACACCAGTCGGTTGTAGCGATAGAGCGCGGTATCTTCGACGCCCTTGGCCGCAACCGGCGAAGTGACCTGCTGGAACTTCATCGCGTATTCCAGCATCGCGCGTCGCGTCGACTCGGACTTGCCTTCGCTGCGCTCGCCGAGCAGCACGTCGCGCAGGAAGTCGAACACGCTGAGCTCGACGCCGGCACTGCGCTTGCGCGCGACGTTCACGGCCCAGTTCACGAGGCGTCGATCCTCGTCGCTGACGCCGCGATGCGAAACATAGGTGCGGTAGACCGGAAAGCACGCGATCACTTCACGAATGGCTTCACGAATCCCGGCGCGCGTGAAGTCTGCCGTGTGCCGGTCCAGCTGCGCGATGCGATCCAGTTGTGTCGCGAGCACTTCGATCTCCGCAGCGAGCGAGGCGCGCATGACGAGCCGCCGGCTCTCATAGGCGATCTGCTCGAACGTCACATCGGATCATCCGCGTTTCGTATTCGTTGCACACGAGCCAGCTGGTGGTCAGCGCAGCGAACTCGTAGCCGGTCGTGCCCCGCACCGGCCAGGTCTCCGGCAGGCGCTCGTAGGGCGCGAGAATCTTCTCGACCACGACATACAGCGGTTTCGTCTGCAGCCGCTGCAAATACGCCTGCGGATCGTACAAACCGTCGACGTGATCGATGCGCAGGCCGTCGATCATGCCGCGCTCGATGAGCTCGAAGATCAGCTTGTGCGTGCTGTCGAACACGCCCGCCTCGTCCATGCGCAAGGCAGCCAGGTCGTTGACGTCGAAGAAGCGCCGGTAGTTGATCTCGTCGACCGCGACACGCCAGTACGACAGTCGATATGCCTGCGCATCGAGCAGCGCATCGAGAGCATCGAAGCTGCGCGGATCGCCCGGCGTGCCATTGAGACGCGCAACCGTGGCCTCGATGTACTGCTGAATCTCCGGGCTGCGCTCCAGCAGACGCACGAGCCGCCGCTTGTGCGCCTCCTTGTCGCGATAGCGGATGGCGATCGAATCTTCGCTCGTATCGCTGCGCGCCGGCAGATTGCCGAACGCATTCAGCAGACTCTCGAAGTCGGCGCGATGCGGATCGTCCTCGGCAAACAGTGTGGCCGGGATCGGCGACTGCGCGAAGATTCGCGGGTACTCGCGCGGGTCGATCGGCAACAGGTGCTCGTGATAGCGAATCGACAGGCTGCCGGCCGTCGGATCGAGCTGCAGTCGCAACTCGCCGCGCTCGAGTACGGCGCCGTAGACGTCGCCGAGAATCGGCACGAGCACGCGATCGCGCATCGACGGGCGAGTCGCACGCCAGTCGATGTCGAAGTGATGCGCCGAGCGCGCCGCCGGGCCGTTCTCCAGCACGTCGAGCCACCAGACGTTGTCGTCGCCCATCACGCCGAGATGATTCGGCACGATGTCGACGATCAGCCCCATGCCGTGCTCGTGCAGCGTCGCGACCAATGCTGCGAAGTCTTCCGGCGTGCCGAGCTCCGGATTGAGACGCGTGTGATCAGTGACGTCGTAGCCGTGCATGCTGCCGGGCCGGGCCTTGAGGATCGGCGAGGCATAGACATGACTGATGCCAAGCCGCGCGAGATAGGGAACGACGCGGCCCGCGTCAGCGAAGGTGAATTCGCGATTGAACTGCAGCCGGTAGGTAGCGCGCGGAATATTCACAGCTCATGACGGGACGCGCGGCTGCGGGAATTCGAACAGCGCCATCGATCGTCCTTCCACCGCGTAGGTATCGCCCGGCGCGAATACGCGCTCGTCGCCATCGAACGCCGCGTTCTTCGTATCCATTCGCAATTGCCAGCGCGCGTCCTCCGGTTGCGCCGGCACCTTGAACTCCACCGTCTCGTAGTGCGCGTTCACCAGCACCAGAAAATCGGTATCCACGATCGTGCGACCGCGCTCGTCGCGCTCGTCCAGTCCGCGGCCGGATAGAAACACGGCGAGACTGCGCGCAAAGCCGTCGCGCCACTGCTCGTCCGACATCTGGGTCCCGGCAGGATCGAGCCAGACGATGTCGCGGACGTTCTCGCCGCGAATCGCGCCGTTCTGGAAAAACTTGCGCCGCCGGAACACACGGTGCTCCTGGCGCAGACGGATCAAGTTGCGCACGAACTCGAGCAGCTGGGCGTCTTCCTCGCCGATCTCCCACGGTTGCCAGGTGAGCTCGTTGTCCTGGCAGTAAGCGTTGTTGTTGCCTTGCTGCGTGCGACCGACTTCATCGCCGGCGAGCAGCATCGGCACGCCTTGCGACAAGAGCAGGGATGCGAGCAGGTTGCGGCTCTGGCGCAGCCGCAGCGCGCGAATCTCCGGGTCGTCCGTCGGCCCCTCGACGCCGCAGTTCCAGCTGCGGTTGTGATTCTCGCCGTCGCGGTTGTCGTCCTTGTTCGCGTCGTTGTGCTTCTCGTTGTAGCTCACGAGGTCGCGCAGCGTGAAGCCGTCGTGCGCGGTGACGAAGTTGACGCTCGCATACGGCCGGCGGCCGCTGTGCTCGTACAGATCGCTCGAACCGGCCACGCGGTAAGCGAGATCGCCGATCAGCCCGCCCTCGCCTTTCCAGTAATCGCGAATCACGTCGCGATACTTGCCGTTCCATTCGGTCCAGCCGACCGGGAAGCGTCCGACCTGGTAGCCGCCTTCGCCGAGGTCCCACGGCTCCGCGATCAGCTTCACCTGCGAGATCACCGGGTCCTGATGAATGATGTCGAAGAACGCACCCAGACGATCGACCTCGTGCAGCTCGCGCGCCAGCGCCGATGCGAGGTCGAAGCGGAAGCCGTCGACGTGCATCTCGGTGACCCAATACCGCAAGCTGTCCATGATCATCTGCAGCACGCGCGGATGCTGCATGTTCAGCGTGTTGCCGCAGCCCGTGTAGTCCATGTAGTAGCGCGGATCGTCGTGCAGCAGCCGATAGAACGCGGCGTTGTCGATGCCGCGAAAACTCAGCGTCGGCCCGAGGTGATTGCCTTCGGCCGTGTGGTTGTAGACGACGTCGAGAATCACCTCGATGCCCGCCGAGTGCAGCGCCTTCACCATCGTCTTGAACTCGCGGTCCGCCTGCAGCGACGACGAGTAGTCCTGATGCGGCGCGAAGTAGCCGATCGAGTTGTAGCCCCAGTAATTGCGCAGGTCTCTCTCGACCAGGTGCCGATCGTTGAGAAACCAGTGCACCGGCATCAACTCGACCGCGGTAACGCCCAGCTTCTGCAGATACTCGATGACCGGCGTCGTGCCGAATCCCGCATAGGTACCGCGATACTGTTGCGGCACCTGCGGGTGCAGCTTGGTGAAGCCGCGCACGTGCGCCTCGTAGATGATCGTGTCGTGCCACGGCGTGCGCGGATTGCGATCGTCGCCCCACGAGAACGCCGGATCGATGACCTGGCATTTCGGCATGCCGCTCGCGTTGTTGCGTCGATCCTGCGACAGGTCGGCGCGCTGGCTGCCGATGCGATAACCGAAATGCGCATCGCTCCACGCGAGCGAGCCGACGATCGCCTTCGCGTACGGATCGAGCAGCAGCTTCTGCGGATTGAAGCGATGGCCCTGTTGCGGCTGATAAGGACCGTACACGCGATAGCCGTAGAGCTGGCCGGGCCGCGCTTCGGGCAAGTAGCAATGCCAGACCTGATCGGTCTGCTCGCGCAGCGGGATGCGCTGCAGCTCGCGCCGCCCGCGATCATCGAACAGGCACAGCTCGACGCCTTCCGCATGCTCCGAGAACAGCGCGAAGTTGACGCCTTGGCCGTCCCACGTCGCACCTTGCGGAAAGGGTTTACCGGGCCAGACGGAGGTGATCGGACTGGGCATTCGTGCTCATGAAGTGAGCGTGCTGAGCCGCGAGGCTGAGATGCGCGGCACGTCGATCCGCGATCTCTTCGCTGCTCAACCGCTTGACGATCTCGCCGACGCGGCGGGGCGTGCCCAGGTCGCTCCAGCCGCAGGGCGGCACGCGCAGCACGCACAGGTCGGCGGCGCGGCCTTCGAGGAGATCGCGGGAAAAATCGAGCTCGGGTAAGCGGTCATACAAGGCGAGGAGCGCGGGCCAGCTGCCCGTGGGCGAGCCGGCGTTCTGGCCTTTCGCGAGGCCGACCTGCATCTCCATCACCAGCGGCGCGAACCTCGGCATGTACAGGTCGAGCAGCGTGCGCGCCGCCGCGACCATGATGAAAGTGTTGCAGAGCCCGCCGGCATCGATGATCTCGCGCGCGACGGAATAGCCCGGCTTCTCGATGAAACGCGCCACGCTGTGGCCGCCGTGCGGATCGGGATCGCCGGGCAGGATGTAGCCGAGGTCGGTATCCGGCTCGTCGGGTTGCAGGCCCAGCAGCACGGGACGCTCGGCATCGCGAGCGAGGCGTTCGAGTGCTTGCAGCAGGGCGCGGTTGAGGACGTCCTCGTCGCGCACGTAATGATCGGCGGGCAGCAGGACCACCTGCGCCTCGGGGTCTTTCGCCAGGATGTGCAGCAGCGAGTAAAGAATACCGATGCCGGTGCCGAGATTACGCGGCTGGACGATTACGTTGGCGTCATCCAGGGCTTCGACCAGCAGCGGGCACTCGGTCCACCACTCGCGGTGTTGCTGGGCGACGATGGTGCAGACCCGGTCCAGGGCGACCACCCTCTGGGCGCGCGCGATAGCATCTTCCAGAAGCGAATGTCCACCGTGTAGCGAGCAATATTGCTTCGGAACCGAGGTGCCGCAGGGCTTGGTAGTCAGTGCACGCAGCCGGCTACCGTCGCCGCCAGCCAGCACCAGGGACCACACATGTCGCGCCTCGGGCACGGTCGCCTCCCATCTCCAAACTGATGTTATCGTTGTCGCCTGCTGGCGCCGCCCCGTAAATACCCGGCAAACGCTACGGGTTCCCTGGAACTGCGCCGACCCGAATTCATTGCGTAGTGCCTCCTTTTTTCTTGGTCCTGAGTGACGGAGAGATCGGCTTCGGATGACGACCGGTGAGCAAATACAAGGACGCGGCAAGCCCGTGACTGGACGCGGCTACTGGCTGCTGGCGCTCGCGATCGTCTTCAGCTGCGTGGCCGCAGCGACTGCGTCGCGTCCGGCGACGGATGCCAAGGGTACGCCTCGTTACCGCTTCGATGGTAATACCGTGCTCGATCTCGCCCGCCGCACGGCGAGCGCCGCGTTCGTGCCGAAGCGCCTCGAGAACCCGGCGTTGCAACAATTGACCTACGATCAGTACCGCGACATCCGCTTCAATCCCGACAACGGCATCTGGCGCAACGAGCAAGTGCCGTTTCGCGTCGAGTTGTTCCCCGCCGGGTTCCTGTTCCAGACCCCGGTCGCCGTTTCCATCGTCGACGGCGGGCTGGCGAGCGATCTCGTGACAGCGCCGAATACGTTCGAGCTCGGCGGCTCCGTCGCAAAGACGCTGGCGAACCAGACGTTGCCGCTGTCAGGCTTCCGCGTGCGCACCCGCATCAACTCGCGCTCGGTGTGGGACGAGTTCATGGTCTTCCAGGGCGCGTCGTACTTCCGCGCGGTTGCACGCGACACGCTCTACGGGTTGTCGGCGCGCGGCCTGGCGGTGCGTACGGCGCATCCGACGGGTGAAGAGTTTCCGGCGTTCACGCACTTCTGGATCGAGCGGCCGTCGGCTAATGCCGCGTCGATCGTCGTCCATGCGCTGCTCGACAGTCCTTCCGTAGCCGGCGCGTACCGCTTCTCCGTGACGCCGGGCGTGGAAACGCTCATGGATGTCGACGTCACGCTGTTCCCGCGGGTCGCGCTCGACAACATCGGCATCGCGCCGTTGACCTCGATGTTCCTGTTCGACGAATCCGAGCGCGCGCGCATCGACGACTTCCGCGACGAGGTCCACGACTCGGACGGCCTGCAGATCGTGACCGCGCAGGGCGAGCGCGTCTGGCGGCCTCTGAAAAATCCTACGATGCTGCAGGTTTCCAGCTTCACTTCGCAGGCGCCGCGCGGCTTCGGCCTGGTGCAGCGCTCCCGCCGCGTTTCCGACTATCACGATCTCGAGGCGCATTACGAGGAGCGGCCGAGCGTGTGGATCGAGCCGACCAGCGACTGGGGCGCCGGTGCGGTGCAGTTGTTCGAGATTCCGACCAACAATGAAACCAATGACAACATCGTCGCGTTCTGGCGTCCTACCGCCGTGATTGCGGAAGGCAAGCCGTATCACTTGTCCTACCGCATGCGGTGGAACAAGCAGCCGAAGCTGACCCCGGCGCTCGGCAAAGTGACCTCGACGCGCACCGGCCCCAGCTTCGACGGCAAGCGCCGTATTTTCGTCGTGGAGTTCACCGGTACCGGCCGCGACATCGAAGGCTTGCGCATGGAACTCGGAACCTCAGCGGGCAAGATCAGCAACCAGGTATTGCAGCCGAGTCCGCTGACCAAGGGCGTGCGTGCCAGCTTCGAGCTGGAGCCGCCGGGCGGATCCGATGTCGCCGAGCTGCGGCTGCGCCTGCTGCGCGATGACAAGCCTGTCAGCGAAACTTGGCTCTTCCGATGGACATCCAGCTGAAAACCGCGCCGCTGGAAGGCCGCGACGTGGTGCGCGGCGGCATGCCGTTCGAGCGGCCAGCCGACATGCCCGTGCAGGATCTG
>Ga0310811_10010637_pt1 | contig 11889 bp, 15 predicted proteins | sample YCmetagenome_FD_207642 | JGI IMG/M metagenome (GOLD analysis project Ga0310811, IMG submission 207642) | Soil microbial communities from experimental microcosm in Duke University, North Carolina, United States - YC | ecosystem: Engineered > Artificial ecosystem > Soil microcosm > Unclassified ...
ATACTTCTTTCATTCAATTTCATGGTGTACAGATACTCAAACGAACGTAGGCGCCATTGATGATTCAGTCCAACTCGCCTTTGGAGCTCCTTCACCAATTCTTTGTGAAACTTGGCGCTCGTTATGTCATAGTGACGGACACTGATGGTGACTGTACGAATATTTGTTCGCTTCCGTTCTTGTTGCTGAAGTTGCACTTTTCAGATGAGGGCGTAATCAACAAGAAGACGTGGCTAGCATTCCTCAGCGAATTGGAGGAGAAATCATAATGGACTTGCAACCTGCTACTACGATTGGTTCATTGGCTAATGGACGTGATCAACAGACACTTACATATCATGGGATTATTCTGTGGATACTGGATGCATACCTATACCAAAGTACAAAACTGACGGAATTCGCATGTTTATAGTTATTGATCTCAAGTTATCACAATTACATATTAGCAATACTACGTATATTTGTACTACACTCAGTAATACTATAACCTTATGACCACTCTAGTGGGATCGCGTTGTACTAGTACGCGTTGACCGACACCATATAACATGTCTTCACGCGTCTCCCAAGCCGCTGCCAAATCTCCCGACCCTTATGAGTTGGAACGGTTAGCAGAAGAGCTCGTTGCACGTGAGCTCGCAGGGTCCAGTTATGCTCCCCAAACTACTGCCTCGACAGAGCTGCCAATCTATGTCCCACTATCGCATGACAACCCTCATCTAACTGCGGAAGTGTTTAATGTCGAAGAGTTTTTACTCTCCCGATCACACACATCTCTACAAGACTTGCGCTCAGAGCTTAGAGACTACCTCACCTCGTTAAAGGAGGAGTTGGTATTACTCATCAATGATGACTACGAGGCATTCATCAGTCTAAGTACAGACCTGAGAGGCGAAGGCTCGAGATTGGAGAAGCTCAAGCTCCCACTCGACGACTTACGGAAACGCATCTCGGTGAGCATTACCATTACTCCATGTGTTGTATTGTCCCGCTGATTCGCTATGCAAGGAGTCGCGAGCTGGCCTCCAGGCTACGCAAGACAGCATTCAAGAGACGCTCGATGCCCGTACCCATTTACGCGAAGAGAAGGTTCATACTCGATCTATAGGGTCCAAATTCTAACTGAAGCGTCGGTCTTCAGGCACTTCTACATCTCTTACTCAAGATATCAGAGTCTGTGACCAGACTTGAAAGTCTTCTTCTCATCTCTCAGGTTACTACGTCATCACTTGAAAGCCACAACAGCAATTATCAGTTCCATCTTCCGGCCTCTGCAGGACAACCTACCGATGCCAAGTATTCATATTTCTTTTTCTTGGTGTAAGCGATCTAATAGAGTTCCAGGAGCCAAGGCAACCGCGCCAAGCACCTTTCCAGAGTCACTGCTGAGTATACTCAACTTCTGTATCATATCGAGAAGGCAAAAGAAGAGAATTGCGCTTTTGTGGATGAAATACGATGGGTTTGTCGCGACTTCTCATTCATAGTGCGATTCTGATAGAAGTCTTTTTTTGGTATATTTGGGTTAGCGCATTGACCGCATACAATCAACTCTCACATCTGATCTAGACCATGTTTTCTCTGCGATCCTGAACTCCCTGACGGACATTAAAGCAGGAAAAGTTCTAGACCTCGAACGGGCCAAACTATATGTTGATTTAACTGAATGCTTAAGGATTTACGATTCTTTACACCTTTGGAGAGTTGCTGAAGAGATACTGCAGAGAGACGTAATGCAGGCCTTTATCAAGAAAGTATGGGATACGTATGACCGTCTTCCTCAGAAAGAAGTTACTCATCTTTGCATCTAGACTATCTTTCCTGATGCACTAGCTGCATCACTGTCACCGGTGTTACCACACACTCCACTTCCTGCCGCACTCTCTACCCGTACAGAATCATACGGGAGCGCGCTGTTGCCCCGTACCCCATATACCCCATTCACTGCATTCGCCATTAAACAAAACCCCTTTGAAGCTTCACATGTTTCTGGACCGGTGCACTTGCTCGACGAATCTAATGATGCACTTGCAAAATTATACAACCAGATTCTTCGTTTTATTGAGCGAGATTTTGGGCGCATCATGGAAATTGCCGAACGAGTTTCCCTTAAGGCGGGTTCAACTAAGTCACAATCAAGTATAGCATTGGAAAACCATGACTTGGAGGACACACAACAGGCTTCTGTGGATGGCTTCGAGATCATGACCAATGTGGTGTGGGCAGAAGTTGGTAAGGCAATCATGGACGAACTTGGTACTGTTGTATTTGCGCCAGGAAACCCAAACGAGTTCCGCAAGGTAAGGTTCTATAGGAATTTGTTTTGTGATGCCTTGAATGTCGATTCTTGGTTGTAGCATCATTCTACAACGCAGGCCTTCATCCGTTCTCTCGAATTTTTGGCTCCTTCCACGCATTCTGTGCAAAACATGCGTTCCCATCCAGTTTTCACTGCATTTCAGCGACGTTGGCAGCTCTCTGTATATTTCCAGCTGCGGTGGAAAGAAATAATCACAAAGCTAGAAGAAATATTGTCATCGCGAATTCTGGATCCAGAAGCACCAAACTTTACTCCTGGTGAATTACCATTGACTTGGTTTCAAAACATGTCCCTAGCTAACCACTCTCAAGGGCGCAATGAGTTTGTAACGGCACAGGCTGCTGACATTTTCTCTGCAATTGCTTCGTGCTGGAGTGCGGAGGTGTACATTCCCGACCTTGCGCATCGCTTCTGGAAATTTACTCTTCAGGTACTTCCTCCGCATTGGTCGTCAGGCGTCGAAGTGAACACATTTCTAGCTCCTCAGTCGATATCGGGAATGGTTAGAAAGCTCACTGCCACCTGCAGGAGGGTCTCCAGTAAAACCTGCCAACATTACGAATGATCAGGCATGTATTTTGATGAATGCCAGAGCATTCGTTGACCTTTTCATAGATCTCAGCAATCGCCAACCCTCCAAGATCTTCAACACCTGGGCTCACGTCAGAGACGACTATTGAGAGCACGGCTGCTGACGAGATCTTACTAAGGCAGTTTGCAACGGCTCTCGTTGATATTCGAGCGATGACGAGCCAAGTCTTGCAATTATGGAGAGAAGAGATTAGCATGATGCTTCCCGATACGTCGATAGAAGACGATACGACGGAGGAGGTGCTAGAAGGTTAGCCTAAATGCGATCCATCTTCACAGTGCTCAACTCAACATCTGCAGTCGCTCTGAGAACTCAGCTGGAGCAGCTCGGTGCTCTTTCTACATCACTGTACAGCCAAGCTACAGCCATATTATCCAGGCGGTGTTGCGATGCCCTGTTGCCCGTTCGATCTATTCCTTCGCAGTTTAGAGCAATGTCCAACAAACGACTACCCTCTGAACCAAGTTATTTTGCACCCACCATCCTTCGCCCAGTAAGGATCTTCTTTGGAATCGGCAGTGTCAATGGTCCTGGTGAACGACTCAAGGAGGAATTGTTGAAGGATGTCTCAACTAATGTAGTTGACAGCGTCTGCCAGCGGTTCGTATGTTCTTCCAGTGCGATTCGCATGATTTTGACTTGATTTCAAAGGTACATACAGTACTTGACTGCGATGAAGAAGACCGAGGAATCTCTGCGACGACTGAAGAAAGGAAAAAAGTCGACGTTATCTGTCTTCGGATCTGCTACTACTGGAAAAGATGACGGAAGGGACGAAGAACGCATCCGTGCGCAAATGATACTAGACGTCGAAGCGTTCAAGACAGAAGGCGAAGCCCTAGGGGTCACCATGCAATCCATGGACAGTTTTATAGTCCTAGATCAAATGGTTCGAGCTGAATTAGTTGACGGCGATCTCTGATAATTACCCATAATTTATACCCTTGGCTGGGAGCAATATTTTCGATTACTATTCGATTGCAGTAGGAAGATCATAGATTAGGTACGAAACATGCCATTAGGAATCCAAAGTTGAGCATCTGAGATGGTGTATAGTCCCTGTCCGTGAAAGCCTAATCCGAATGTTCTCGACATCTGCCTGAGAAGGAAGTAAATTCTGACCGCATGATGAACATACACCGCAAGATGGCGCCCAGCCACGCATTTTCTCTTTTGCGTATAATTCTACGGAATCAAAGACATCCCGGTCAATGAGATGTTTTGAGATGATTAACATGTCTCCATCGGTTCGATACGATTCCAGCATGCCAGTCAGAATCGCACGGAACTCCGTATATAGGATGCCCGTCGTGCCGGAGTGAATAGCAGGATCCACCAAACGCTTGAACAATCGAGGAAACGATACTGCCTGAGTCGAGCTTACAGAAACTAAAGATGCAAACGTCTCTTGGACAATAGCCCGCAAAGTCGACAACACCTCACCCTCGAGCCCTGCATCGCTACCTTTGCTAGTGGAACAAGAGGCTGAGAGGGTTTGCACAGTATGAATCTGACTACCCAGAAGCTGGTACCAAATGTCCTCGAGAGGAACCTCTGCAGGAGAAGAAGAGCTGGAATGTTCCATGCATACTGATATACCGCGCCGTCCAATGACTTGCAGGTCATTCAAGTATTTGTTGACTAAGTCCGTAGAACCAGGAGCTGGCGAGGCTAGAGCACGTGCGAGATCGAGCGTGAGCTGTTTCTCATATACGTCGGCCTTTGAAAGGGCTTTCCGTGGCTGCCCACTGTAATTGACGGCCCATATAACAGCATCATACGCTCCTGCTTCCTCGCATATACTCAACGCCGTCGGCCAGTCAATGCCGTCTTGCAAACGTTTAAGGACGGAAATGACACCAGAAGGAGCAAAGCGACACTGCAAACTGATGAAGCGGTGGCGAAGTCGGCTGTTGATATGAGTCGGGGAACTGGGAGTGGTGGAATACTGTTCATATTCACTGTCAGGGACCAGGTGATTGAGGTAGATAAATTGGTCACGAGCATCCGACAAGGGGGGTCTCTCAAGTGCCGTCTCATGGAGTTGAGGGGCATACTTGTTTAGAAGAGACGCAGTTGCAAGAACGTCGGATTGTAAGAGTTGATCCAGTGAAGTAGTGAGAACATTGATGACATCGCCAGGAACCTGCTTTTTGTTGTCTCTCGCCGAAATAGCAATGGCTTCTTCCAAACCGCTGAATACTTCTGAAGGGTGGAGTTCGGGATCATGAAGGAAAGCGGTGAGGAGGGGACCCCAGCATCGCTCGTGTCGGTACCGATTACGTAAGATGCGATAAAATCCAGCATCTTCAAAGAGCTGAAGAACTCGGTCTCCATCATGGGGGGTGTAAACCGACAGGAGATACTCTACTGCGAGCTGACGGTCCTCTCGCGTTTCCACTTCAGGCTGAGTGGCGAGTGCAGTAAGAATGTTATGAAGGACACTAGGTGCGACTTCAATGTGGTAGGGGTACTTCGGGACGTTCCGTGCAATGAAGATGTTCATAAACGTGGCATCGGATGGTGAGAGATCTTCACTGGACATGATATCCAGTAGAATCCTCACTATCATAAGCCGACTCATGCCTGGGAAGTCGTGTAAATATGAGTCCTCAAAAGCCATGTCCAAGCAATGCAGGAACGATTCAGCATCGAAGTGGAGCAAGAATCGAGCATAGGGATATGTTGGCTCCATACCGCTCTCGTCTTGAGATGTCAAAACCAGATTTCCTCCTTCAGTGGGCCAGATAGTGGTATGTCCGCTAAAAAGGAACGAGTACACATCCTTTTTAGCGAATGAAGCCTCATCTGGCTCCATAGGCTCTTGGCTTGGATAGATTTGCCCACACAACACGGTCGCCAAGTAAGAGTAGATCTTATAGGCATTCTTGATAACGGTGTCTGCAGGTGCTGGGTTCTGTTGTAGACTACGGATAAGGGCAAGGGATTCGATGATGGGAGAGACATAATCTCGCAGTGCGCGAGTGTACACATAAACCAACGCGTCCCATAGCTGGTGGGTTCGACAGAGATTGATGGCTTGGTTGATGTCCAGGCAGGATGGCTCGATGTGCCAGATAATTCGTTCTGCGAGATCCGGACGTCCGTCCTCCTCATGCAGCGCCACCAGTCGCTGTGTGATGCGAGGAGGCACTGAAGGGATGCTGCCATCCAACACAAAAGGTTCGAGTTGATGGAGGAACATCCGGTAGATGCCGGCGTTTTCGTACTCCTGGAACAACTCTTCGAATAAGAAGTCAAAGTCATCCAAAGCAATACAGGCACGGGCACATGTTGCTACCAGATCTTCAAAGAGCGAGGTGCGATCGACACCACGTCCATCAAGTGACGCATGTGTGCCATCTGTCATGCGGTCTTCAGAAAATGCATAACGCGAAGACGCCACCATCAGGTCGTATATTTTATCAGCGATTACGATCTGACGTTCTTGCGGATCTTCAGGGAGACCATTACGGTTGCCAGGAGCTTCGCCTGTATAGTACGTCCGGGTCAGATCGATGGCACTGAGAAAATCACCCTGTTCGACGAAGGACAGGATCCTGTCAGCCCAGCTAAGTAAGGTACCAACGGATAATTCCTGTCGACCCTGACAAGGGTGTCAGTTCATTCTTGGCTTCCATATGGAAAGAATGCAAAGTTTTCTCTCACCAGAAGGAAGAGTTTTCCTTTGTAGGTCCGAATACTGTGGGCAATGTCTCTCACAGATTCCGAGTAAGATATTGAACCGTTTCCCGTGAAGCTTAGCGAAGGCGATACCAGAGAAGAAGAGTCGAATCGGACGGTTTCAACCATTTTCATGATATGTACGTCATAGATACTCAAGGCGCTTGGAGTAAATATGGCCACTTGCTGTCAAAGAAGGAGCATGAGAACTGATACGTTACATTGGAACGAACTTACATTGACATTAAGCCATTGGATGGCAAGTACAACATCATCCATGATCCACTTTCCCGCCTCCTCGAACACCAGCGTGCCGACTTCTATTTCGCTCGTTTTCCCTGTGCGACTGTTTGATACGGCCTGTTTAATCTTTTGTTCGTGTACACGTAATAAATATATGTGACTCCCCCACGAGTACGAGAGGACAGGATGAGTTGGCGTGGGTCGTGGTCGGTTTCCGCTCTTTGCGTTCTTCGTGCCAACTGTATTTTCCGATTTCTCCGTAGAACTATCTTGAACGCTAGGGAACCATGCAAGACATCCTCTCCTTCGATAAGCAGGGGACGACAATTGTTCTTCATCTCGCATAATTTTCAGCCATGTCTTCGGAGTAGGCTTCAGGCCAACGACAACGAGTTTTGTGGGCGTCAGTAAGGTAGCAATCTGATATGCATCAGTGGGATGTGGAAGAGGTCCCAGGGGAAGGGTGCTCATTGCCAGGATTGTATTGCGTGGTCGTCTTCTGCGACGAAAAGAAGGACGATCGAGCATGTTCTGTTGGGAAAGTGGTTCTGCGGGATGACTAGAGATACTAGCTTCGGGAGCATCCTCTCCATGATAGTTCCCAAAAATGCGTATCGTGTCTGATGCCTCCACAAATAAGACTTTGCCAAGGCTGTGATAAAAAGACAGTCCGTGCTCATCAGCGGAGACCACAGCGGTATGACGGCCAGCCACGAATGATATGTTGATTATACGGGAGCCTGGAAGATGTCCTTCCTGTCGGCCAGACGTGACAGCGGCAAGACTAACAGGTGTCACTGTCCGAGCTGCAACCTCGGGGTTTTTCAAGTCGAAAAGTTGGATGTAGCCCGTAGTATGCCCAGATGCGACAAATGTATGGTCGTTTGATAGCGCGACCGCAGAGACGGGCCCAAGAGTTGATCCTGAATGGGATTGATTAGATGATCGATGTCGGTTCAACAAGTTTAGAGTTACCCGACGAGTCACTACCACATATACACTTCAATCTTTGCTTGAAATCGAAAACGAATATGCGACCCTTGTCTGTCCCAACGCAGATAAACCCATTGGCAGCCAGGACCATGGGAGCTCCCGTGATAGGATCCCCGAGGACACTCGATACCTTTGCGGGTTTCTGGTCGTAGAGATGAGACCCTGCACTCCGAAGTGGCGACCACCGAAATACTTCTCTCTCCTGACTTATCAGAAGTCCATTATTTCCAGTTGAAGGAGACGATGTCCGCGAAATCTCTGAAAAATGAGATGGAGATGGGGAGAAATTATTTATAGCTTGGACATGCGGTGATCCAGTGCTGGGTGCAGGGGATCCTTGTGGCGTAAAGGAGCGAAGTCGGGAGACATTTGGATGTAGGAATGGCTTTGGGAATTGTAAGAAGGGCCCGTTCGGCGCAGGAGACCCTACTCTGCTATGTGGGAGAGAGGACATAACTAAGGAAGCGGATGTTGAAGCGCTGACGTCCAACTGAATATCAACACGCTGCACATGCATGAGTACGTGTCTAGGCCATGAGGCATGCCACAGCTTACTGGCACATCACGAGGTAGTTCGTTGGAAGCACTACTGCTTTCCTGCAAAAGCACCTGTTCCACCTCCTGTTCCTCGGATTCATCATATGAATCTTCAGGCCCGAGAACGTCTCGCAGCTGGTCCCGATAGTTGTCGCCTGTGATCTGATCAGCGTCTACACCGTCATAGATGAAGCCGCCATCATCTTCATCTGTTTCTGCGTCACAATGCTCGTCGTCACCGTCGCTGAGCAATTCTTCCATTCGCGTGGTGTAGTCTCCTACTTGATCATCTTCTACTTCCTCTTCATTACCGGAGAACGTCGGCGACTGTCCGAGGTCGAGAAGGGGCGGTAAAAATTCCTCCTCGCTGGTCGAATGTGCCAGTGTTGGTGACATCAACGCCTGATGGTCGCGGACGTCGTACGCAGCGGTGACCTGCGTGCGATTTCTCCGTTCCGAATTAAGTAATTTGATTTGGTGGTATCACGTGCATGGAGTAGATTGGATGTGTCGAACCACGCGACCGATGTTCATGCATGCTCCACGATGCTTTCCTCCACAAATTCGCAAATATCGGGAGCTGGCCAGGTTATGTTCAGCGTTGACTGGGACCTTTTTTTTTTTCAATGTCGCACTTTGTCTTTGATATAAAACGTTATGATTTTCGTTCTATATTACGTCAAGTACGGTGGGTATAAATATAGCAGCCTCGATATGGGATGTCAACACATGGTTTCCTCAGGGCAGAGTTAGAGAACTCGCCCGACACTGAATGCAAGAGTTGGTGCCATATCACAATAATACAAAGATATGCTAGTGAAGTGGTCAGGAAGTAGTAATGAGTGATGGGAGGGGTACATTAAAGATTAACACCAAGTCCGTGATTATCCTGACACCATTCTTCGTTCCCGCTCCCTCGTCTTCACGCCCGGACCAAACCGCTCCTGGAAGCTTATCAGTTCTTCCATCAGTTCTTCCATCATCTTCATCGTCGATGGCGCTGGCGCATTCCCATAACTGGTATCCGAGGACCCGTCGACAGAGATGGTGGCGGTACTGTCCAAAACCATAGGTGAGCCCATGGTGTCTCCTCCACCGACTTCACGATCATCATGAGGCGAGAGATTGGTGGAATTTGAAGCCTGTGCTTTCAACGCTTTCAGCGCCTTCTCTAGTGCATCCCTCCGACGTCCGCGGTCAAGCGCTCCGGCTTGTTCCCTTCCCACCCACTCTACCAAAGCTCGCACGCGCTTGTTCATATCCCCAACACTCATTCGTTTACTGGGCCATTTGACCTTTACACCCCTCTCCATGGTCCGGTCGACCGACTCTCTGGGCCCAATGCCCGAACCGCGGACTTCCAGAGGACGGGGCGTGTCTGTCGGCAGCATAGGTTCCAGGTGGGCAAGGTAGTCTGGTAAGTTCCATGACGTAAACATTGGTTGTTGTGAGACAGCATAAGCATGGGAATTGCGGTATGCGCGAGAGTTCTCTGAACTGACAACTGTGACTCCACCAGCGCGCCTAGTAGGGTCACCTGGCACGCTCCCAGCGTGAGAAGATGGAGGTGGTCTTTTGGGTGTGGGGTTTGTTTTGTTCCGGACGCTTGCCGTAGGTCGCTTACTGGGACCGGCAACTTGAATTTCATTAAGTCACGTGAGTTTTGTCCTTGTCACTGGATTGTTATTGACATGACATACCTTCTTCACTTTCAGCGGCAGTGACTGCATCTTGATTAACAACTGCTGTCTTTCGTGATCCACCGCCTCTTCGATTGCGGTTGCCGGACTTCGCGCCGCCACCTGCCTTTTTGACTGGAGGAGGAGGTATCTCCTCTGGCACGGCTGTAACTACCTCTGGCTGACGATCAGAGGCAGTGGAGGCCGATCGTGTACGTTTCTTGGGTAGACTGTTATGACGTCAGATAAACAGAAGTACATGAATATAGCAGGAATACTGACACGTCGTCCTCTGTACGCTTGCGCTTTTTGCGACTGTTTGAATCTTGATCTTCGTGGCTTTCAGCCTGACCATTGACACTCCCATTTGTTTGAGCGGGATTTGGTTCTGTCGCGGCTGCAGCTTCTGCTGCCGTCGCTTCAATGATCTCTTTTAAGCTCTCGTCAAATGCCGCGTCGCGGCTATTCATCGTGTTCCTTCGTTTGGGTGGTTTCAAAAGGTGTGTCGGAGAGTGTGATCGTGACAGACGCGAAGCAGTGTGGTGTGAGTTGGCAGATGATTGACGAGGTTTTTTGGCTAATCTCCTATGGAAATGAGACTAGTCAAAACAAGATAGTGGACAGAGAATCAAAACAGCCTACTTCAGAAGGTCCAGGTGACGCTCAGGCTTGCATTGTTCACAGTGATATTCGTCCTGAAGATCTGCTTCGTGCTGGTACCCCATGCATAGGCCATGCTGCCAGACATTGCAGGTTTCACACTGGACCATGAACTCTCCTGCATCGGCATCTTCTTCTGTCAAAAAAGTGAGAAAATGATCGATATGTAGTAGATGATAACATACCATTCTGGCCACATATGCAGCGCGTGATACCCTGTTCCTCTGGGTCATCGTCCTGAGGGTCTGCGGCGCTTCCGGCATTAGAGTTGCTGAATTTAGTGGAAGCTGATTCGATCAACTGGTCAGTGGATGTTGAGTTTTTCTCCTTGCCATTGGCCTTGCGCTTTGCGCGCCCGTTTGAGTTCCCATGGGTGGAATTGGTGCCATTGGTATGAGCGTTCTTAGTAGGGACAGGCTCTTCGGGATCCTCTTGCTTCAAACGCTTTGTGCGGTTGTTGTTGCTGTTAGAAAGTATGGCAGGACGTGTGATGGGCTCCTTTGTTCGAGGAAGGGACTCAGAAGCCGGTGAGTCTGGAGATTTGGAAGTGCTAGCTGAAGCAGATGGAGCAGAACGTCTTCCTGAACGTCGTGTTTCTCGTGGTGAGAGAGGTGGTCCCATTGTTGAGGACTGGGCCATAAACTGGTGGTGAGCAGGGAGAGGGGAAGAATTTGTTTGGCAAGCTTGTGGTGGATCTGAGTATAGTTTGACTTTACATTTATTTAGGGCTGGCAGCACACTTGTTATCTTCCGACTCTTCTCTGCACAATCGTTCAACTCTTTTCGTCACTTCAATTCCTTCTTCGTTCTTCTATCTCACTTTAACCAGTTTTCCGTTGCAGTTGATACAAAGAATGATGGCTGAAGACTATTCAGGTCCTTGTTAGGTACGGTGGTCGTTCAGTGGTATTGGGTACTTTTAAGACCATACTTGGTGCGTTCTTATTCTCTATCTTTCTAAAGACTCGCTAATATTAATCCTCAGACTGAATGAATATGTTACAAGTCGAGTTGACATTAGTGCTTGTCTTTGCCAGTGTTCCCCATATACCCCGCCGTCATGATATCTCAAGCACGTGATCTGTCCACGAGTGTATGACGCACGTGTCATTTTCGCGTTTTTGTACCAGCCTATATGGTTTTTGCGCGCCATGGAGTCCAGCTGGCTGATAGCATAAAAC
>Ga0310811_10010638_pt1 | contig 11889 bp, 12 predicted proteins | sample YCmetagenome_FD_207642 | JGI IMG/M metagenome (GOLD analysis project Ga0310811, IMG submission 207642) | Soil microbial communities from experimental microcosm in Duke University, North Carolina, United States - YC | ecosystem: Engineered > Artificial ecosystem > Soil microcosm > Unclassified ...
GATGAGAGGACCTTTGACAATTCGGAGTTCTGATTTGAATCGATACCAACTATTAGTATCGACAGTATTAGTGTGTGAGTGTCTGCGGAGTTTTAATGACTTGTAGTCGTAGTGTGCTGGCTCAACGAATCGCTACCAGCTGAAGTAATTCACTTGTTATCCTTTGTCAGCCAGCCTTTGATTTGACACTGCCTTCGAAGTTCTCACAAAAAGGACACTAACATATAAGGTATCAGTTGACGATACCAGATTTGGTACCCCTGTACCATACCTTCGTATTTTGGATGCCGCGGCTTTGGCCTTGCGCCACGATAAACCTTCTGCCCGGCAAACCGACTGGGCAGCCTGAGACTGTTCAATTTGCCCCGGCACTCTCCCTTTGAGGAGGCTATCTACTAGTGAGCTTTCAAAAACTCAGGCTGTCTCCTTGGGACAACGAGACCAGATGCGAATGCATCATCATTTGACATTAAATTAGTTCAAGGAGCACTAGTAATTGAATGTGGGTGGTATTAGATGAGGAAGAAAGCAATGCAGGACTCATCAAGAAGCGACTGTATCGATCTGAGTACGCAGTGTAGAACAGAGCCAGTGATTGCATTCGCCAGGTATGCCACAAGGAAAATACGTGACATGGCACGCTCAGGCTACCTTGAAATAGTTTGAATATTCTCCTTATCCGTGTCATCAGCTCGCGCCTTCTTTTTCCCTTGAGCATTTCTTATTGCCTTTGTACTTTCCTCCATTATACGAGCTTTACAAACACGACTGTGAAATGTAAATGCTGTACCCTCTGACATGCCCACCTTCTCCACACAAAATGGACTACCAAAATGTGCTGCCGTCGGCAAATACAATATGGCGTGCTCCCGGAGCGAATCCTCATACTGCGGGAGGTCTATAGCAGGGTAACGAGAATGAATGCTCGTAAGGGTGCTGTCGATTTCTTGCGGTGGTTCGTCATCATCGGTTTCATCATCACTCTTGATATAGAACGCAAATGTCCTCTTGAGTGGTTGAGGAGCCATGGTAGGGCCCTTGCCTCCCTGCCCGGAAAGTGCACTATTAGAAGCACATGTGTCGTTGACGGCAGATGAGAGATGGATGTGAGTATGGATGATGGGCGATATGGGCTCGGTGGGCACACGCAGAATCGATGCGGTTCTTTCCTTGCGTGTCTTGCGGAAGTCATCAAAATGGGGTGTGCTGGGTAGAGTATGGTAGGCGTTATCTGGATCTTGAGCATCATACTAAAATTCATCGAAGTGACTGGGAGTCGCTTGGAGGTATGTAAAGATAAACGTACCAGGTATTTAGCCCACTCCTGGAGGTCCTGGGTACACAGCGAATAGTGCGGAACGTTTGGCTGCGACGTATCCACCCAGCAGAATGTGTTCTCCGAGTCTCCGAGCCGATGCTCGGAGCAGTGCAACTTGCTCTTGACGTATTCAAGTTCTTTCGTATATGGCAGAATTGACCTGTTGGATATCAAGTTCTGTTCGCCAAGGAGATATGCTACGGTTTGAAGACGAGTGCGCTGGCGGGCAGATCTCGGAATAGAGTCAATGTTGCTTATATCCCGCGAAATATCCTGATTGTCGCCCGCAGGTGACAGAATACTAGCGTCAGACATTCTTGGTGTGTATGGGCTATGGAGACTTACTTTACTCATCCAGCGTTTATATTATTACGGTTCCATGCGATCTGTAACTGAGTCAGGAGTCTCATTATGATTGCCTAGAACGACCTTACTCGTAGTATTACTCAATTTCCGCTTTTAGGTTTGCCCAGAGAGGACTAGCACTATGGAAACAAGTCCGACCGTCTATTGAAAGGGATTAGACATGCGTAATACGATACTAAACGTACCTAGCTCCGTGTCGTAATCCAATACAAATCCGACCAAGTTGTCGCGCAATTTTTGACAAAACTCTGAATCAAGGTGACGGTCACGGTAATGCCTGTCATGATGACTCTGCCGTATTACCGCAACGGTAAGAACTTGCATTCGACTCGGAGGTGAGAAAGTGGAAAACTTCACCTGGGTACCAGGTGGTGACTGTGTCTAGAATTCACTTGAGCGCTTGTTATTACGAGACTGATGAGAGAGCACTCACGGTACTAGTACACTGAGTATGATTACTAATGGTACAATGGTTATAGACGGTGCTATCGAGGTTGTCCGACGTAATGTTGCATCCGGCAGGTTAGCGCAGGTCAGATCCGATGCGATCACATAGCGGCTATAAAACATAAAACCGGCCTACAAGGTGAGCGAGAACGGACTGCGCTGCAATGCAGTTGGCGTGTGCGCGATTTTCCTTTTTCCGGGGCACGTTCTACGGAACAAGTTCGTTAACAGGTCTTGGAACAATACTGCCTTTTGAGATAAATTCGCGATTTCCTAAAAAGACCTGAAACATTGGTACTGTGTATGGTATGTAAACAAGGTTTTTGGGGAATATGAAAGGGGTGAGAATCATTGATATCGATCAAGTAGCAGACGGATTCAGCGCGGATCCATTAGTAAGTACTTGGGTGAGGGCAGTTAACTCCATTGCGGACATACCAGCCAACAGCAAAGCATAGCGATCATAGTCAGCCCGATGCGTTCTGGCAAGAAACTCAACTGGGACACATATGCCCGTGATGCGTTCTTGCAGCGCCCACAGGCAGAAAGTAGCGATCATTGCTAGCAACGGATTGAAGTTGAGATCATCGCCGATGTACCTGTGGAACTGATGCTCGCTGTCGTATAGAAAGTATCCGGCCAATGCTATAATAACTGGGTTCGAAAAAGCGACGACAACGTCATTTTCATTGACCTAAGGAGACACACGACGCATCAGAAAGGGACCCAACTCTGTGTAACGCACTTACATGTAATGTGCCATAGATAAACGCGTCATCTTGCACCAAGTTACTGGCACGCGATGCGCGCTGGACGATGTGGGTGTCGTTCACCACCGTGGTGTAGTTGAAACCAAGGCCATACTTAACATAGGCAAATATCTTCACCACCGTCTCCATGCTGCTAGATATAGCCGTGAGCACCGGCTCGAGCCTCGTTCTGAAGTATCCCTCGTCATTTTCCAACTTATCCAACAGCCAATGTTGGAGTGTCCCTGTTTCAAGTCTGAGTCAGTCCACATATCGACTACTTGGAGTTTCGGAAAAGACATACCATCGGTTTGTCGATTGGCTACGGTTCTACACGAAGCATCTACCATATCAATCATACCGACGTTGGTAGGCAGCAGCGACGTCCTGAATACGGTCAGCTTCATTTCCTCGATGCACTGATCCGATAGCGCTTGGGTGCCGAATGGGATGATTGTGAATTCTGTAAAGGGCTGGGACGAATGCGTTCGTGTCTTGGTGCGTTTAGCGCTCCGGTTGGATGCTTTCTCTTGGGGGACTCGACGGCGACGGCGGTGGGGGGCTCCGAGAGTTGCATATTGAGACGTGCTGTCAAAAATTTGATGGGATGAGCCGGAAAGAGTGGAGAGACCCGGATTTCCCGACAAGTCATCAAGTACGGATTCAGATGGGTTCGTATTTCCTGACGAGTCATCAAGTACGGATGGGTTCACTGGTGGCACCGGAGCCCCAGGTTGAGACTCGTCATTCTGGTGAGTCTGGTGACTCGGCCCAGGGTGAGGCGAGGTTGTGTTGGTAGTTGGGCTGGGAGGAGGCTGCCAGGCAGCAAAAAAGCGTTGTGAACTAGACCGATGGTATAAACGCTGGGGTACTGGGTGAGCAATCACAGGCTGAGGCAGGCCCTGCCCGGAGGGCAGTGACTGCCAGTATGACTGACTCTGATCAGCGGCAAGCCCATAATCAGGGCCCTGCGGCGGCTGCGACTGGGACCATGATTGGTAGGGAATCACATTGGCTGGCCCATGATTATCTTGCCAGTGCTGGTGCGGAGCCCACGATGAGCGGTGACTTGCGGCCTGAGTCGAACTCGTTGAACCTGCAAGAGGCAGCGGGGCCACATCATGATGGTAAGCTTGAAACTGTGGCGGAGGTGGGAACCATGATGATTGGGGCTGATCAACGTTATGAACGTCATCATAATTATTGAGATGATGACCATAAGTGAAGCCAAAATCCGAGTGAGGATCGGGAGGATCGTTTGCGATGTATTGCTCATCGAGGCCAGGCTGCGATTGCTGATCGCCCCACCCTAACATGGTGGGTAGCGAGTAACAGTTAGAAGATAAGTACTCATCTTGAAATATAAACTTTACAACGGACTCGAGGTCGGACACGTGAAGTCGTCGATTGAATTGGCGAGTAATAGATGCAATAGATGCAAGGGTAAAACACATAAATGGTAAGTACATAATAATGCAATCAATATGCATTGCATAATCGCCGCGACTGCCTAGGCCATCGGTCGAAAACTGCCGCGGTACACCCAGGCAGCGGATGCAGTAGGACACAGTGCGCTGTGACCAGATATAGGACCTAGTGGGATATACATTTCAAGCAAGCCGGGACCGTGACTTAGGCGGCTGGACTCACTTCACGCTCGACGGTTATTAAAACCACTGTCATTTGGCACATCTGCATGTTTCAACCTCTCAAAGTCTATCACGGCTACCTTGCCAGTGAATCATTATGCCGATGATAGCTCGGTCACTTGAAGGCTTGCCCGCATTACTACTGACTGCCTACGAATATTCAAGCCCACTACGGTATGGTCGAAGATGGACCGGGCTCTAAGGCTTCAAAGTGCTGGGTAGATCAAGTCCCACTGGCTTGCCTGCTTCGTCGAACGTTGCGCCATTCTTGATAAGAGCAGCGATCAGATGGGAGATGGCAGCCGCCATGCCATGAGTCAGAGTGTGGGTGAATGGTATCGCAGATGCTAACTGAGTTGAAGCGAATGAGGACGATGGTGGGACGTTTGGTTATATCTGACGATCAACGGTAGCGGACTGAGCCCAATCCAACACCGCTCCGCGGCACGTAGACTATTGCATCAATCAAGTTAGCAACGAAGAGCGGGTATGCAGTGACCAGCACCCACACCTAGTAGGTTGTCGTAGCTGGTAAATGTAGCGTTCGGGTCGACGATGAATGGCTGAAAGGAAGGAAGTGGAGTTAATGTAGGGTCGGGAGTGTGTTTTAGCGAGGGTAAAATGAAAGTCCTATGAGTGAGTTTCCTAAGATTTTTTAGATAGAAAAAGGAGTGATCAAACGTACATCATCCTGAGAGCTCCGTACGAACCCTGTGATGCGCTCGAATGCGAAATCTGTGACACCGGGTATGCTTGCAAACCAAGGAGTGAAGTTATATACACGTGAGCGTGGATCTTGGAGCCAATGGACGCCGGGGCTATGCATTAAGAGTTAAAACGGCACTCACAATTCACAGGGCAGAAAGACGCACTTAAATGACACCCTATCAAGCCCATGCGCAATAGGCTTGTGTTCCGAGGGTGGGTCAATGTCTGCAGATGCATACGTTACAACCACGTTCAAATGTTGCTGAATAACACGAACCTTCCAGTATATTATTGATGGAGCTCGGTCCGCTTGACGAAGAAGCATTCAGATCCTACGCGTCGTCGAAGAGACCCTCTACGCGTTGGGTATAAGGTAAGGGATGGCGTGTATGCGGCGGTTGCCCAAGTCTAGTGGACTTGATCCCACTTTGTCCTTCATCGCGGCTGAAGGATTCCTGCAATCCATAATTCTCGTTCTCCTCCGGTCGAAGCGCTTCACGTGACAGACCAGAACCGAATGAAAAGCAAAACTAACAGTGATTTCATGAAAAACGCACCGTCCTCGCCCCACCCTGTCGTCCAACCATCTATCGCCAAACGATTGATTTCCTAAGAACCTTCTGACAGTAGCTTGAGTATCCCCGCACGCTTCGCGTCAAACCCTGCAAGGGAAGCATCCGCTGATTCTACAGCAGGTCGTGTGCCAGAATCACTTAACTTCGCTTTCCCTGGCGCCTTCTTTTTTCTCAGCTGCTTTTCCTTTTTTCTTCTCTTCGAAACACCTGCCATCGAAACGACATGACGAGAGCTTCGAAAACACACGTTGATCGTCTCCTCCATAGCACTATCGATTTTTTGCGTGATCTCCTGTATGAAGGGAGTGGTATTGAAGGAAGAGCTGGTGGTTTTAGCATCAGTGTTCTTCTGCGACATGGAATGACGTAACTGTCACTGGCCAGTGGTTATTCGTGCTTCAGCGCTTACATGGTATAGATACTAATGGTTAGAATGATCACATCACGGAAGATTGGACCCCGGATGATTTCTTGAATCGCTCGGTCGGTATCTAGATCAACTGCAAATGTTGCTATAGCATCATGCACATCAGCCTTAAAGAAGAATGAAACATCACTCATACAGACCTTCGTCGAGGACGAGCACTTAAGTCTAGGGAGTGTTAGCAATGAAACATTATAATCGACCAAAATGAACGCGCGTACCTTGCGCAAGAGCGCCCTCACGAAACACAAGAGCTGTTTCTGACCTGCTGAAAGTGATGATCCAGCCTCCTGAACCGGAGCATCTAGTCCCAGGGAGTGATTCGACATATGCCACCAGATGGGCCTATACAAGCGTCGAAGTTAGTAAGCATCAGAAGCGCAAGCATATTTCAAAGACGTACATGTTCCAGTCGATGTTCTCTCGCAATGTACCCTCAAACACATTTGGGCTTTGAGGAACAATTGACATCGCCGAACGCACTGATGTGGCTTGGTCAAAGGATGCCTATATAAATTAGAGAAGACGCACAGTTATGGAGGCCAAGTTTGGTGATGTCTACTTTGTCAATGAAGATAGTTCCAGATGCAGGCTCGATGATCTGGAATAGCGTGAGAAGAAGCTGCAAAAGCATCGTCACAGTCCAAAAAAAAGCAAATGTCTTACGGATGATTTCCCTGCCCCAGTTCGGCCACATATTCCGATTGTCTCTCTGGATTTCTGGAGCATCTAAAGTCAGCGTGCATTTGTGGGAAAGCTGGCGGAATGACTGACTATGGTCATGGAAATGTCCTTGAGAACCAGATTAAACCCAGGCCGGGATGCTGTTAGTGACAAGAATGCGCGCTTTCAAGTTGCGAGCAAGCCTTAAGGACCAACTTGAATGATAAGATCGTTATTAAAAGGAGCGAGTCAGACTGGGACAAAATGCTTTTGCTTTCACTCACCAAAGACATGTCGAGTAACATGGGAATCGACAGTAGCTAAAACATCAAGAAGAACCCTGCAGGACGTATAGTACGTCAGCAGCATGCCGTGTACAAATAGAAGACACTTACATATCTGCACGAGCACGCTGGCCACCGCTGAGCTGAGAGATCATTTGCCTTGGACGCATACTTTATTATCCCGAAGTACTTGCAGTCATGCCCATAGAACGGACACCATGAGCACTATGATTGGGTCGCCGAAGGCATGAACAAAAACATACCCTTTTCATCGACCTCTGTGAGATCACCTTGTGGGAGAAGCTCTAGGTTGGGCTTGGAAGCACAAGCTGTAGAGAGAACGTCAGTCCCAATCTCATACAACTGATCATGTACTTACCTTCAACTTGAATAACTTGAAGGTTATAGAACATCTCCGCGTCATCGTGGCAAGAGGTGAGTAGAATTCCGGATATGGAGTATTTTACCCACCATTTGTGGTCTCACGTGACGCCAAAATGGTCGTGCACGTGAACGACCATTTGCGAGACCATTTGTAAGTCACGTGAGACACGGTTCAAAGGGAAACAAGTATAGGAGCTAGACAAGGAACATGCTCAGTGGTTGGATACAACGACTGATTATTATTAGTACCTAGAGAACATGCCAGAGGACATAAAGTAAGAGATGGCAGGATAACTAAAGATCAGGAAACATACCTCAGTGGTTGAATACAATGACTGAGGTATGTCACAACAAGATGGTAGGTATTATATATGCGAGTGCACATGATAGTAGAATAAGGAAAGATGCTATAAACAATGACAGTGATGATGAATAACAACACACCCCCACAACAATACATCATTGTCTAATGAGAAACGAGCAAGAGTCCAGTTTGATGACAAAGGAATAACGGATTAGTGCTGCCAAAGTCCGGTTCGGTCTGGTTCTTGAGCATCTAAATGCAAATGCCAAACTGGACCATTGGTCACGTTCAGGCAAGGAGGGCAAACACTGGACTGGACCTCTATGAACACGTTCGAACGCTCAAATGCTACATATAAATTCACAAAAATTGTAAGAAATACATGAAAACTTTGATGTAAATGAGTAGCTAGATTTCATCCATGGCAGAGTATTCACGAGCAGCAGCAAACTTTGCTTGAACTGTTGCAGATATATGGCCTTGACAGTACCCACTCTTCAAAAGCTGAAGGGCCTCAAATGTTGTCAGCAACAAACAATTACAGCATGCAGTCCCAGTGATGCTGCCACTCAAAAACGCTTGTTCAGATGCAACGGCAGAGCCTTGAACAGCAAGGTAATCTTTGGCAATGCAAGAGATGGTGGGATATTGAATGGAATGGTGCTAAAAACATTTAAGTCAACCTGCAAGGAAACATGATGCGAAAAAACTCACCCCCCACCATGCCACTATATTCTCAACATCCTCTAATGGGGCAGCAAGGTAGTCATTGAGCTCCTGGCGAGGTCTTCGGTTTGTGGTGTCATTTGCAACACAAGTTTTCACAGCATCATGCATCCAACCATGGCCATATGACCCTTGGCAAGCAAGCGAGGAAGGAGCCACAACAGCTGGCTCTGCATTGGTGGGTGAGGAATTGTGATGATAGTATGTGTCAAAAACCTTCCGCAAGCTTCTCATGCCCTCGTTGAAGTCGTGAGGCTCCCATTTACCCTTTGCATATGCCACCTTGTAGTTAGGATCAAGTGCTAGATTGTACATTAGATAGGGCATCATAGTTAAAAAATATGTACCGAGGCAAACAAAATAGACATCCGTTTCGTCGATCTTGTGGTACCATTTGCAAATATTGTTGAGGCCAGAGTTAATCGTGGTTGAAAAGTTGACAAACTTCCAAGAATCAGCCATGCTTTGCCACGTTTGTTGGAGATATTCGAGGACTGAGATTGCACGCCATACGGTATGTTCACGAGTTGCCAAAAATGATTGTTGAGCATTGGCAGGTTCCTATACAGTAGGTTAATACTACATTTAAGACTTGACTGGACATGTGCACACACCTGAAGCACATCACGCATCAATTCTAAGTTCTTCCATTCTTCGGCTGAAAGCTTGAAAGCTCCATATGACTTGCCACCCTGCAAGTTCGGAACTTCATCACTGTCGTCTGCTAGCTGTATGAATCTATTCACCCCCTTGCACAGCTTAAGTGTGCGCTCCAACATGCAAAAGAGCAAGGCCCATTGGGTGCAAATCCATTTCACAAGCTCGAGCTTTGGCTCATTGACCTCAGCACAGCACCTCTGGAAGAAGGTATGTGCTTGGGGAGATTTCCGTACCTAAATAAAGTGTTCATCAGATAGAGCAAGGCAGACAAGGGTGCACACTTACCTGTGTGACAAACACGAGGGCTTTTCCTGCGGTGTTGGCAACCTCGAAATCAGTCACTTCATCGTCGTCCTCATCTTCACCAGCCATGATCTTGAGGAGAGTGCTTGCTGGTGTAGGTGCAACCTCCTCGATAAAGTGCTTGGCGGCTAAGTGTAAGGCATGCTCCATGCAGCTTAATAGACATAGACAGCAACATATGTAGATCACAATAATAAATAGATCACTTACCACACACGGTGCTCGCCAGCAATCCATTTCTTGCCAGAAGGGTCAATAGCAAGCACAACAGTCTGAATTGCTGTGTCATTATTGGTGGCATTGTCGGCTGTAAACCATCTGACCTTGGTGTGAATGCCATAGTTGTTGATGGTTTCGATCAGGATTCTTCCAATATTGCTCCTGCTGTGATTGCCATTGATGATGGTGAATGCAAGCTGCTCGGTCTTTAATTCCCACTCTTGAGGTTTCCCAGCTGGGGAGTCGATATAGTGCGCTGTGACGGAAAGGAAGGGTACACCAGGTTCGGAAGTCCACGGGTCGAAGGTAATTGAAATCTTGCTATCAACATGCTTGAGTTTCTCCTTGACACATTGAACGGCAAGCTGCGCCTGTTGAAGAATTTCATCGCAAGTTTTTGTGCGATGAGGAATATCCTTGTCTGAAAGTGAGGGCCGGAGGTATTGAAGCAGCTGATGAAATGGTCCCTTGTCGATGAGTTGGAATGCCTATCTATGGCATGAATATCCTAAGTCACAATAAGATGAAAAAATCTCTCACCTTGTCCTCAGACACGATAAGCTCAACAATGTAGTCCATTAGACCAGACTTGGTGAATTCAGGAATTTTAGGCATGAGGGAGGCATCTAAGGTTTGCTGCTGCACTCTGTCTTTGCAGTCAGGAGGTATCACCCATTCATGCATTTGGATGCCTCATTCCTTGCAGCGGTCATGGTATGCTGGGAAATGACACTTCGCATTGCGAGCGATATGGGTGCAGCGAGTCGAAACACTGCCTTTGAAAAAGCATTGGTTGGTGGGTACATCATTGGCTCTTGAATTGACATTAGTTATGTGTGTGACATTCAAAGTCAAAGTAAAATGTACCTGCATATCTTGCACCACCAGCCATCTTCGCGTTCTTGGGTGTGTGTATTGATGTGCCCCTTCTCCTGAGTAAATACTACCTTCAAATCCCCACTGCGCTCCTCTTTCTTCTTATGCTCATCACGGTGATGGACCAGATGGGACCCACTTTGCACACGCTTGAGTGCATGCTGTCCTTGGGGGGGTGCTGGAGCCAATCATTTGGCTGGACCTGCATTGGCAGCATCACGGATTTTTTCTGTCAGTTTGATGGCTTGGCCTGAGCAACAAGACACGAAGGTAGTTAGCTTGCCATTGGATGCGGGAGGTGGAGGTGGAGGAAGCATGGGGGTGTCATCATCGGGATCATTGTACCAATCAATGGCACTGGCATCTTTGAGTTGGCCATCGGATCCAAGTGCGCATGACATTTGTGCAGTGAGGAGGGTGATAATTGAACCTGTAGTTAGTAGCTGGTTTATACCAAAATTTATGATAAGAAAAAAAAAAAAAAAAACGCACATTGAACATCCTGTTGCCATGCAATCAGTTGAGGTTGAAGCTTGAAGTACTGGTGTAGAGACTTAAGTCTCTATGGGCACATACAGACCATATTGCAAGACCTTATACTGGACCTGCTGCAGTGTGGCGATTTTCGCGCATCTCACATATTTTGCGCATTTTGCATTTCACATTTTCACGCATTTCGCGTTTCGGATACATCGCGCATTTCGCGATCCCACACATTTCGCGTTTTGTGTTTTCGCATATTTCGCTGTAGAAACTACAACACAGCGAGGCGCGAACTAAGCTCCTGACTGTATCTATAATTGTTGTAGGTCGCGCGTTGCCTAGTCTGCTATACCTGAGATGACAAGTGCGTTCGACCCTAAAGGGGAAGCGAGTGCAGCAAGGATCTAGTTGTATGTGCTGAAGGCGCTACTGGTCGGCCAATGCAGGGCGCGAGAAAGCGCAGGTGCACGCAAGGCATGAAGGCGCGGGAACGCGCGCGTGTGCTGCGCGAAGCGCGGGAAAGTGCGCGCGTATATGCGCAAATGAGAGAGCGTAAAACGAATGGATTTCAACTGTATTCTGCTAGGTAAATAGTGGGTGCCAAGTTCTGTCAACCGAAAAGTTCCCCAATAGTAAGTACTGCTGGCGCTTATATATGGCGCCTAAGCGCTGTCATGCGGAGCCGAAGCGCTACCGAGTAAGGTATGTAAAGTAAGGGTCCATGATAAAAATAAAAGTGGAACGATATGCA
>Ga0310811_10010639_pt1 | contig 11889 bp, 13 predicted proteins | sample YCmetagenome_FD_207642 | JGI IMG/M metagenome (GOLD analysis project Ga0310811, IMG submission 207642) | Soil microbial communities from experimental microcosm in Duke University, North Carolina, United States - YC | ecosystem: Engineered > Artificial ecosystem > Soil microcosm > Unclassified ...
GCACAAGGCGCAAACCTTCGCAAAGCCACCAAATTGCACGACAGTCCCCCAAGCCCGCCGAATCGGGCACCCCAGCAGCAGTTCTTAATATTATGCCACCATCAGTTTTAATTCGAATATCAGCTTTCGATTGATAGCAACAGTTAGATACTCGTCGTAGGCGGAATATACTGAGTGTTGCGCTGACGCCACACGAATTGCCAAGGATTAAGTCACTGAAAGAAATCTCGTGATTACAAAAGTGCCAGACGTTCAGATGACAAAACCTGAATGAAACGGAATATGATGAAATACAAATTTTGTCTGGTATTTGTCCTTGCCCTTATCGGCAATTCCGGTTGCCTTTCAGCATCGACCGCAGCCAGCATGCGTCAGCCGACAAACATATCTTACTGGATTCCCATTCAGGCGGGCGGCGAGTCGTTGACGGGAGGCAACGTCGGCAAGTGGCGCCTGGTTCGCACACCTGGTCCTGATAAATCCGGCGATATCGTTTCCATCATGCACACCGCCGATGCGCTGCAATCCGATCCCGATTTCGCTGGAATGATGATCCGTTGCCAGCCCAAGGCGGCTCTCCAGATCGCCTTTGTCCTCATCACGCCTCTTCCGCCTCGTTCTCGTCCGCAGGTCACAGTGTCCATCAACCATAGTGGGGCGCGCTTCCAGGGCGAGCCTATCCCTCCAGGCAGCATGATCGCACTTCCGCGCGAAGCAGAAGTGCTGGCGAAAGGGCCTTGGCAGTCAGCCATTGAATTGGCGGTCGATATCGAGAACGACGCGAATGTAATTCACGGTGCCATTCCGTTAGATAATCTCGCCGCTGCGATTTCTTATTTGCAGTCTAATTGTTCGGAACACTGAACTGTTAACGACGTTATTTCATGCCTGAAGCTGTGGGGCGCCTTCGCAGCATTGCAAAAGCCCATTTAGCCGTTCCTTAAGACAGTTGGCGCACGCTCGTTTCGTCAAGGAGCGCCATCAATGACCGTTGCTATTGCCCTGAGCGCACTCGCCGGTATGGCGATCGGTCTGCGTTTTACGGTGCTCATGATCGTACCTGCGACACTGGCGGCCATGGGTGCCGCCACTGCTGTCGCGATCAACGGGGACGCCCACCTTGGCGCTCTCCTGTGCAGCATCGCCCTGAGCGGGATTGCCGTGCAGATCGGATACTTTTGCGGCAGCTTCGCACCGCTGCTTCCGAAGTCGGCGCCCGTTCACCAGGAAGAGACCCGCTCGCCGAGGGCAGGGTCTTATCGGCTCGCTTCCGATTAAATCAGCAAGCAAGGCGTTCGTGAGGTAGTCCAGGCCGGTGCACCGGGCTGGAAAACTAACGGTTGGTGCACGGGCCCGATTTCGAACCATTCGGCATCGTGCCGGAACACTGGATGTTTCCGCGATTTTGACTACCGCTATATGGGTCGGCAAGCCGAAGATCGTTGTAAATGTAGCTGCCGGTGGTGCCGCCCGGCTTTGCCCAGCCCGTGCCGAATGGACTATTTGGCTGTTGCGGCGTGGGAATATGGGTCGGCCGCGACGTCGTTTGTTTAGTGCCTTGGGCATAGGCCGGTATCGCGAGCACAGCCACGACGACTGGAAGAGCGAGCCGTAGCCACCAAGACGCCTTCACTGTTCGGGATGTCATCACTTCGCCCCTGAAAAAATCGGAATTGCCAACCTGCTATTTATGAACTGACGTCGGCCAAACGAAGTTCCTGCGCCGCGTCCAATTGATGCATAGGCGCCTGCCCTGTACAAAGAGCCGCGCAGCGGGTTTTTCACTCCGAACGGCCATTTCCAATCATGTTGTTCGCCTACCGCCTATTCATTCTCCTGCTCGGCTTTTCGCCCCTGTTTCTCGTCGATGACAGCCTGCTCATCCATGGGCTTTTGGCCGGCTACACAGCCCTTCTGATCGCAATCATAGCGTGGACAATCCGCCCCGGCGAAGCCGGCTTCGTGGTAAGCCTTATGAGACCGGTCGCGGCCTTTGCCGCCGTCCCTGCGATATGGATTCTGGTCCAGGCCGCACCAACGCCAATGGTGTCGCTGCAGCACCCGATATGGGCGAGTGCGCAGGCCGCATTGCCGATGCTCGGCAGCATCAGCGTCAGCCCCGGAGCAACGCTGGTCGCCTTGGCACGCTACTTCTCGGCTTTCGGCCTGTTCTTCATTGCCACCGCAGTCACGATCGATCGGCAGCGCGCGGAACTGGTGCTTTTCATGCTCGCCGGCATCAGTGCCCTGCTCGCCGTCCTACTCATCGTTCACGACCTGGGCGGTTTTGTATTTCTCGGAGAGCTCTCAAGTGTCGGCCGGCGCGCTGGACTTACCAGCGCCGCAACGCTTGGTACGGTTCTCACCGCGGCCATGACGGTCTACGCACTCGAACGCTACGAGACCCGGCGCAATCGTGGCGATTTCGGCTTCGCCTCGTTTGTAACCATCGTCGCCAGTTCACTTGGTGCTTTCGCGGTATGCTGGATCGCCATCGCTTTCTTCACGTCCAACGCCGCCATATTCGCCGCCGCAACCGGCGTCGGGACCTTTGTATTGATCGTCGGCTTTCGCCGCCTCGGTCTTGGACCACGCCTTGGCTATGTGCTGGCGGTCATTGCCGTGGCCGTTCCGTTGTCGCTGATTGCACACGACCTTTTGGGCGGCGAACGTGATATTGCGCTCCGCTTCGATATGACCGAGACGCAGCCTTCGCTCGCGACCGCGCAGCGGATCATCGCCGACACCGGTTGGTTGGGGTCCGGCGCTGGCACCTTCACCGCCTTGCTACCGATCTACCAAGATACGCCGGATGCCGTTTCGCGACCGAGCGCGCCGACGACCGCGTCCGCGCTCGTGATTGAGCTTGGGCGCCCTGCCCTCTGGATCGTCGTCATTGCGGCCTTGGCTGCGATCGCTTGGCTCATCCGCGGCGCATTGCAACGCGGACGGGACTCGTTCTTTCCAGCGGCCGGCGCCGGCGCCGGTGTCGTCCTGCTGGTCGAAGCATTCTGCGACGCCAGCCTGATGGCCAGCACAACGATCATCATCGCGGCCGCAATTTTGGGGCTGGCCTTGTCGCAAAGCACCAGCCGCTCAGGCCGCTGACTCAGAGTCGTGAGCCCTGTCCGGCCATGGCGACCATATCCGGCTCAGGCGCTTTGACGGCCGACCAGAACGTGGGGTTGGTCGGCGACTGCACGCGGACCCACTGGTAGCCAGTCTTGTTCCAGGTGCGAATGCCTTTATTGAGATTGTCCGCCACCAGGTCGCCATCCTCAGTCCTGACGACGAGAACCAGATGGTGTTCGCCCCACGGCACAACAACCTCAGCCAACAGGAGATCCCGCGCCGGCCAGCCTCGCGCCAACAATTCGTGCCGCTTGGTGACCGCGTAGTCGTTGCAGTCACCAACCGCCGGCGCGATCAGCCATTTCTCGTCGGCGACCGATTCATTCATGCGCTCCGGCTGGATCGCGTGATTGACCTCGACGTTCACACGGGTAAGCTCTATGCGCCGCTCTGACGTGAGCTCGAGCGCGCCGCCGCGAAACATCACCTGCTGCACTTTGCAGTCAGCGGGATACTTCATGCAGAAGCTGGTATGGGCCATGGGAGCCAGCGCCGGCGCGCCAAATTCGATGCGCGCAACGCGGCGCTTGGCCGCCCTCCCGGCGCGCGCAGAGCGCTTGGGAACCGAAACGCTGTCTTTCGCCGCATCGGCCGGGCGCAGCGTCGCCACGGGCGGCTCAAAGTCAGGGATGCTCGCGCGCACCTGCGACTCCGGGACGGTCTGCCGCCTGAGGATGGGCTCGGACGATTGCGGTCCGAGCACGGCATCGGCTTGTGATGTCGTCAGCACCGAAACGCTTGGATCAAGCTTGGCGAAGACATCGCGTGGCGCCGACGGCTGGGGCGCGGCGGGCTCGCCGGCCGGCAGGTTCACGGTCGTTGCGTCCGAAGGCGCAAGCTTGAGAGTATCCGGCAGGGTGGGAACGACGGCAAAGACGTCGCCGTACGGGTAGAAGCGCGCGGTCTCTGCGGCCCCGTTGAGATCAGGCTTGAGCAGCGTCAGCCCCAATGGATCGATATGCGGCGCCGAAAGCTGAACACCAACGTTAAGCGCGGCATCCGCTTGGTATTGGACAGAAACAGCGGCAACCGCGACCGTGGTCACGACGCCCATAATCGTGCGACGCATAGTATTCGCCCCCAACGACTTCTTGTTGGGGAGACAAATACATGCGACATTTTGAGATCACGTTCGACTTTACTTCGCAATTCATCTCAAATACCTTTGAATTTAATCGCCGATTATTAACCATGGAAAGCCGCATAAGATCTGGATAAATCAAATCCAGGAGAACGAATGATCGTGCGGCTACTGAGGCGCGGGCGGACAAAACCAGCCCCGAGACTGCCGGAAGGCGTGCGCATCTACGCCATCGGCGATGTGCACGGCCGCGCCGACCTGCTTGACCGCGTTCTCACGCGCACTGCCGCCCATATCGCCGCGCACCCATCCGTGCGTCCGCTGCATTTGCTGGTCGGCGATTACATCGACCGTGGGCCGGCTTCACGCGAGGTGCTCGATTTGCTCATTGCCTGCGCGCACACACGCGAGACAATCTGCTTGCGCGGCAACCACGACATCTTCATCCGCGAGTTTCTGCAAAATCCCGCAGCGTTACGCGATTGGAGCAAGATCGGCGGCCTCGAGACGCTGATGTCCTACGGCTTGAAACCGCCGATCGGCGCCGACACTACAGTCCAAAAAGAGTTGGCGAGAGCCTTCGATGCGGCCCTGCCGGACGCGCACCGTCGTTTCCTCGACAGCCTTCCGTCCTCACTGAATTGCGGCGGCTATTTCTTCGCCCACGCCGGCGTGCGGCCCGGGATTCCGCTCACGAAGCAGCGGGACGACGATCTCTTATGGATCCGCGACGATTTCCTGCTGCATGAGAATGACTTCGGCAAAATCGTCGTGCACGGGCATACGCCGGTGCGCGAAGTCGATATTCGTCATAATCGTATTAATATCGATACTGGTGCTTATGCGACGGGGCGCCTAAGCTGCCTAGTCATGGAAGGGGATCACGTCGAGCCCCTTTGAAATTTATACTTTAGTATGAATTCACACTCCGCCTTTCCGCTCCGCCTTTCTGCGTCGCTTTTCGCCGGCATTCTGGGCCTTCAGGCCGTATGGATTTCGGCAGCCGAAATTATGCGACCCACACTGGCCTCCCTGCCCGCCACTGCCGCCGACGCAAAAGCCGCATCTGCCCAGAGCGGGATGGCCGTGGGGGCCGCGGTTATAGGCTGGCCACGCGGGGAGCCTTGGGTCGATGCAGCGGTTTCCGAGAACGCCGCCCTTCTCGCCGACATCATCAGCGGCAGCGAAGTAGCGGAGGCCAGGCCGGACTCCTTGCGCTCGGCCGAGCGGGCAGCCGCCCTGGCGCCAGCGGACGCTCGGGCATGGGTCATTTTGGCGGCCTTGAGGGAGCAAACGCCCTCCGCCGCGCCTAGGGCTCTGGCGCAATTGAAAATGTCCTATTACACCGCCCCCTATAATGAGGCTCTATTTCCGTTGCGTCTTCAAATAGTTGCACGTTCGCCAGTCAGTGCCGACGAGGAACTGCGGACCTATTTGAAATACGAAATCGAAACCGTAATTGGGCGGAAGCCCTCTTCTAAACTGGCCATCGCGGCCGCTCTCAAGACGGCGTCTCCCGCTGGGGACAAAGTCCTGGAGTCATTGCTTGACGACCTCAAATTGAATCCACTCTAGGCCCGCCGACCGGCGTTTTCGCGAGCCACGCGTCGTCATCACCAATTCTACGTGGCGACTTAAATCAGAAATAGATATCTAATATCGTCCGCATAAATACGGGTTTTTGCTGTCAAGTAACCAGCCCACCCAATCGATAATATAAAATATCAGACCAGATATTGCCGGCCGGTTTAAACACGTGCCATAGGTTGTAACGTTAATTTGGCGCAAAACTTGCTAAACTTCGAATGGAACCTAGTTTGCGCTGAATATTCGCAAACTCACCGGAGTCGGCGGGGGGCTCCAAGACATGGCAAGTGGAATGAACCGCGGCGTCGACGTGGCGGTTATCGAATCCTCGGATTTCGTAGCCTCCGCCGTCGCGCCAAAATCAGTTCGCCGTCGCCTGCCGTTCCATCTCATCGAGCCGGCGACGCTCGCCGGCGACCTGCTCGTCATCTTGCTGACCAGCGTACTCACAGGTGTCGGCTATCAATGGTTCTTCCTCGATGGAACCGGTGATGCTGGCACGTTCCTCGCCATCGGCGCCCTTGTCTTTGCTAATTTCTTCGCGCTGACCAGCGCGCAACATAATTATCGCGCAACCAACCTCATCAATATCGGCCGGCAAATTCGCTACGTTACCCTGAACTTGCTGTTCATATTCTTCATTCTGACCGCCGTCGCCTTCACATTGAAGATATCACAAACCTTCTCCCGCGGCTCGACCTTGTCGTTCCTGGCCGTTGGCTGGTGCAGCCTGTTGCTCTTTCGCTATACACTTGCTCGCTACCTGAAGGGCGCGTTGACCGACGGAGCCTTCGCGCAACAGCGGATCATTCTGGTCACCGAACGTGGACAACAGAGCACGTCGCGCGCACTGGCCGATTTGACGCAGTGCGGCTATTTTCCGGTCCGGACTTTCGAGCTGAGCGCATCGGAAGTCGCCGCGACCGGCATGGCGAAGTCACTGAACCAAAAGATCCAGGACGTCATTTTGGCCAGTCAGACGGAGCAAGTCGATTACGTCTTCCTCTTGATGAAGTGGAACCGGCCGCACCTGATCAACAACCTGGTACGCACCCTGCGGGTCCTTCCCATCCCGGTCCATCTCCTGCCGGACGACAACGTGGCCACTTTCCTCGGCGCTCGCCCCGGGAATATCGGCACGACGTTTACTGTCGAACTACAACGCGCGCCGCTCAGCGGCATGGAGCAATGGCTCAAACGCGGCTTCGACCTCATGGTCGCGACGGCCATGATCGTCCTGCTGGCGCCTCTGATGCTGCTGGCGGCATTGCTGGTCAAGCTCGACTCGCGGGGACCGGTGCTGTTCAAGCAAAAGCGTAACGGCTTCAACGGCCGGATTTTCGCAATTTATAAGTTTCGCTCGATGCGGGTCCTGGAGGATGGCGCACAAATTAAACAGGCGACGCGAGACGATCCTCGGGTGACCCGGATCGGACGCTGGCTACGGCGCACCAGCATTGACGAGCTACCGCAACTGTTCAATGTGCTGCTGGGCGACATGTCGGTCGTGGGACCGAGGCCGCACGCCGTCGCCCATAATAATGAATATCAAACTGTCGTTTCGAATTACGCGTTCCGCCATCACGTCAAGCCGGGCATCACTGGCTGGGCTCAGGTCAGCGGCTTCCGCGGCGAAACGCAGACCGTCGAGATCATGGCCAAGCGGGTCGAGTATGACCTGTGGTATATCAACCATTGGAACCTCTGGCTCGACCTCCGGATACTGTTGAAGACGATGTTTCTTGCATACCGGCAGCCGACCGCATATTAGCCCCACGCTCGATATCTGCTTGAATCGGCCATTGCGAGCGGCTGTGATTTCGTCATTATTGCCGTGACGGCCTCTCATATTGGGGCAGAGGCGGACCGGGGAAGCGGAATGAATAAGGCTCTGAAAGCGTTTTTTGGTCTTGGGCTGTTAGGCCTATGGCTCATACTTCCGGCCTCGCCCCCTGCCTTCGCCATCACCGCCGAGCTCGCCAACAAATGCCGGGCGATGGCGATCAAGGCCTATCCGCGGAAGCTCGCCGGCAGCAAGAGCGGCACGTCCGGCGCCGAAAGGAAGTATTTCCAGAATTGTGTCGCCAAGAACGGTGCGGTGCCGGACGACACTGAGCAGAAGGCCCCGGCGCAAAATCCCGCGGCAAAATAGCATCGGACAGCGAGTCTATTCGCAATCGGTTATCATCCATTCCCGCAAGATCGGACGATCTTGTGCTTCGAAGGTCGATAACGCCTAATCAAAATTGCAACGGAGACTGGGAGAGCAATCGGCTCTCGCGTCCATTCCGGGCAAAGCGGTCGACAGCATTCAGGACCAGGCAATGAGAACCAAATTACCGAATTGGCTATGGTCTTATGCGCGCTGGATCATTCTTGCGATTCTCGCGGTCGCTTTCTTTATTGGCGCGATCGGAAGCAACGCCGTTTTGCCGCTCGGCCTCACCACCATCGCCTTGGCCCTTGCGGCGCTTCGTTATTGGGATGAAATCAAAGCGTTCGATTTCTGGGCATTCGACGAATGGGTCCGCACCCGCATCGGTTCGATGGGCGTGCGTGAATGGCACAGCCCCTATCACGCTGCTGAAATCTATTGCAGCCAAGTGACGGCCAAGGCGCGCAACGAAGCCGCCGCGGAGATGAATACCATCATGATGGAATTGATAAGGGCCAAAGAGCCGGCAGCGGCATCGGCAAGCAGCGCCTTCACGACGGATCCCGATCCCCGTGGCGCGAACGACGCTTCGCGCCGGCACGCGAACTACGACGCGGCGCAAGTCAGACATAACCAGTGCAACGTAGCGCTTTCCCGTGAGTTACTTGCCCAACTTGTCCGCGGCGATCTGATCGCAAAAGGTTTGCCGGTTGAAAGTGACACCACGAAATCAGAGCGCATCATCCCGACGTCGCGGTGGCGCGTCATGAGCCTTGATATTTCGAAGGCGAAAGCCTCCGGGTCGGGCTTGAGCTATGAGGGCATCGTCATCGGCAAGAGGCCCCAAAAGAGCGCCTCGCAAGCGCCTAAAGCCCTTAAGCGCTGAGTTTAGGACGTCGCCTCACATCACTTGCCGATGAATGCATCGGTAGAGCGGCCCCACAAAACCCTTCGCGCTCCCCAACACATCTCCCCGGCGCGTAAACAGCGCGATTGATACAATCTGCATAAAAGCCCGCCAGCCGTCACCGCATACGCGTTCTTTTTGGCCTTGTCCTCCGCTCCGGTCGGCACTTACGGTCGCGGCAAGACATCGACAATCAGAATACATTGCGGCCAACCAAAACAATGGCGACTGACGCCGAGCTCTTCAAATGCGGAATGCGCCGGCTGGCCGCCGGCGTCTCCGTGGTGACGGCGATTGACAGCCTCCCGCACGGACTCGTCGCCACATCGGTCAGTTCCGTATGCGTCGAGCCGACACCGACGTTGCTGGTCTGCGTCAACCGGAACGTGTCATGCCACGCCGTCATTCACAAGGCGGGCGCGTTCTGCGTCAATATTCTACGCAGCAGCGACGTCCAGCTCGCACGCCGCTTCAGCGCGCCAGAGAACCGTGCCGCACGCTTCGACGGATACGGCTGGGTGCCCCTGACGACCGGCGCGCCTGCGCTTCTTGACGCGCTCGCGAGTTTCGATTGCCGCGTTGCGCAGACAATCGAAGTTCACTCACACACGATATTTATCGGGAACGTGCTGAGCGTGCGGCTGCCGGATACGGAGATTGCCCCGCTCCTCTATCTTGACGGCCGCTTCGAAACGCTGCGCGCTGACACGGCAACATCCTGAATGGCACGCCCCTTGCTCGCATCGCTCTGATGATGCCTGCAACACTGCAGGGCAGTGCGTAAACACCTTAATCGTCAATTGGCGGAATGGAGCGAAAGATGGCGAGGCGCAACGGAATGTCTCTTGGTTTGGCGGCCGTCCTGCTGACGGCTGCGATCGCAACGGCCGCCCAGCCGGCAACGGCCGCAGAGCCCCTGACTGTGCTCGCAACCGGGAAGGGCTCTTCGAACGAATGGCCATTCTACATTGCGCAAGCCAAGGGCTTCTTCGCGGAAGGCGGGATCAACCCCGAGCTCGTGTCGGCTCCTTCTGCCGCGGCACTTGTGCAGCAACTCACCGGGGGCTCTGCCGGCCTTGGCGTCGGCGTCGGCCTCACTGATCCTCTGCGCGCCATCGACAAGGGAGCAAAGATTGCGATCATCCGCATCCAGGGCGAGGTGCCGCCCTACACCCTCTGGGCCAAACACGACATCAAATCGATCGGCGCTCTCAAGAGCAAGGTGATCATCGTCGGCGGCGCCAATGATATCACCCGCATCTACCTCGAGCGCATGCTTGAGCCCAACGGTCTGAAGCGCGGGCAATATGACATGATTTATGCCGGCACGACGCCCTCTCGCTATGCGGCGCTCGCTTCGGGCGCGGTCGATGCCGCTATCCTCCTGCCGCCGTTCAGCTTCAAGGCACAGCGAGAAGGCTATTCGCTCGTCGCCCGGCTCAGCGACTATGTGAAGGACCTGCCGTTCACCGGCCACGCCGTTAACATCGAATGGGCGCAGAAGAACAAATCGACTCTCATCGCCTTCCTCAAGGCGTACAAGAAAGGCGTCGAGTGGTTCTATAAGCCGGAAAATCGGGCCGAAGCGATCACGATCCTCGTCAATTCAACCGGCACAGCGCAGGCGGACGCCGAAGCGACCTATGATTATCTGAACCAGATCCACGCCTTCTCAGTCGACGGCGTGGTCACTGCCGAAGTGATCGGCCCTATCGTCAAGGTTCTCGCCGCTGAAGGCGCATTGGATGGCTCTGCCGATCCGAAGCGCTTCCTCACTCCCGAGATCACCGTAATGGACGTCGAAGCAACGAAGTAGCGGTGCACGGCACGTGAGCGCTTCGATGCGTTCCGATCGCGATCGGCAGTTTGTCGTCGTTACTGGCGCCGGCAGCGGGATCGGCTACGCCGTCACCGCCCTGCTGCTGGCCAAAGGCTATGGCGTGGCTGCATGCGATCGCGATATCGGCGCGCTCGCAGGCGCAAATCACCCCTTGCTCTCCTTTCGTAAGCTCGACGTGCGCAATCGCCAGGACATGACTGAGGTCGTGGCGCAAGAAATCGAACGTGGCGGTGACATCGCCGGGCTCGTCGCCTGCGCCGCGGTCTTCAAACGGATGCCGTTTCTCGAGCTCGACGAGGCGACGTGGGATCAGACCTTCGACGTCAATCTGAAAGGATCGTTGTTCGCGTGCCAAGCGGTTCTGCCGGAGATGCGTCAGCGCAGGCGCGGCAGCATCGTGCTGTTTTCGTCATCGCTCGCCCGCAGCGGATCGGCGACTGGCGGTCATTATGCAGCGACGAAAGGCGGCATCCTCGGCCTCGCACGTTCGCTGGCGCTGGAAGTTGCCGCCGACGGCATTCGCGTCAATGTCGTGTCGCCGGGCCTCACCGATACGCCGCAACCGCGCGGCCACAAAGGCGGTGAAGCAGCCATGTACGCGAAGGCGAAAGATATCCCGCTCGGTCGCATCGGGCACGCAGGCGATATGGCTCAGGCGACGCTGTTCCTGCTGCAAGACGACAGTTCATTCATCACCGGTCAAGATATCCGCGTGAATGGCGGCAGTCAGATGTTCTGACGGGAGTGGAAGCGTCTTGAACACAGTCTTGATCACAGGAGCGGCAAGCGGCATCGGTCGCGCGACCGCGGAGCATCTCGCCGCGACCATGCACGTGGTGCTCGCCGACATTGATTCCGAGCGCGCCGAAGCGGCCGCGGACGCCATCGCGCACAGTGGCGGGACGGCATCGGCGATCGGCGTCAATGTCGCAGATGCGCAGTCGGTCGCCGCCATGATGTCCTGGATCGACGCGCAGATCGGCCCGGTACACGCCCTATTCAATAACGCGGGCATAGACCGTCATCAGCCGGTGGAGGACATTGCCGAGGACGATTGGGACAGAACCCTGAACGTTCACGTCAAAGGGACATTCCTCTGCACGCGTGCAGTGTTGCCGCAGATGATCGCGCGTCAGGAAGGCGCGATCGTCAATATGGGCTCGGACTATTCCGTAAAAGGCATGAAA
>Ga0310811_10010640_pt1 | contig 11889 bp, 8 predicted proteins | sample YCmetagenome_FD_207642 | JGI IMG/M metagenome (GOLD analysis project Ga0310811, IMG submission 207642) | Soil microbial communities from experimental microcosm in Duke University, North Carolina, United States - YC | ecosystem: Engineered > Artificial ecosystem > Soil microcosm > Unclassified ...
GCAGCAGGCAGCGCACCTCACCTCGGCGATCGTCGATCTCATCGAGCGCCTCGACCAGGCTGCCCAGCATCTCGATCGACACCGCGTTCATGACCTCTTGATGATCAAGCGTGAGAACGGCTACCCCACCGTCAAATTCCAGCGTCACGTGCTTGAACTGCATGGCTTCCTCGCAAATAATGGTTGTGCCTTGCCGCTCGAGAGCGCGGCTTCAGGCGGATATTCGATTTTTGGCGCCGGCTTGTCCATGCCGGAAGCCGGATAGCTGATGTACATCATACAAAACGGAAGCGCCCATGAACATCTTTGATCTCACCGGACGCGTCGCGGTCGTCACCGGCGGCAATGGCGGTATTGGCCTCGGCATCGCTCAGGCGCTCGCGCAAGCCGGCTGCCATGTTTCGATCTGGGGCCGCAACGCCGACAAGAACAAGAATGCGGCAGCGACGATGGCTTCCGTACCGGGCAAGGTCGACACCCAGATCTGCGACGTCAGCGACAAGGCATCCGTCGCAAACGCGATGAAGGCGACGCTGGACAAATTCGGCCGTGTTGACGGCTGCTTTGCCAATGCCGGCATCGGCGGAGGCGGGCGCCACGCCTTCATCGACCGCACCGAGGAGGAGTGGCGCCAGATGTTCGCCACCAATCTCGACGGCGTCTTCCATGTGTTTCAGGCCGTGGCACGTCACATGACCGAGCGCGCCGAGAACGGCGACCGCTTCGGCCGGCTGGTTGCGACGTCGAGCATGGCATCGCTGTTCGGCACTGCGCGCAACGAACACTATGCCGGCAGCAAAGCCGCCATCAACGCGCTGGTCCGCGCCCTTGCGGTCGAGCTTGCGCGTTACGGCGTGACGGCGAACGCAATCCTGCCCGGCTGGATCAAGAGCGACATGACCTCCGGCCTCATGGCCAATGACAAGTTCGTCACCAATGTCATGCCGCGTATTCCGGCGCGGCGGTTCGGCGAGCCCTCTGATTTCGGCGGCATCGCCGTCTATCTGATGAGCCAGGCGTCGTCCTATCACACCGCCGACTGCATCGTGATCGATGGCGGCTATACTGCGTTTTGAGATCATCGCCCAGCAATTGAGCCGACCGACGCCGTAGACCGGAAACGCAGGTGGCATCGAACGAAGAACATCCTTGTCCGGCAACATCGCGTGGTCCGGCAAAGCGCGATGATCACGTGCGTCCCGTGTCGGATCGAGGACTGGCGGTTTTCATGGCGTTTCTCGCGCTGGCCCTCGTGCTCGGCTATCTCTTCCTCAACAAGCTGGTACAAATTTCGCAAGAGGAGGACTGCGGGCTCGCCCATCGCAGGAATTGCGGGGCAGTCGAGTCCCCCGGACGCTAGCACCCTCCCCTAGCCGAAACAGGAACATCACTATGGAATATGTGCCCAGCGACCTCTCACCTCGCGAACGCTACAAGGTGCTGACGTCCTTCGTCCTGCCGCGTCCCATCGCCTGGGTGACCACGCTCAGCCCCGCTGGCGTCGTCAATGCCGCGCCGTTCAGCTTCTTCAATGTCTTCTGCGAAGATCCGCCGCTCTGCATGTTCGCCGCCAACCTGCGGCCCGATGGCCGGATCAAGGACACGGTGACCAACATCCAGCGCCTCGGCGAATTCGTGGTCAATGTCGCCGACGAGCCGTTGGCGCGGGCGATGCACGAATCCAGCGGCGACTTTCCGCCTGATGTCGGCGAGCCCAATTATCTCGGACTGAAGGTCGCGCCATCGACCAGGATCTCGGTGCCGCGGCTCGCCGACACGCCCTGGGCGATGGAATGCAAGACCTGGAAAACCATCGACGTGAACCATGACCGCCTGCTGATCATGGGCGAAGGCATCAACTTCTACATTCGCGATGAGCTGTGGGACACGACCGCGATGCGCGTGCATATGGAGCGGTATCATCCGATCGGGCGCATGTTCGCCGACCGCTATTGCCGCACCGATGACAGGGTGGTGTTTCCGCCCGCCGAAGGCGCACGATAGAGACAATCTCTATTTGCTATTCCGCGTCAAAAAGACCTCAGCCCCTCATGGTGAGGAGGCGCGAATGCGCCGTCTCGAACCCATGAGGCCTACGCCGCCGGCCTTATCCTTCGAGACGCGCGCAAGCGCGCTCCTCAGGATGAGGGGATAGAGCGGTTTGTGATGCAACCAAATTGGACGAAGCATCACGACGCCGCCACCGCGAGAGGCCTTTGCGCCTGTGTCATCGCAAAACCCTCATAGCCCTTGGCGGCAATGTCATTGCAGATCTGTCGGTAGACTCCGACGCCGCCGATATAGGGCATGAAAATCCGCGGCTTGCCCGGGATGTTCGCGCCCATATACCAGGAATTGGCTTGCGGATAGAGCGTCTTGTAGGCGACCTCGTTGACGTGCTCGACCCAGCGGTCCTCCGCATCTCGGCTCGCTTCGATCATATTCAGATTCTGCCGGCGCATATGGGCGATGCAGTCGGCAATCCAGTCGACATGCTGCTCAATCGAGACGATCATGTTGCTTAACACCGATGGACTGCCGGGGCCGGTGATGACGAACAGATTCGGAAAACCCTCGCTCATCAGGCCGAGATAGGTCCGTGGCCCCGCTGCCCATTTCTGATTGAGCGTCTGCTTGTCGCGGCCGACGATATCGATCTTGGCGACCGATCCGGTCATCGCGTCAAAGCCGGTCGCCAGCACCAGCGTATCAATCTCATAGTTCTTGGCCCCGGCGCGCACCGCATTCGGCAGGATTTCCTCGATGCCGGTACGCTTGATGTCGACCAGTGTTACATTGGGACGGTTGAACGTGGCGTAATACTCGGTGTCGATGCAGATACGCTTCGAACCGATCGGATGGTCGTCGGGCTGCAATAACTTTGCGGTCTGCGGATCGCTCACGATCTCCGCGATCTTTTCGCGGACGAAGTCGGCCGCGGTAGCGTTGGCGGCCTTGTCGAGTGCGAGATTGTTGTAGACGCCCATGAAGGTGAGGCCACCACGCGCCCAGCGCGCTTCATATTTGGCGCGGCGCGCGTTGTCGCCGTCATCGAGTGCGCCGCGATCTGGCGCCTCCTGATAGATGCCATTGCGCATCTCTTCGCGGGCCACCCGCCGGATTTCCGGATAATTGTCACGGAACCTCTGGCGTTCCTCCGGCGTCAACGGCGCATTGCGCGCGGGAATGGAGAAATTTGCGGTCCGCTGGAACACCGTCAGATCGCTTGCCTGTGCGGCGATGATCGGCACGGACTGGATCGACGACGATCCAGTGCCGATGATGCCCACCCGCTGACCGGTGAAATCAACCGGCTCATGCGGCCAGTGGCCGGTGTGATAAACCTTGCCCCGGAAGCTCGACAGACCCTTGATGTCGGGGACGCGCGCATTCGACAGGCAGCCGGTCGCCAGCACGATATAGGTCGCGACCACCGTCTTGCCGTCCGATGTCGCGACCGACCACGTGTTATCATCCTCGCTGAAGACCGCGCGATCGACACGGGTGCTGAACTGGATATCCCTCCGCAAATTGAAGCGATCGGCGACATGGTTGGCATACTTCAGAATTTCCGGCTGGGGCGCATAGCGCTCGCTCCAGTCCCATTCCTGCTGCAGCTCATCCGAGAACGAATAGGAATATTGCATGCTCTCGACGTCGCAGCGCGCACCGGGATAACGGTTCCAGTACCAGGTGCCGCCAACGCCATCACCCTGCTCGTAGACGCGAACCGACAGGCCGAGCCCGCGGAGACGGTGGAGCATGTACATGCCGCCAAAGCCCGCACCGACCACGATCGCGTCGTAAGTCTCGCGGCCCGCGACATCCCCTCTGCCGGAAGCGGATTCCAGGACGGACATCTGATCTCCCTCAAAGATTCTTTGCTTGTTGCGGTCAGCATTCTCCGCGTGGGGCGAAAGCGCAAGAGACAAAATATCTTTTCGATGCCATGCATATTCTGTGACGCGGAACGTACGGTCCCCCAAGATCAGAATACTTATTTGCGCCCGCTCCTTAAGATCAGCATTCCCGCTGCGACGCTTGGCTTTCGCGTCCAAGGTGCGCTAGCCTCGACGACGCGAGGTTTCGCGAAGCCAAAATGAGCAGCACCAGATGCTGCCGTGGGGAGTAAACGCGACCATGAAATCGCCGATCTGCGAGATGCTGGGCGTCGAGTTTCCGCTGCTCGCCTTCAGCCATTGCCGCGACGTTGTTGCGGCCGTTAGCCGCGCCGGGGGATTCGGAGTCTTGGGCGCAACCACGCATTCGCCAGAGACGATCGAGCAGGAACTGAAATGGATCGACGATCACGTCGACGGCAAGCCTTACGGCCTCGACGTGCTGATCCCCGAAAATATCTCGACGTCGGGCGAAAAGAACGTCACCTGGAAAAGCCTAGAGGCTCGAATATCGCGAGAGCATCGCGAGTTCACCCGTAATCTCCTTGGAAAATACGGCGTCGAGTTGACGACGATCGAGGTCGCCGACGACCAGCCGCAGCCGTTCGACGCCAAGCGTGCATTGGAAGTGCTCGAAGTCTCGTTCCGGCACCCCATCCGCCTGATCGCCAACGCGCTCGGGGTGCCGCCGAAGGCGATGATCGAGATGGGCAAACGGCACCGGGTGCCCGTTGCCGCACTGGTCGGCGCCAAGGAACATGCGCTGCGCCAGGTCGCCGCCGGCGTCGACATCCTGGTGGCGCAGGGCACCGAGGCCGGCGGCCATTGCGGCGAGGTCTCGACCATGGTTCTGGTGCCCGAAGTGATCAAGGCCATCAGGCCGATCCGCGATGTGCCGGTGCTCGCAGCCGGCGGCATCATGACCGGGCGGCAGATGGCCGCCTGCATGGCGATGGGTGCTGCCGGTGCCTGGACCGGTTCGGTGTGGCTGGCGACGGTCGAATCCGAGACCACGGAAATCTTCCGCGAGAAGATGATCGCGGCGTCCTCACGCGACGCGATCCGCTCCAAAGGACGCACCGGGAAGCCCGCGCGACAGTTGCGCTCGGTGTGGACCGATGCCTGGGACCGCGGGCCCGATAGCCCCGGCGCGTTGCCGATGCCGCTACAGTCGATCATCAGCCGTGCGGCGTTCCATTCGATTGACCGCGCAGCCGCATCGGGCAACACAAGGGCGCGCGACCTCGTCAGTTATTTCGTCGGACAGGGCGTCGGGCTGATCGACAGCGTGAAATCGGCCGGCGCCGTCGTGCAGGAGTTCAAGGAGGATTTTGCCGAGGCAGTCGAGCACATGAACGCGCTGTTGGCGCAGTGACGGCGCGGGCGGCAATGCGATCCGGCGTAGCCTCGCGGCCTTCTCAATTGCGTCGCGAACGCTCGCAATGACAAGAACCAACCGCACCGGATTTGCACCATTTCGAACGTGAAAGAAGAAATGTCCAAGACCCCTACTCCCGAAGACCGCATTCCCGTCATCGTCGGCATCGGCGAAATCGTCGATCGTCCGCAGGAGATCACCGCGGGACTTGAGCCCCTCGCCTTGCTCGAACAGGCGCTGAAGCGCGCCGAGGAGGACAGCGGTGCGACATTGCTTGCCAAGATCGGCTCACTCGACATCGTCAATTTCCTGAGCTGGCGCTATCAGGACCCGGCGCGGCAGTTATCCGAGCGCCTCGGTATCCAGCCGAAACATGCCTACTATGGCCCGGTCGGCGGCGAGAGCCCGATCCGCTATCTGCATGAAGCAGCACAGCGCATTGCGCGAGGTGAATGCGAGGTGGCGGCAGTTTGCGGCGCCGAAGCGCAGTCGACCGCAACCAAGGCCGAACGCGCCGGCATCTCGCTGCCATGGACGCCGTTCGCACGGGATGCCGAGGAGCCGAAACGCGGCGCCGCCTTCCAGAAGCCGATGGCCGTGAAGCTCGGCGTCTACATGCCGGTCACGGTCTATCCGTTCTACGAAGCCGCATCGTCGGCGCATTGGGGACAGACGCCGCGGGAAGCGATGGCGGAATCAGGCGCGCTATGGTCGCGCTATTCCGCAGTCGCGGCGCAGAATCCAAGCTCCTGGCTGAAGCGGCGGTTCATGCCTGACGAGATCACGACGCCCACATCTGATAATCGGCTGATCGCCTGGCCCTACACCAAGCTGATGGTCGCCAATCCCAGCGTCAATATGGGCGGCGCATTGCTTCTTACGTCGCTGGCAAAGGCGCGAGCCGCAGGCATTGCCGAGGATCGGCTGATTCATATCTGGGGCGGCGCATCGGCCGAAGAGCCGCGCGACTATCTTCTCCGCGACCAGTTTTTCGAAAGTCACGCGCAGAATGCCGTGCTCAGATCCGTCAAGAAGCTCGCCGGCGGCAACGGCAAGGCGTTCGACGCCATCGAACTCTACAGCTGCTTTCCCTGCGTGCCGAAGATGGCGCGGCGAACGCTCGGGTTTGGCGCAGATGTCGAGCCGACCGTCAATGGCGGCCTGACGTTTTTCGGCGCGCCGCTCAATACCTACATGACCCACGCCGCCTGCGCGATGGTGCGAAAACTGCGCGGTGGTGCCAGGCTTGGGCTGCTCTACGGCCAGGGCGGCTTCGTCACCAAGCATCACGCATTGGTGCTATCGCGCCAGCCGCCGCAGCAGGCGCTGTCCCAGGATAGCAGCATTCAAGCGGAGGCCGACCAACATCGAGGCTCAGTGCCTGAATTCGTCACCGAGGCAAGCGGAGTGGGCTCGGTGGAGAGTTTTACCGTGATCTATGGCCGTGGCGGCGAGATCCAGCACGGCGTCGTGATGTTGCGGACGGCAGAGAACCGGCGTGCGCTGGCGCGTGTGCTTGCCGGTGACCAGCGAACGCTGGCGCATCTTCTCAATTTGGATCGAACACCGGTCGGATCGCCAGGCACGATCCTCACCGCCGCTGACGGCATTCTGGAATGGCAGGCCGCGTAGAAAGCGCGATAGCGTTTTCAGGTGAAGAGGCGACCGGTTCGCACAAAGAAAACGCGTCAAAACAAGGATCCGAAGCCCGGCCCTGATTCAATCAGAACCGACGAGGCTTCAGCTAGCCTTTCACGTCCTGCTTTTTCGAGACTTTCTCAGGCTTGGCTGCACCTGTTCCGCCGACCACGCGGACCTGATCGCCATTGGCAATACCGTCGGGCGGCGTAACGATGACACGATCGTCGGGAGACAGTCCCGATGACAGCTCGATATTCCGGCCGAGGTCGCGGGCGATGGTAACCTTCTTGAACAGCACCTTGTCGTCCGGCCCGACGGTCGCAACGCGCAGGCCGTTCTGGTCGAAGATCAGCGCGCTAGCCGGAATGTGCAGGGGGACCGCATCGGCTGTAAGCGTCAGGCGCACATCGGCATAGCTGCCCGGCATCAATTCACCAGAGGAGTTGTCGAGCGCAAGCTGCATCCGCGTGGTGCCGGAGGCCACGTCGACCGATTGTGAGGAGGCTTCGACGGTCGCGGGGAACGTCCGGTTCGGATATTCCGGCAGGGTGATCACGGCCTTGGCGCCGATCTTGATCGACGGCACGTAATTCTGCGGCACGTTGACATAGACGCGGAGCTTCCTGATGTCCGAGATCACGAACATCGCCGGTCCCTGCGTACCGCCGGCGTTGATCAAGGCGCCAACGTCGGTATTGCGGGCGGTCACCACGCCATCGAACGGCGCGGTGATCTTCTTATAGCCTGCCAGCGCTTCGAGCCGGTCCACATTGGCCTGGCTGGAATTGACGGCGGCGTCCTTGTTGGAAAGGTCAGCGGTGAGCTGATCGATTTCCTGTATCGACACGAAATTTGAGGCGAGCAGGGTCTTGCGGCGTGCCAGGGTTACTGCCGAGAGCTTCGCGCTGGCCTGCTGGCTGGCGAGATCTGCTTTCGCCTGCATCAATTGCTGATCGAGATCCGGCGCCTCGATTTCAGCAATCACCTGCCCAGCCTTGACCCGGGTGCCGATATCGGCGCTCCAGCTCTTCAGATAGCCGCTGACGCGGGCAAAGATCGGCGCCCGATAATAGGCCTCAAGCCGGCCCGGCAAATCGAGATGAGCGTCGAGGACCTTGGCGTCCGGGAGGGTGACGGCCACGGAAGGGATGGCCTGACTGTCTGTCCATTCGCGTAGCTTGACTTCGGAGTCCTCGCGCGCCCGAATACCGGTCACCACGATCAGGACCGCAGCAACGACTGCCAAAAGCCCGAAAATGCGCAGTTTCCGGAGAGAAACCGGCGCGCTCTGTTCAGTGGACATGCGAATTCTCCGGTGGGGCGGCGGCTTTGGCGCCCCGTTTCTTGTGTACCATACTGAAGACCACGGGAACAAACATCAGGGTGGCGATGGTGGCGAAGATCAGGCCGCCAATCACGGCCCGGCCGAGTGGCGCATTCTGCTCGCCGCCTTCGCCGAGACCGAGTGCCATCGGCGTCATGCCGATGATCATGGCCAGCGCCGTCATCAGCACGGGACGGAAGCGGACGAAGCCGGCTTCGATTGCAGCGGCGATGGGATCGCCAAGCTCGTCATAGCGCTCGCGGGCGAAGCTGATCACCAGCACGCTGTTCGCGGTCGCAACGCCCATGCACATGATCGCCCCGGTAAGTGCCGGAACCGACATCGTGGTCCGCGTCGAAAACAGCATCCAGACGATGCCGGCGAGCGCCGCCGGTAGCGCGGTGACGATTACGAACGGATCGGACCACGACTGGAAGTTCACCACGATCAGGAAATAGATCAGAACGATCGCGGCAAGCAGACCGAACAGCAGGCCGAAGAACGCACTGTTCATGGTCTGCACCTGGCCGAGCAGCGCCACCGAACTGCCCTTCGGCACCTCTTTCGCAGTATCGGCGATCGCCGCCCTCACATCGGTCGCCACCGCGCCGAGATCGCGCCCTTGCGGCGTCGCATAGATCTGCACCATCGGCTGGATGTCATATTGCGAGACCACTGCGCTCGAGGTCGAGCGCGTGATCTTGGCGATACCTCCGAGGATCGGCGCTTCCGTACCGTTCGAGGTGATCGGCAGCGTTTGCAGCGCATTCAGCGAATCCATCTGGTATTGCGGCGTCTGCATGACGATCGAATACGACACGCCATTGTCGGGATTGAGATAGTAAGTCGGCGCGACCTGCCCGCTGCCGGCGAGATTGACCACCAGGCTGTTGGTCACGTCGCGCTCGGTCAGGCCGACATATTGCGCGCGCGTCCTGTCGACATCGACGTCGAAGGTCGGATTGTTTGGCGACTGCTGGATACGCGCGTCTGCGACGCCGGGGATGTGCCGAATCCGGCTCAGCAGCTTGTTGGCGTAGGCGAAGTTCGCATTGATGTCGTTACCGCGGACCTGCAGGTCGATCGGCGCCGGCGCGCCGAAATTGAGAATCTGGCTGACGATGTCTGCCGGCAGGAAAGCGAACGTCATGCCCGGAAAGGCCCGCGGCAGCTTCTCGCGCAGGGCCTGAACATATTCCTCGGTCGGCCGGTGGCCCTCCTTCAGCTTGATCTGGATATCGCCGTCCTGCGGGCCGATCACGCCGGTGTTGTTGTAGGTCATGTTGATGCCGCTGATCGGCATGCCGATATTGTCGGCCAGCGTCTCGATCTCCTGCGGCGGGATGATCTTGCGGATCGCCTTTTGCACCTCGGCAAACTGATTGGCGGTTTCCTCGACGCGGGTGCCGATCTGGGCGCGCGCATGCATCAGGATCGCGCCGGCATCGACCGAAGGGAAGAAGTTGCGGCCGAGGAACGGCACCAGCAGGAAGGAAACCGCGACGAAGCCGAGAAAGCCGACCACAAATAACGGACGGCGGCGCATGGCCAGCGTCAGCAGTTCGCGATAGCCGGTACGCACGCGCTCGAAACGCGCCTCGAAGCCGCGTTGGAACAGCACCAGCGGATTGCGCGAGCGCGGCAGCTCCCCACCCTCGCCGTGGTGATGCGGCTGCAGCAAATATTTCGCCATGGTCGGCACCAGGGTGCGCGACAGGATGAACGACCACACCATCGCGAACATCACGGCTTCGGCCATCGGCACGAACAGGAAGCGCGCCACGCCCTCGAGGAAGAACATCGGCACGAACACGATGCAGATACACAGGAGCGAGACGAAGGCGGGCGTCACGATCTGGTTGGCGCCGTCCAGGATCGATTGCTCGACCGGCTTGCCTTGCTCCAGATGATAATTGATGTTCTCGATCGTCACGGTAGCGTCGTCAACGAGGATGCCGACCGCGAGCGCGAGGCCGCCGAGCGTCATGATGTTCAGGGTTTCGCCGATCATCGACAGCATGATGATCGCGCCCAGCACGGCGAGCGGAATCGAGGTGGCGATGATGATCGTCGACCGCCAACTGCCCAGGAACAACAGGATCATCACGCTGGTGAGAAGCGCCGCGATGACGCCTTCATAGGCGACGCCGGTGATCGCTCCGCGCACGAAGATCGACTGGTCGCCGATGAATCCGATCTTGAGCGCATCGGGCAGCGAATCCCGGACCTCGATGACCTTTTTCTTGATGCCGGCAATGATATCCAGCGTCGAGATCGAGCCGGCCTTCAGCACCATCATCAGCACCGAGCGATTGCCGTCGACATGGACGATATTGGTCTGCGGCGGATTGCCGTCGCGCACCGTCGCAACGTCATGAACGTAGACCATCGCGCCGTTCACGGTCTTGATCGGCAGATTGCCGAGGTCCTGGATCCGGAGCGGCGAATTGTTGAGCACGACGCTGTATTCGAAGCTTCCTATCTTCTCGGTTCCGACCGGTGTGATCAGGTTCTGCGCGGCAAGCGCGTTGGCGACATCCTGGCCGGACAGGCCGCGCGCCTGCAGCGCCGTCGGATTGAGATCGATCTGGATCTGGCGCTGCTTGCCGCCGAACGGATAGGGAATCGCCGCGCCCGGCACCGTCACCAGCGGCGTGCGCAGCTGGTTGATGCCGATGTCCGCGAGGTTCTGCTCGGTCAGGCCCTCGCCCGACAGCGCCACCTGGATGATCGGAACGGTGGAGGCGCTGTAGTTCAGGATCAGCGGCGGCGTTGCGCCCTGGGGCAATTGCTTGAGCATCGTCTGCGAGATCGCCGTGACCTGGGCGTTCGCAGTGCGGATATCGACATTGGGCTGGAAGAAGATCTTGATGATCCCGACGCCGTTATAGGAATTCGAGACGATATGCTCGATGTCGTTGACCGTCGTGGTGAGCGCGCGCTCGAATGGCGTGGTGATACGTCCGGACATCTGGTCCGGCGGCAGGCCGGTGTACTGCCAGACCACCCCGATCACGGGAATGCGGATATCCGGAAAGATGTCGGTAGGCGTGCGCAACGCAGCGAGCGGACCAATGATCAGAAGCAGCAGCGCCAGCACGACAAACGTATAAGGCCGGCTCAGCGCAATGCGGACCAGTGCGATCATTCGTCAGCCATTCCCCACGCGCCGACGCTGCGGGAATCCGCAATTTCAACGGCCTGCCTCATAGGCGCCGATTTACCCGAACCGGCGTAAAATAGCTAACGCCCCAAGACATAACGGCCCTTCACTTCCGCGGTACCGCTCGCCCCCTTTCCGGTTCTGATGGTCAGAACCGGCGGCTCCAGCTTCTCGCGAGCGCGAAATCGCGGGATGGACGGAAACGGTCGGCTTAGGCGGCCCGGACCGAGGTGAGGAACTTGCTCACCTCCGCCTTGAGCCGGCTCGAGTCGCCGGACAGCATCTGCGCCGCCGACAGGACCTGCGATGAGGCCGATCCGGTCTCGCTGGCGCCGCGCTGCACGTCGGTGATGTTGGCCGATACCTGCTGGGTGCCCTGCGCCGCCTGCTGCACGTTGCGGGAGATTTCCTGGGTCGCAGCCCCTGCTCTTCCACGGCGGCGGCGATGGTGGACGAGATTTCGGACAGCCGCTCGATGGTGACG
>Ga0310811_10010641_pt1 | contig 11889 bp, 12 predicted proteins | sample YCmetagenome_FD_207642 | JGI IMG/M metagenome (GOLD analysis project Ga0310811, IMG submission 207642) | Soil microbial communities from experimental microcosm in Duke University, North Carolina, United States - YC | ecosystem: Engineered > Artificial ecosystem > Soil microcosm > Unclassified ...
ACATCTGCATCCCGTAGCGATGGCAGATGCGATGAAAAATCACTTCACCCGGCTGTACAGGCATCTCGAATGGGCTGACGCGAAAGTATTGGAGAGCATGCGCTCGGCTCAGAACCCGAGAGAGAAGGATCTGGAGCTTTACTCGCACATCCTCGGAGCTGAGCACGTCTGGCTGTCGCGAATCAATGGATCGTCGCCGAGGCTTGCAGTGTGGCCTGCGCTCTCGTTCGACGAATGCGAGAGCCTCGGCAAGGAGAATGTCAGCGCGTTCAACAGTCTGGTCTCCCGTCTAACTGCCGAGCTACTTCAGAAGCCTGTCACCTACCGGAACAGCGCGGGCGATCAGTTCACCTCGACCATCGAAGACATACTCACACACGTCGCGATGCACGGGGCTTATCATCGTGGCCAAATAGGGGCAGGGGGCGACGCCCCCAGCCCGACCGACTACATCGCTTTCGTGCGTGGAGCGCCCGCCGCGACGCTCCAGCGTTGACAATGCGCACTCAGTCTACGTCGAGTCCCGGCTCGTTCTCCAAACCACCGCTTCCTGCCGACCCGAACTTCGGAGTCGTAAAGAAGTTGCCGGTGGTCGTGTAAGGCGGATTCGGTTTGGCTCTGGCGTCAGCGATTTGGTCGGTCGGATCTTCTTTTCCGCCCTCGTTGACAGCAGCGTCGGCTGCTGCCGCCAGTTCTTCCTTCTCTGCCGGAGTATCGCCCTTCTGGTCGCGATTACCGTCGATCATGCGTTCCTCTCGCCCGTTGGGATCACAGTGAAAGGGAGCATAGGCTGTGCCCCGCTTCGGATCATGCGCGGCGCTAGGCGATCTTAGGCTTTTCTGAGGGCGTTTCTCTGGCCACGGTCGGAATCGCCCCCGGCGGAATGTCGCGCCTTCGCACCGAGTTCGGATCCGCCTCATCGTCCTCATCTGGTCCGTCCGAGAGCTCCCGTGTAACTAGGCGGCGTCGGACTTGAATTGGGAGCGCGTGTACGACCTGAGAGTCGTAACTGATTTCGGAACGAACAAGACCGTTGAGCCTCGGAGACGCAGTAAGACTGGAAGGCGCCCGTTAAAACCTATCGCATCCCGTCAAGATTGCGGCGTTTGCCACGGTCCAATAGTATCCGGTTGTGGACCTCCTAACCTCTTACCTGCGCAAATACCGCGGGCTGATCCTTCTGGCGCTCGTGCTGGCGGCGACCAACCAGGTCTTCTCGCTCCTGGACCCGCTCATCTTCCGGCACGTAATCGACGACTACGCAACGCGATTCCGCGAATACAAGACGTCGACGTTCATCAAGGGTGCGGGAACGCTGCTGCTGATGGCGATGGGCGTCGCATTCGTTTCGCGCGTCGCCAAGAACTTCCAGGACTATTACGTCAACGTCATCGTTCAGCGCGTGGGCGCCGAGATGTATTCGGACGGCATCCGGCACTCGCTGGAGCTGCCGTATTCCGTTTTCGAGGACCAACGAAGCGGCGAGACCCTCGGCAAGCTCCAGAAAGTGCGGTCCGACGTCGAGAAATTCATCTCGCTCTCGATCAATCTCATCTTCACGACGTTGGTCGGCGTCGTTTTCGTCATCTTCTACGCGTTTTCGGTGAACTGGATCATCGTGCCCGCTTTTCTGGCGACTGTTCCGTTGCTGGGCGTCCTGAGCTGGACGTTGAGCGGCCGCGTCAAGACCATTCAGAAGGTGATCGTGGCCGAGACGACGGCGCTGGCCGGGTCGACCACCGAATCGCTGCGCAACATCGAGCTCGTGAAAAGCCTGGGTCTCGCCGATCAGGAAGTCGTGCGGCTCAATGCGACGACGGAGAAGATTCTCAAGCTCGAGCTGAAGAAGGTGAAGTATATCCGGAGCCTGAGCTTCATCCAGGGCACTTCGGTCAATCTCCTGCGCACGTGCATCCTGTTCATGATGCTCTACCTGATCTTCACTCAGAAGATCACGGTCGGCCAGTTCTTCTCGCTCCTGTTCTATTCGTTCTTCATTTTCGGTCCGATGCAGGAGCTCGGTAACATCATCAACGTCTACCGCGAGACCGAGGTATCACTCGGCAACTTCCGTAGGATTCTGGAAACTCCGAAGGATCCAAAGCCAGTATCTCCAGTTTCGGTGAGTGATGTGCGCAAGCTGGAATTCGTGGACGTTGGCTTCATGCATCAGAGTGCCAACACTCCGGCGCTCACCGATATCTCGTTCGATGTGAATCGCGGCGAGACAATCGCGTTCGTGGGTCCGTCCGGCGCTGGGAAAACGACGCTGGTAAAGCTTCTGGTCGGCCTGTATCAGCCAAAACAGGGACAGATTCTATACAATGGAGTAGATAGCACCGAGATCGATCTCGACCGGCTGCGCGAGCGCATAGGTCTCGTTACGCAGGACGCGCAGCTCTTCTCGGGAACGATTCGCGAGAATCTCAAATTCGTAAATCCGCATGCCACTGATGAGGAGTGTCTCGACGTCCTGCACAAGTCGGCGGCGAATGCGCTGCTGGCGCGGGCCGACAAGGGCCTCGACACGGTGATCGGCGAAGGCGGCGTCAAAGTCTCCGGTGGAGAAAAGCAACGACTCTCGATTGCGCGCGCACTTCTCCGCAACCCGCACCTGCTCGTTTTCGACGAAGCCACGTCGTCGCTCGATTCGCTCACGGAGGAGGAGATCAGCCGCACGATGCGAGAGGTCGCCAGCTCGCGCGAAGTGATCACCATTCTCATCGCACACCGGCTTTCGACGGTGATGCACGCCGATCGGATCTACGTTCTCGAGCGGGGAAAGATAGTCGAGACCGGCAAGCACGCCGATCTTCTCGAACGGACCGGTCTCTACTACGCAATGTGGCGCCAGCAGGTCGGCGAGCGCCGCGCGATACCTCAGTTACCCGACGCCAAATCGGCAAAACTCGTCACCGCAGGATAAATCACTCGATGCGCGCTCCTTTTCTTCTCTGTCTCATCGTCGCCGTGACGCCGCTCGCCGCGCAGACATCAACCCGCCCCAGCGCTTCGAAAGCGCCCGGTGCGTCCACTGGCGGCGGCAAAGTCAGTACGCTGGGCACGGACACGCTGTATGCCCTCGCGGTCAAACCGTCCGATCATCCGGACGAAGCGGCTGTCTGGCTTCTCGATGAGGGCGTCCTGCGACTCGAGCCCGATGGACGGGGAACGCGGACTTACCGTCAGGTCGTTGAGGTTCTCAAGGAAGACGCCGTCGGACGATATCGCGAGCACCAATTCGCGTTCAGCCCGGGCCACGAGAAGATGACGGTGAACTGGATTCGAGTAGTCGACCCGAGCGGAAAGATCATCAGCACCGAGCCTTCTCATATGCAGGACTCGGACATTCCGGCGGACATGGGTGACCCGGTTTACTCGGATCGCAAAGTGCGCCGCGTCTCACTCACCGGAGTGGAGGTCGGATCGATTGTCGACTACAGCTACACCACTGAGGAGCTCAAACCTTTCCTGCCAGGGGATTTGTTCGCGTCGTGGTCGGTGAACACCGCGACAAGAACGATGAGATCCAATTACGTGGTCGACGTGCCACAGTCTTTTCACATTCGGATCGTGGAAAAGAACCCGCATTTTCCGCGGAAGGTAGTAACCCGAAACGGACGAAGCATCTACAGCTGGTCTGCAGCGAATCTGCCGCCCGAGAAATTCGAGGCCTTCGGCTCGATCGACTCGTCGCAGATACTGCAGTCGATCACGATTGGCGGCGACCTCACGTGGTCGAACATCTCGAAATGGTACGCGGATAATGCGAGATCCCGCTATACGATCACACCCAAAGTCGCCTCGAAGATCGACCAGGTCCTGACCGGGTCGAAGACCCGCGGCGATTCGATTCGCGCGCTCCACCGCTGGGTTGCGCAGGATGTCAGATACGTTTCTATCGCGTTGGGATTAGGAGGCTATCAGCCTCGCGCACCCGAGACCGTCGTTGAAACGGGTTTTGGGGACTGCAAAGACAAGACGACGCTGTTCATCGCTGCGCTCAACAAGATCGGGATCACCGCGTTCCCCGTTCTGCTCAGCTCGTCTGCTCGCGCCGATCGAAATCTTCCTTCGATTGCGCAGTTCGATCACGTCATTGCCGCAGTCCCGCAGGGCAACGGATATCAATTCACTGATCTGACGGCGGAGCTCGTACCTTATGGTGAGCTCCCTTCATCCGAGCAGGGCGGGTTCGCCGTCGTCGTTCACCCCGACGGCCGCGGGGAGGAAGTAGTTCTCCCGCTCGAGCCCATCAGCGCCAATGGCGAACAGATCAAACTGACCGGCGTCCTCGGCCAGGATGGCGTGTTCAATGGAAGATACGAAGAGACGGCGAAAGGCAGATCCGCCGAGATGCTCCGGTCGTTGTTCGAGGATCCACTCGATTCGGCGCAGCGAGCCGACTTGCCGAAGCGGTTCGCCCGAAGAATGTTCGAGAGCGCGGACGCGGATAGCCTGACCATTTTCGATGGCAAGAATCTGTCGGTGGTCCCGCAATTGAATTTCCGGATCAGGAATGCGAAGGCCGCCGTCGATGCGGGGGGAACCTACATTCTCACTATGCCCCTCGGCAGCATGGGCGCAATGGCGACGCTGGCCTCGGCGCTGGCACAAGAACCAAAGCGCCGGTTTCCAATCGACGCCATCAAGATCCTCGGGGCGCAGGCCGCCACCACAAGGGTGAATATCACCTTGCCGGCTGGGTGGAAGGCGAGGCTTCCGGCCGATGTCTCTTCATCGGGCATCTTTGGCAGCTACATCTCTGAATACGAGCAATCTGGGAACGAGCTCCATATAACGCGCACGATCGCTGGTGCGAGAGGAATCCTTCCCCCAGACCGAATCAACGATCTGATCTCCTGGCTTCGGGATATCGGGAAGGACGACGCGAAGTTCATCGTTTTGGAGAAGAGCCAGTGACTGACGACTCCGGCAAGCTTAAAAAGGGAAACTTCATGCAGGCGCTGGATTCGATTCGCCAGGAAGCGGAGCGACTGATGTCGCGGCGCGATCTGCCGCCGGAGGTTAAGGCGGGCCTCGAGCGGATCATCGGGCTTGCGCGGTCGAAGTTCGACCTCGGCGGGGATATCGAGTAGGCGCAAAACAAACTGCAAACTGAAGACTACCTGCCAGGTGCGGTGAGCGGAGCAGCTTTTGGCTGCGGGCATGCACGCGATCTCTCCCACCAGCCCGCAGCCCCAAGCCGCTCCGCCCAAAGCCCCACGCAGGTAGTCTTCAGTTGCAATTCTTTGTAGTCCGGTTCCAACCCGGAAGCATCCACCGGCGTCATATTCCCGCCTGAGATGAAGACGAGCGCCGTGGTATCGGACACTATCGGACCCTTCCCGTCCACGATTGGTGAAGAAAAGGCTGCAGCGCCGGACTCGATTCGGCGCGCGCAGTCGGGAGATGTCGATGCCTTCGAGCTGCTCTATCGCGAGCACTCGGGGCGGATCTACGCGCTCTGTCTGCGGCTCAAGGCCGGAGATACGTCAGATGCGACGGAGCTGATGCAGGATGTCTTCGTGCGGGCGTGGCGGAGACTGTCGACATTCCGCGGCGATTGTGCATTCGCATCATGGCTTCATCGGCTAGCCGTCAACACGATGCTCGAGAATGTGAGAACGGACAACAGGCGGAATGCGAGAGTTCTGCCGATGGACGACACGTCGCGACTGGCCGGTGCGGCGCGGTCGAGTGGGGTGGAGCTGAAGATGGACATGGAGAAAGCGATCGCGTCGCTGCCGAAAGGCGCCCGCCTCGCGTTTGTACTGCACGACGTGGAAGGGTACCAGCACCAGGAGATCGCCGAAGAGCTGGGCGTCTCCGTTGGAACGGTCAAAGCGCAGCTGCACCGCGCGCGCAGACTATTGAGAGAGAGGTTGGAGCGATGACACACGAAGTCATCAGACATCTGCTCGATGACTATGTCACGGGCGAGCTGACAGAAGATGCGTGCGGCCCGGTCGCGGATCATATCGCCGCGTGCGAGATCTGCCGCGCTGAAGTCGACAGTCTGAAGGAAATCCTGGCACGAGCCGCCGAGCTGCCGAAGTCGATCGATCCGCCTGCCGGCGCCTGGCTCAACATTCGGGCTGCCGTCGAGCGAGACAAGAGTGCAATTGCGACGGAGCACACGCAGTCGGAGAGATTCTGGCGGCAGCCTTATGTCCTCGCGGCTGCGGTCGTCCTCGTGGCAGTTCTCTCCTCTGGTGGAACGGCGCTGTACATGATTTCGCGTGATCATGACGCGGGTTCTACGCGCGCCACTGCTTCTAACCAGGGAAGCGAATCGACACCGGCTTCACTCGCCGCCTTCACGATCGAAGAGAACACGTATCTGCGAAATGTCGCCGTTCTGCAGGATCTGCTCGATCAGCAGGAAGGGTCGCTCGCTCCTGAAACCGTGGCGCAGCTCAAGGCGAGCCTCCACACGATCGACGAAGCCATCTTCGAAGCCCGCAACGCACTCGCTCGCGACCCCGCGAACAGGATGCTGATCGAGATGCTGTCGGGAACGTATCGGCAGAAAGTGGATCTCCTTCGCCGGACAACCGAGATGACGCGTGGAAGCTGACACTCGCGTGGGAAACGATCGTACTCGATCGCTCGCCGCGCTCGGTCGCGTTTGCATGATGGGTGCGGCCGCGATCCTTTTCGTATCGTCGCCGCTCGTCGCCCAGAAAAAGGTCGAGCGCAAGATTCCGCTCGGAATGGAAAGCGCTCTCCGCATCGTCAACATGGTGGGCAGCATCGTCGTCCACGGCTGGAACAAGGACACCCTCATGGTGCGCGGAGCTCTGGGCGCCGGCGATACGTTTTTCATGGGTGGCGGATACACGGGCGCCAAGATGTTCGTGGAGTCGGCCAGCGATCGTGATCCAAAGCCGGCACAGCTCGAGGTGTGGGTGCCGGCGCGAGCCCGCGTCTGGGTGAAAACCGCGACGGCCAGCATCGATGTGAGCGATGTCACGGGCGGTCTCGACCTCTATACAGTTAGCGGATCCATCGACGTCACAGGGAATCCGCACGAGCTAAACGCCGAGGCGATCGACGGGGATGTTCATATCACGGGCTCCCCACCCTGGGTGCGAGCCAAGAGCGCATCAGGCACCATTGTCTTTCAGGGCGCGAGCTCGGACGCCGCGTTCTCCACAGTGAGCGGTGCGGTGAAGGTCGATGGCGGACTCTTTGAGCGCAGCAAAATCGAAACGGTGACGGGGAACATCAACTTTGCTGGTCAGCTGGATAGGAGCGGCGCATTCGACTTCGATACGCACAGCGGTTCAATAGATATCGCGATTCCGGAAAAGACTCCCGCTTCGCTCTCTGTCGTTACCATCGCTGGAGGCATCACCAACAAGCTCTCGAAAACGAGCCCGATTCCGGGCCGCTTCGGTCGAGGCGCCGAGCTCACCACTGATGTGAGCGGCGGGGGCGCCAAGGTTTCCGTGCGAGCATTCAAAGGTCAGGTGACGATCAGGAGAACAAAGTAGCGAAGCTGTTAAACCCTGCGGACACGAGCGGCATCGTAGAAGCGCTCGAAAATACTTCCTCAGGAGATTGCCATGAATCGCACACTGCTTCGCACCTTTGCGCTCGTCACCGCGCTCACACTCACCGCGTTCAGCTCGGCGCTCGCGGGACCGCCGTGGATCGCGATCGAATACCCGGCCAATCCATTCGACCGGACTACGCGAGATGCATTTCTTACCGTGCGCACGTATCATCACGGCGAGCTAATGGCTAAGACAGTAACCGGCACCGCCGAAGGCATCGTGAACGGAAAACGACAGAGCATGCCGCTCGACATTCGTCCGGGATCGCAGACGGGAATGTACGTCGTGCGGTGGCAGCGCCCAGCCGTCGGCAGATGGGTGCTGGTGATCAACAGCGGAAATCAGGGGATCACCGATGCGACGGCCGTTGTAGAGATCAGCGCTACGGGAACCGTCGCGAGCGTCTCGGTTCCGACGCGCGCTATCAGCAATGGCTGGATATCACCACGACCCGTTGCCGCAAGCGAGATCGACGCGCTGCTACAGGGCCGCGCATTGGCCAGCGCCGGGATGCAGTACCAGGCAAATCGCTAACGATTGAGCACTTGAAGCGAGAAGGCCTGACGTTGCCGTCAGGCCTTTCCGTTATTGTCCCCTCAGATTGTTGAGATTCTTCTGCAGCTCCGCGGTTCGGGTCGCGGATCGGTCCGCCAGACAGCGAGCCCGCGCTTTCGCCCACAGCTTCCCGCTGTCGCTCGGCGTCTGCGCGGTACAATCGGTATCGCGCTGATTCACCCAATCCCGCTGCGACTGCTGGAACCTGTCCTCGAGGTCTGAGCCGCCCGATTTCCTCGCCTGCTCCAACAGCTCCTGGTAGGTCCGATTCAGATCGGCATCGTTTGTAGCTATCGACCGATTCAGGCAGGAACGCTGATCAACCGCCGCGGGGGAGTTGCACGGATCCCGGGACGCCCTTTGCAAGCCGGTCGCGGGTGATCGATCGAGTGAAACATTGGTCCCGCCCGACGCGTCGCTGGCCTTGGTCGGAGGTGTGAGACGCGTGCCGGAGGTCAGCACTTCGCTTCCGCTCGGCGACGTGCGCGGGGCGACCTTTGTGTCCGACGGCTGCCCTTGAGGCGCCGCTCCGGGATCGGATGCGGTTCCGCTGCCGGTCGTCTTCACGGTATTGAGACTATTGTCCATCGCCGATGCGGCCGCCGTATTCCGGTTTGCCTCGGCGAGATCGTGCATGAGCATGGTATCCGGCGCCGCGGTGGCCGTCGCCTTTGCCTTTGGATCCTTACTGCAGGCGATGACGGAAGCAATTAATACCAGGCACAACGCGGAAAATAGTCGGGTGGTCCATTTCATATATTCGCCCATGGGCAAGCTCATCACGACCTCTTCGGGGCAGACAGCATGCCAGCCGCGGATCAGATTTGCAGAAGGTGGGTACAGTTGACGCGTCACTAGTGCACATTACCTGGGCAGCCACGCGCAATGCCAAGGATGGAAGATGGAGAAAGAACTGCCTGAGCTCAACACCGTGATCAGAACGTTTGCGAACGAAGCGGAGGCGCATATAGCGCAGGCCGTGCTCGACGCAAGCGGGATCGACTCCAGTCTCATTCGCGACGACGCGGGCGGGATGATGCCCTGGCTGCAATGGCTTCATCCGATTCGACTGGTGGTGTCCGAAGAAGACAGTGTCGCCGCAGTGGAGATCCTCGATACGCCCCCGGGTCCCACACTCATACAGTAGATCGTACCTCCGGGAGATCGTACCCCCGGGCACCGATAATCAGCCAGGTTGGGAGATCTGCGGTCTCAAGGTCGTACCGTTAGTTTACGCGGCATGTTCTCACACTCTCTAAACGGCGCACTCAGTGTGCTGCTGCTCATCGGGGCCGCGAGTCCGCTCCGCGCCCAGGCAAGTTCAGCCCCAGCCGAAGACGTGTATCTCGCGCGGGCAAAACGGATTCTCAGCCAGACTCCGCTCATCGATGGCCACAATGATCTGCCATGGCGAATCCGCGAAGACTCCATCGCGCGCGGGAACGTCGATATCTACGATCTCCGCAAACATACGCCGGGGCACACGGATCTCGACCGCCTGAAGAAGGGCATGGTCGGCGCGCAGTTCTGGTCGGTGTACACTCCCGGCGAGTATCGCGACTCCGGGTACGCGCGGGTCCAGCTCGAGCAGATAGACATCGCGCGCAGACTCATCGCCAAGTATCCCGATCGGCTGGCGCTCGCCCTCAGTGCTGAAGACATCAAACGCGACTTCAAGCAGGGCAAGATCGGCTCGCTCCTCGGCCTCGAAGGCGGTCACGCCATCGAGAACTCACTCGGCGCGCTGCGCGTGTACTACGACCTCGGCGTCCGCTACATGACGCTCACGCACAACGTGACCCTCGATTGGGCCGACGCGGCCCTCGACTCCGCTAAGCACAAAGGGCTGACACCGTTCGGCGACAGCGTCGTGCGCGAGATGAACAGGCTCGGCATGCTCGTGGATCTGTCGCACGTCTCGCCGGGAACTATGAGTGCGGCGCTCAATGTGAGTCAGGCGCCGGTGATTTTCTCGCATTCGGGAGCACGCGCCCTCGTTGATGTTCCGCGCAACGTGCCGGACTCGATCCTCCGGCGGGTAACGACGAATGGGGGAATCGTGATGGTGCCTTTCGTCACCGGCTTCGTATCGCCAGCGGTCCTGCTCTACGATCAGTCCACTCGCCCGGTGATGAAAGATCTGCAGGCGAAGTATGGCAACGATACAGCCGCGATCACTCGAGAGATAAACCAATGGCGTGCTGCGCACCCCGAGCCGCGCGCAACCCTTTCACAGGTGGCCGATCAGATCGACTACGTCCGCAAAGTGGCGGGTGCCGATCACGTCGGAATCGGAAGCGACTTCGACGGAATGACTGAGGTAGTGCAGGGGCTCGAGGATGTGTCCACGTTTCCCGCGCTGTTCGCGGAGCTGGCGAGACGGGGGTGGTCGGACAGCGATCTTCGAAAGCTGGCCGGCGAAAACCTTCTGAGAGTTTTCGGGCAGGCCGAGGCTGTCTCGAAAAAGCTGCAACGAGGAAACTGACTGTTGAACTGCAAATGAAGACTATCTGCCTGGGGCTATGAGAAGGCGTAGTTGATGGCCGCGGGCTGCTTCATTTTTGTGAATGCGAGGTGAACTCAAGAACCATGTGCCCGCAGCCATCAACTGTGCTTCTGACAGCCCCAGGCAGGTAGTCTTCAGTTTGTCTTTAGCTGTTGGCGTGCGCCGGCGCCCCGCCCGATCTGAGAAAATCCGCGAATTCGGCTGGAAGCTCAGATTCACGAATACCTCGCGCAGCTTCGTCGACATCGTACGCCACGCGGATGAACTCTACCCGTAGCGCCGACCCTTCGGTCGTCAGCAGCACGTAGCCTGCGCGCGGATCTCCGTCCTTGGGACGTCCGACGCTCCCCGTGTTGACGAACTGTACTCCCTCGACCACCCGGTGCCACGCTCTATGAGTATGACCGAAGCAAACGACATCCTCCGGGCGTGAACCGAGGTCCTTCGCCATCTTCTCGAGAAAGGCATCCGACCTGTCCTCAGTCACGTAGACTGTGTTCAGCGTCTGATTGCCGTGGACAAGAGTAATCGTCGGGCCCGATACGTGTCCGCCGAACGGCCGAACGTCCAGCCGAAAGGGAAGGCTCCCCAGATATTTCTTCGTCTCGGGCGTGACGTGCGCCAGCGTCCACTCGAACGATGTGTGCGACAACTCCTCATCGTGCGGAGTGTCGGCTCTGCATCCGCAGTGCTTGTAGTTGGTCGCGACGGTCGAATCGTAGTTACCGGAGATGCCCGGAATCGCCCGTTCGCGGAGCAGAGATACCACTTCGTTCGGCCACGGTGCGTAGCCCGTGAGATCACCGAGATGGTAGATCGCGTCAATGTTCGCCCGATCGTCGATGTCGGCGAGGACGGCCCGCAACGCGGGAAGGTTTGCGTGGATATCGGAGATCAGCGCGAGTCGCTTCATGTACGCGCCCTCGCGGCAGCACCCACGCGGCGTGTCATCACCACGGCCGAGTCGGGGCAGGCTCCGTGAAATTCGGCGGATGCCTTCACAGCATCCGGAACCGCTGATCGCGTCGTATGCGTGAAGCCGAATCGCGGGAAGTATTTATCGGCCGTGGTCGTCAGAAGATAGAGCTCCTCGATTCCCGCGACCTCGGCGCCCTCCAGCAGGTGCTCGACGAGCCGGCGACCGATCCCGCTTCCACGATGCTCAGGCGAGACTACCGCCGAGCGAAGCAAAGCGACCGCGCCAAACTCCTCGAGACCGATCGCGCCGGCGATTTTGCCTTCGTTCTCGGCTACAAGGAAGCTCGA
>Ga0310811_10010642_pt1 | contig 11888 bp, 9 predicted proteins | sample YCmetagenome_FD_207642 | JGI IMG/M metagenome (GOLD analysis project Ga0310811, IMG submission 207642) | Soil microbial communities from experimental microcosm in Duke University, North Carolina, United States - YC | ecosystem: Engineered > Artificial ecosystem > Soil microcosm > Unclassified ...
AATGGCCGCGCTGCTGGCCACGCGCCTCCGCAAGGCCGTGGCGGAGATGCGCCAGCCGGCCCACGACCACGCCGATGTGGCGGAATTGCGCCAGGTGAAAATGGCCGCCTTGCAGGATGTGTACAAAATTCTGGTGCTCTGCCTCGGCAAACCGCCGACGTCCTTTGAGTGGCGCTATGAAACGAAGAAGGGCAAGCTCAGTTCCCTGGAAACCTACACCCCCCAGTCTTTCCGCAAGAAATTCCTGGATGAAGACCTGGACCGCTACGTGAGTTTTGCCAACTACCCGGGCCAGCCCATGCACGCCCGCCTGGAATGGGCCTGGGAACGGAACCTGGCCGACCAGCCGAACTGCGAAGCGGTGAATATCGAGATGTCCGAAATGGAGGCCATGACGCTCAAATCCATCATGGCCGACCAGCCGGTGTGGTTTGCGGCCAATGCGGCCGCCGAGCACGACAAGGCCAAAGGGCTCTGGCTCCAGGACGTGGAGGACAAGGCAGATTTATTTGGCATGGATTTCTCCATGACCAAGGCAGATACGCTGGCTTATGACAACGGCCTGCCCAACCACGCCATGGTGTTCACCGGGGTGGATGTACGCCAGGGCGTGCCCGTGAAATGGAAGGTGGAAAATTCCTGGGGCAAAAAGGCCGGCGACAAGGGCTGGTTCATCATTGACCGCGAGTGGTTCGGCAAACACGTGTACCAGGTCATCATTGACAAGCGTTTCGTCCCGCCAGACCTGCTGAAGCTGGCCGACCAGAAACCCGTCCTGCTGCCGCCGTGGGATCCCTTCACTGACTGGAATCAAAAACAGGAGCCTTGAGCGGCACAGAGACCGGCAGCGCAGTCTGGATTAGGAATTTGCCGCCGCAGCGGCTACCCGGGCGAGCATGACCTTTTTGGACGGCACGTAGTGGGCAATGAACTCGCGCCGGAATTCGGCAAAGGTGCCCGCGGCCAGGTGTGTGCGAATGTCGGCCATGACCTTGAGAATCATATGCGAGTTGTGCACGCTGAGCATCCGCAGGCCGAGGATTTCATTCACGTTCAATAAATGCCGCAGGTAGGCGCGGGTGTGATGCCGGCAGGCAAAGCAGTCACAGCCTTCCTCGATGGGCCCGAAGTCGGCCTTGTTGAAACCGGCCTTGATGCTTACCGCGCCCTTGCGGGTCATGGCCGTGCCGTTGCGGGCAATGCGGGTGGGTAATACGCAGTCAAACATGTCCACGCCGCGGGCCACCAGTTCCACCAGTTGCGCGGGCGTGCCCAGGCCCATGGCGTAACGCGGTTGGTTGGCCGGCAAAAACGGCTCGGCCAGTTCCACCGCCTTCATCATTTCCGGTTCCGGTTCGCCCACGCTCACGCCGCCGATGGCATAGCCGTCGAAGCCCAGTTCCACGATGGCCTTGGCGCACTCCTCGCGCAACGCCGGGTTCACGCCGCCCTGGCAGATGCCAAAGACGAGCTGCCCGGGCGCGCGCGGTTGTTCGCGGCATTCCCGGGCCCAGCGGATGGTGCGCTCCACGGCGTGGCGCTGTTCTTTGGCGGGCGCGTCGTGGGGCGGGCATTCATCGAACGTCATGGCGATGTCCGAGCCGAGGATGCGCTGGATTTCCATGGACTCTTTCGGACCGAGGAAGAGCAGGGAACCGTCGAGGTGGGAACGGAATTCCACCCCGTGCGGTTTGACCTTGCGGATTTTGGCCAGGCTGAAGACCTGGAAGCCGCCGCTATCGGTGAGAATCGGTTTGTCCCAGTTTATGAAGCGGTGCAGCCCGCCGCCGGCGGTGATGATTTCCAGCCCCGGTCTCAAATTCAGGTGATAGGTGTTGCCGAGGATGATCGAGGTGCCGGCTTCGTTGAGTTCGCGCAGGTCCAGCGCCTTGACGCTGCCCTGCGTGCCCACGGGCATGAAGACAGGCGTATCTACCACGCCATGAGCCGTGGTGAGCCGCCCCAGGCGGGCTTTGGACGCGGGGTCGGTCTTCAGCAATTCGAACATGAGGCAAGTGCCGGGGTTGGCCGGAACCCGGGGGATATTATGAACGTGGTTGGCGGGCGAAGCACGGCCGGATTAGCTGGCTTCATCGGCCACGGTTTCATCCGGAATCTCCGTGTCCAGGTCGGTCACGGCATCGGTTTGGGCGTAGTACAGCCCGAGATTATATTGTGCGGTCTTGTCGCCCTGCTTGGCGGCGCGCAAGAACCACTGCACGGCCTGGTTCATGTTTTGCTCCACGCCGCGGCCCAACTGGTAACAGAGGCCGAGGTTGCATTGGGCGGGCCCGCATTCCTGTTCCGCGGCGAGGGTGTACCACTTCACAGCTTCGGCATAATCGCGCGGCACCACCTGGCCGGCCTCGTAATAAACTCCCAGATTGAATTGCGCCTGCGGTTCGCCACGTTCGCCGGCTTCGCGGAACCATTTGAACGCCTCGGCATAGTTTTGCGGCACGCCCTGGCCGGTTTCGTAGCAGATGCCGAGATTGAATTGCGCCGCGGGATCGCCCTGTTCGGCGGCTTCGCGAAACCACTTGGCGGCCTGACCGAGTTCCTGGGGCACCCCCTGGCCGGTCTGATAGCAAAATCCGAGGTAGCATTGGGCGGCGGCATCATCCTGGGCGGCGGCCAGACGGAACCAATGCACGGCCTGATGGGAATCCTGGGGCAGTCCCTGACCGGTCTGATAGCAGATGCCCAGATAACGCTGCGCCACCGGATCGCCTTCCTCGGCGGCCTGCCGCATATCCTCCAACGACTGCCAGGTTTTCTGGTTTTTTTGCATGTGTCGGGCGCTTGCTGATTGCAAATCCTTAAGGCGGCATACGCCTTATGCCTTCAAACTAGCGGGTCGGGGCACTTTGTTCAAGCCGGGATTTGCCGGCGAATTTTTAGGGAACGCCAGAAATCGCCTCGGGCGCTGGTTTCCGCGCTTCGCGGAGAACCCGGGAAGCATGAATCCATCCCAACGCACGAAAAAAATGACCCGCAACCGGCAACGCCCGGGGCGGCCATCCCAAGACCCACATCGGAGCATTGAACTGCCGCTGAGTGCAGCTTTCAATGGGTTTTGCCGGCTGCCGCATTCCTGCAGCCAATACCATCGTCCCGCCGCTACCGTTTCGGCATACATCTCATAGGACGCCGCAACAGCTCTCAAGGTTTCAACCTGGAAATGGTGAAAATGACCCTTTTCCGGATGAACCCGGTCAACAAAAAACCCCTTCCGGTTTCCCGGAAGGGGTTGAGATTTCAGACTCGATTAGAACTTGTAGATGACGTTCGCGGCGAGCAGGACGTTATCCTTCTTGTCGCCGGAGCTGCCGAAGATGCCGTCCTTGGCGTGATCCCAGCGGATTTCACCGCGGGTCATGACGTTCTTCCACAGGTCATACTGCACGGTGCCGGTGATGGCATAGATTGAGTCGCTGCCGCTGCCGACGCCGCCGTACCAGAAGCCGTTGGAGGCCCAGGTATATTCAGCACGGCCATGGAAGCTCAGCTTCTCGCTGGCCTGGAAGGAACCGTACAGGGCGATGGCGTTGGCCCAGTAGCTGGGCGTGCCGGCCCGGTCGTCCACGGTGCCGCGATAGTCGTAAGACGCGCCGACCTTCAGGCCGGTGACGCCGGTGTTGACCACCGTGCCCGCGTACCAGTTGACGGAGTCGCCGCCGTTGGCGGTGGTGCCGAAGGTGGATTCACCCTTGACGACGCCCAAGTACAGGGACGAACCGGCGAGCGGTCCGAAGCTGTCCGGAGCGGTCAAAGTGACCGAGCCCATATAGCTCTTGTAGGATGAGGCAGTGCCCGCCCGGCCATTGATGTTGGCATCCGTGGTATTGGCCACGCCCACACTCGCGCTGATCCAGCTCGCAAAGCTGTACGAGGCCAACAGACCGGTATGTTCGGTCGGCTCAATGGTATAGCCGTAGGAACGGGTGTAGTTGGGGTTGCTGCCGGCATCAAACACTTCGTAACCGATGATGGTGTCGAAAAGCCCCATCTTCAGGTCAATGCCATTGCCCACGGGGGCGCGCAGTTCCACATAGGCCTGCTTGAGGGCGAATTGGCTGCTGGCGGCGCCGGCGGTGGTGGTGTAACCCACGGCGTCCGGACCGTAGAGCATTTCGACATTGTAGCCGGAAGCCCATTCGCTTTCATCCAAGGCCTTGGAAATGCCGACCTTAACCACATCCACGTTGAAACCATCCGCCTTGCCACCGGAGAAGGAGTACGGCGGGGTAGCGCCAGTATCACCCACATCCCAGTGAGCCGAGGTGTTTACGTAACCGCTGATTACGGTTGAAGAAACCGCAGTCTGCAGGAAGGTTGGGGCTTCGTCAGCTTTCACCGTCGAAGACAGGCTGACCGCACCAACGGCCGCCAAACCCAATGTCCATTTATTAAACTTCATTCGTTCCTCCGATGTTGTTTGTTGTTTGTTTGTATTACTGGCTGTGCACTAACGGGCAATATGACTTGCCCTGACGTCCCAAGGGACGCGTTTGCCGGATTATTAGACGGTCGTGACCTGTTTGCAACAATTTTTTTGACAGTCCCGGCCGCCAAAACCTGCTGAATTGTGAGGTTTATGGGGTTTTTTTGCCGGGAACTCTCCCCGGGAAAGCCCGGTTTTGCCCCCGGGCGAAGTCCGGGGCCGGTGCCCTTTGCAACTGTCACAAGTTTGGGCAACCCGGGCGGGCTGCGGGGGTTGCAACCGGAGGAAATGGCAGATTTTGGGATTAAAGCCGGCGGAACCGCGGGTTGGAATGCGGCCTGCTCAGCAGCTCTTAGGTTGGAGCCGCATTCAGCGCCCCCGGCCAGAGCAAGCAGACGAGGATTAATTATGCCGTCATTTTCATTTGTTGCCCGCGAAACGGCCACTGGCCGGGAGTTGCGCAATTCCATTGAAGCCGTCACCGAGCAGGCCGCCATCTCGGCGCTGCTCAACCGCAATCTGCTGGTGGTTTCCATCGCCGAGAAGGTCGGCAAAAAAGGCAAGACCGCCGGCGGCAAGGTGGGGTTGCAGGACATGGTGGTATTCACCCGCCAGCTCGCCACGATGATCGACGCCGGTCTGGCCATGGTCCAATCGTTGCAGGCCCTCGCCGAGCAGACCAACAACAAGGTGATGCGCGACATCATCCGCGACGTCTGCGCGCGGGTGGAGGCGGGCGACAGCTTCTCCGAGGCCTTGCAGAAACATCCCAAGGCGTTCGACAAACTCTATTATAGCATGGTTTCCGCCGGTGAACGCGGCGGTTTGCTGGCGGAAATTCTGGCCCGCCTGGCCACCTACCTGGAAAATTCCGCCCGCCTGCGCAAGAAGGTCAAGACTGCGACGATGTATCCCATCGTGGTCACCGTAGTGGCCATCCTGATCACCATCTTCCTGCTCGTGAAGGTTGTGCCGGTGTTTGGCGACATCTTCTCCAGCTTCGGGGCCAAGCTGCCCGCGCCCACGATGTTCCTGGTGCATCTCAGCGAATTTGTGCAGAAGTTTTTCATCCTCATCTTCCTCTTCATGGGCGGGTCCATTTATGGCTGGCTGACTTTCATCAAGACCAAGCAGGGCCGGGAGTTCTGGGATTCCCGCCGTATCAAGCTCCCCATCTTCGGCCAGATCGCCCACAAGATCTGCCTGGCGCGGTTCACCCGCACGCTGGCCTCGCTGATCCGCAGCGGTGTGCCCATCCTGGAAGTCCTGCAGATCGTGTCGCAGACCGTCGGCAACACGGTCATGGAAAAGTCCATCAAGGTCGCCGCCAGCGATATTGAACGCGGCGAAAGCATTTCCACCGCCCTGAGCAAGCATCCCGTCTTCCCCAACATGATCATCCGCATGATCACCGCTGGCGAGCAAACCGGCAAAATTGACGCCATGCTCGAACGCATCTCCGACTTCCTGGACGAGGAAATTGAAACCACCCTGTCCGGGTTGACCTCCCTCATCGAACCCATCCTCATCGTCTTCCTGGGCGTGGTGGTGGGGGGCATGGTGATTTGCATGTTCCTGCCCATCTTCAAGATGGCTGACATTGTCAATCCGTCCGGCCGCAACTGATCCTTCCGGCAGCTTCAAGGTTCAATCCCGGCGGGACAATATCCTGCCGGGATTGAACAAAATTTGATTTTCCATCCGCCCCGCGATTCTCTAATATGACATTGCTGTTGCAGTAGTTGTTTTATATTAACTGATTCGCAAACGAAACTTATGCCACTAACACATACCAAAGATCTCTTCGCCAAGGCCCTCAAGGGCAAGTACGCGCTTGGCGCTTTCAACGTCAACAACATGGAGCTCATCCAGGCAATTGTGGAGGCCTGCGAAGAAGAAAAGGCTCCGTTGATCCTGCAGATTTCCAAGGGCGCCCGGCAATACGCCAACCCCGTCTATCTCAAGAAACTCATCGAGGCCGCCGTCAGCCTCTCCAACGTCCCCATCGCCGTCCACCTCGACCATGGCGACACCTTTGAACTCTGCAAGGAGTGCATTGATGAAGGCTTTACCAGCGTCATGATTGACGCCAGCCACGAGCCGTTCGAGAAGAACGCCGAAATCACCCGCAAGGTCGTGGAATACGCCCACAAGCATAACTGCTCCGTGGAATCCGAACTCGGCCATCTTGTCGGCGCCCAGTTTGACGACGGCGAAGAAGGCGGCGCTCATTCCACCAGCGGCCACTACACCCAGCCCGACGAAGCCGTCAAATTCGTCAAGGCCACCGGCTGCGACTCCCTCGCGGTCGCCATTGGCAACAGCCACGGCGCCTACAAGTTCAAGGGCACCCAGCACCTGGACCTCGAACGTCTCAAGCTCATCAAGAAGGCGCTTATGGATGCCGGCATGGGCGATTACCCGCTCGTGCTGCACGGGGCCTCCAGCGTGCCCCAGCACCTCGTCGCCGAAGTCAACAAGTACGGCGGCAAGATGCCCGACGCCCAGGGCGTGCCCGAGGCCGACATCGAAGTCGCCCGCCGCACCGGCTGCACCAAAGTAAATATTGATACCGACCTGCGCATTGCCATGACCGCCGGCATCCGCAAGGTATTCTCCGAGAAGCCCGGTGAATTCGATCCGCGCAAGTACCTCGGGCCTGCCCGGCAGAACGTCAAGGACCTCGTCCGGCACAAGGTCAAGAACGTGCTCTGCTGCGCCGGTCACGCCTTTGACTAAGCCGGTTTTTGACTCCTTCCCAGCCCTGCGGCTTGCGCCGCAGGGCTTTTTTGTTGGCGGTGGCAGTCACCTCTGCCGGACGCGGCGGGCAAATGATGAGTCGCATGCGGCAGTTGCTTGGTGGGGCGGGCGTCCTCGCGGGCCGCTGTAATTTTTGGTGACGGAGCGGCGCGTTGCTTAAAAAAATGAGGATCACCGTGTTCGCAGGAGAATATTTGGGGGAGGCAGTGCTGACGGTTTCAAGTTGCGCTTTGCGCCAGCATGGCCCAGCTTTTGTTTGCCCAGCCGCTGACCCCACAAGCCATGACAATCAATAAAGGTATAATTGAGCTTCGAAAGTTCCTTGATGAGTTGGCGGAAAAGAAGACTGACGCGGACAGGCTGCTTGTTCTCTTCAAAATGCGAGCTTGTATTGAGCTTATTGAGGACCCTCTTAAGGAGCGGGCAGACAAGCAGAAGGCGGCTTATGCTGCCAAAACGCGAATCATCAAGAAGGCGCTAAGGCAGTTTTTTTCGGCTTTGGACCGAATTTATGACAAGTATCAGGAGTTGGGGGATACGGATGTGAAAGAGCAGATGTACCGGGCCATCTACAGGGGTTTTATCCAGCCGCAGCGAGGTTACGTTCTACCGGAAAAGTTTGGAATGTTTAGCGACAAAGGAAATGATTTGGTGAAAGCCGCATTGCACGGGTTTCTCACGCATCCGCAAGTTGTGGCTGCCGCTCATGCGCTCAAGACGCCGAAGGATCGCTTTGCCGCATTTCAAGATGGTGATGCCCAAACCGCAGCGGGGACCAATTACGTAAGTTACTTTGGGTATTCAAAACAAGTGCGTGTCGCCTAACATGGCACTGGAGCCAATCCAAATAACAACGCCGATAATCCTCTGACCAAGCATCAAGCCAAGTCTGGTACTAGGCCCATCTCCAAGTTTGATATCTAGTAGGTGACTTGACGTCAGAAGTCCTACCCGCTCCCTCTTGTCGTGAGTAAAATTGTCACACATGGCACGGCGTTCTGAGCCAAAAGTTTTCACTAAAAGCGCGTTATGGCGCTGTTGTAATTTGTTAAGTAACTAATATATAATATATTACATAAATAGAGATTCCGTGGCATGGGTGAGGCTTAAATAGAACTGTCCGAACAATTTTATTTAACCAAGACAACCAAAGGATACCATTATGAACCTGATCAAATTCCAACGTCCCTCCCTGAGCAACTGGTCCGGCCTGCGTCGCCTGAGCGACTGGCAGGATGAGGTGGACCGCCTGTTTGAAGCCCCGCTGGCCCGCACGGCGCAGGTGTTTGGCGGCTGGGCGCCGGCCCTGGACCTGTATGAAGACAAAGACAGCTTCATCATCAAGGCCGAACTCCCCGGCGTGAAAAAGGAAGACGTGAAAGTCTCCCTGGAAAACGGCACCCTGACCATCTCCGGCGAACGCGAGAGCGAAGTCAAAGCCGAGGAAGCCGAGGCGCACCATGTGGAACGGTACTTCGGGCGCTTCCAACGCAGCCTGAGCCTGCCCACCACCGTGGCGGCCGACAAGGTGAAGGCGCAATACAAGGACGGCGTGCTCACCGTCACCCTGCCCAAGACCGAGGCCGCCAAACCCAAACAGATTGACGTGTCGGTCAACTAAGCGACGGCAAAAAACCGACGGTGCCAAACCATCCCGCGGGCAGCTTTGTCCGCGGGATTTTATTTTATTAACCCGGGAGATTTTTTACGGCCAGGTGGCAATCCCATCCCACCGGGACGGAACGGCAATAGCCCGGCGTTTCAACGCGGCCTTTCAGCCTCCAAAGATCAATAGCTTCAACCCGAGCAGGACGCATCCCAATAGAAACGCCACCAGCAATTGTTTCCACAGCGGCCAGCGCGTTGGCGTAGCACCCGAAGGAGGCGGCGGGGGCGAAGTGCCAGGAGCGGCCAGCGGCACCAACGGATAAATCTCGCCATCGTCGCCGATCACCTGTGCATGCAAAGCTTGCGCTATTTGTATCAACTTCGAGATATGTGCGTCGCTCGGCGGGTCGGAGCATTGAATCTGGTCGCGATACCACCAGAAGCAGGATTGCCCCTGCCAGGTGATCATCCAGTAGCGAGTCACAGTTCCGGACGCGTCGGCCATGTCCACAAAGTCAGTGGCGGACCATGCCAGTTCGGGATCGGTCGCAATCAAAGCTTCCACCTCCGGCTTGGTAATGGGCGCACTCGCCGCGTCCGCCCAATCCTCGGTGCGAACCACATGTAAATCGTATGCCATGTTGCGGTATGCTACCTGAAATTCTCAAACCAGTCCGTTACCACATGGTGTGACAACCTCCGTCGCGGTGGGACAACAATGCGGAAGCGTTGCAAGATTCTATGGTTGAGGTCAATTGCTTGAAGATTGCTGTATTTGGACGAGCCTCGGAGCGATCGCTTGCTGCCACAACGCGCTAAACGTCGCATGGAAATCCGTTTGTTGCATTTCCTGAAACAGTGCGGTTGTTTGTGTCTCCGAAAGTGGGAGCTGTTGCAATGTACCATCCGCCTGCAACGCGTACACGGCACGGTGGTCGAGACTGGCCTGCACCGGATGGCCATTGATGCTCGTGAGCAGATTGCGACCTGAGTACTCGTAAGTGGTGTCCCCGTTTCTTCTCGTCCAGGCGATGACAAAAAGTAATTGACCGTGCTGGTCGCGCTGCGTTGCAACTTCGGTGAAAGTCTTGCGGTCCGCGTTGGCATAGGAGCCGCACATGCCACCCACGTATCTCGGCCCGCAACCACTCGCCAGGGCGGCCAAAATTACCAAAGAAACGACAAAACGTGTCATACAGTTAATCGTCAAAAAATGAGCCGCCGCCCACTCGGGGCCACCCCATCCCCCGGACGGAACGGCCATAGCCCGGCGTTTCTGACTGCTGGCTTCAGCGTGATGTCAGGCATCCTGCGTTATGCTGCGATTAGTGCGCAACAACGAAGTTCCCGCAATACGCTCCAAAGCCAGGCCCCGGCAAAACACCAAACACACAACGCAAAAAATGAAGTCAGTACTTGCCTGACGGAATGCGCAAGACCGTCAACGAGTTGCCAGGGAAAGAGCGAAGTAATTTATCCCCGTCCGTTTTGAACATTCCCTGCTGTGGGGCTACTTTTTTGGGCTCCGCGAGAGAATTCTCGTCTGCCGCGTTCTCCGAAGTCAGCACCAGCAGACTCCCCTCTGGCGCGAGTTTGGCGCCGGGCAGATTTAACTCCACCTCCAGCGGTGTTGGGCTGGCGTTAACCACTTTGACAATGATGTCACCCGTCCGGTTGTCTCGGGCCGCCGTCGCATACAAACTTTTGATCTCGCCCGCCTCCAAGTAATTCAGGTCATGAACCAGCGAACCGTCGAGATAGCATTTCACGTGCTTGCCCGACACCACCACCTTGAGGTCATACCAACGGCCAGTCTCGATTCGGATTGGCTTGGAATCCCGGGTCTCACCCGCCTCGATGGCGGTGGCCGAGTTGCCCCAGCCTCCCACATTCCACCAGGTGCGATCCGCATCGTCGCCAATACGGAATAAAATGAGGAATCCTTCCGCGCCCGAGATTTTCCGGGCTTTCAGTGTCAACGTATAATTGGTCCAGTTTGGATTCCCCGCCACCGCGCGGATAAATTCCCGCTCCGCACTTTGCCGGAGCATACCGTCCTGCACCTTCCAGTCCGCACCCTCGCCCAGAAATTTCCAGTCCTTGCTGCCATTCTGGAAATCAGAGGCGAATAGCACGCTGCCATCCGGGGCCGTGACCTTGATATCCTTGAATTCCGCCGCCGTATTCCAGGTGCCCACCCCAATCCGCCCGCCCACCGGCTCGGGTTGCACCAGGGGCGATTCCACCTGGGTGGGCAAATAGACATCACCGCGGTTGACCGCGAACAGTTGCTGCACATAGTAGCTTGGCAAGCCGTACCATTTGGCGCTGTCGAAGTTGATCAGGTCGGGATTCCAGGCGCGATGATTCAGGTTAACCAGCAGTGGCGCATAGCAAGCCATGGCCACGCAGTCGGAATTACGTTCGATACCCGTCATGAAGGCTGCTTCGCCGATGGCACCCCGGAGATTCCCCAAGCCACAGTTCCGCGTCACCGCGTATTCCCCCACGAAAACCTTCGGCTTCTGCCGGTCATACTTGTCGTATTGATCCGCGTGGCGCAGGAACCATTCCGGAGTATTGTAGTAGTGCTCGTCCACGAGGTCGGGCTGGGGCGTTTTGGGATAGCCGTTCGCCCAGTAATCCGCCACCAGTTTCATTTGCGGATATTTCGCCCGGATGGCCGTCGCCATGAGCGCCCAGCGTTCCTGGTAGGCCGGGCCGCCGTTCTCGTTCCCGATTTCCATGTATTTCAGATGGAAGGGCTCGGGATGGCCGGCCGCAGCGCGTTGGGCCCCCCAGACGGAGTTGGTCGGTCCATTCGCATATTCAATCGCATCCAACGCATCCTGAATCCACGGGCCCATGCGATCCAAGGGAATGACCTCCTTGTGGCTCATGCCGACGTTGATGCAGAATAGCGGTTCCGCGCCGAGATCCTCCGCCAGTTGGAGATATTCGTAATAGCCCAAGCCCTGAGTGGCGTAGTAGCCCCAGATGTTCCACAGCGGCGTGCGCGAATCGATGTTGCCGATGGTGTTTTTCCAATGGTTCATGTGCGCCAGGTCATCGCCTT
>Ga0310811_10010644_pt1 | contig 11887 bp, 6 predicted proteins | sample YCmetagenome_FD_207642 | JGI IMG/M metagenome (GOLD analysis project Ga0310811, IMG submission 207642) | Soil microbial communities from experimental microcosm in Duke University, North Carolina, United States - YC | ecosystem: Engineered > Artificial ecosystem > Soil microcosm > Unclassified ...
GGTTGCGGTCAGTTTTTCCCAGGCACAGAATGTGTCGCCTTACTCGCAGAAGCAGGCGTTATCGGCGTTTGTCGAATACTCCAATACGTCCAGCCATATCATCCTTGGAGCCGCACAGAACCGCCGCTTTGCCGCTCTGGGACTGGGGTATTCTCGAAGGCTTCTGCATACGAAGCATTTTGATTGGTACTACGCTCCCGAGGTCCTTCCGCTCGTCTTTGTGCAGGATCCAGTAGCATCCGACACACTGGAGTTGAGCGACGTCGGTACGTTTCAGCAATCCGGACCTACGGTGCCACCCTGTCAAGCGGAGAGTTTTACGTTCCCGCCGGAGCCGACGAACGGCCCGCCAGCTGCCCGCTTTACCAGAACCTGCTCGACCCGGTGGACCTATGCTGGAGGGCTCAGCCCTCTCGGTCAACGATTCAACTTTCGGAGCTCTTACCGTCTTCAGCCTTTTGTAGTCGGAAATGCCGGGTTTCTTGTGGCGACGAGGGATGTACCGGTGGATGATGCTACCCGCTTCAACTTCACCTTTGAGTTTGGGGCAGGGATTGAGTTCTTCCGGGACCGCCACCAGTCATGGTCGATTGACTATCGAATTCATCATCTCTCGAACGCTTATATCGGAACGTATAATCCTGGTGTCGACAATCAGATCTTTCGGGTGACCTACTCTCTGGGACGGTAGATCGCAATCTGCATGACAAATAAAGTTTCAAAACTATTCCTACGGCTGGACTTGCGATAATGAGGCTATGAAGCGGCGCATCATCCGGCAGTATGAGCTTATTCGCAAGATCGGTACGGGCGGAAGCGGAGTCGTGTTTCTTGCCAACGATTCGCTGCTGCAACGCCCTGTTGTGATCAAGCTGTTGAAGCGCGGCAACCTTACGATCGAACAGATGCGGGCGACGCAGTTGCGCGAGGCACGGCTGGCCTCGGCGATCGATCATCCTAATGTCTGCGCCATCTACGATGTGGGCGAGGCTCCGGCGGAGTCGGGCGAGGCCGAAGAGGCCTATATCGTCATGCAGTACATCCCCGGCAAATCTTTGGACAAGATTATTGGCGAGGGGCCCTCCAGCCTTCAGCTGGTGCTTTCGGCAGGGATTCAGATTGCGGACGGTCTTTCGGCGGCGCACTCGCTGGGCATCTTTCATCGTGACCTGAAGCCTGCCAACGTGATGCTGACCGATGGCGGCCTAATCAAGATTCTCGACTTTGGATTGGCACGTCGTCTTTCACTCGATAAGACGGATTTTGATCCTTCAGGGCCGTCCGATCCGCGCTCGCTTCCTCCGCTGGGAGCAACCTACACGGCGCGCGGCGGCACGATCGCTTATATGGCTCCGGAACAGTTCGTGACGGGCCAGTCCTCAGTGCAGTCGGACATCTTTGCCCTCGGGTTGATTCTTTATGAGCTTTCGACGGGGCGTCATCCCTTCCACAGGCCGGATGCTCCTGAGTTTCAGACGATTCGCGCGACGCAGTTTGCTGACCCACCACCGCTGCGCGAGATCAACCCCTCGCTTCCAGTGGAACTGGAAAGCGTGATCCTTCGTTGCCTGGAGAAGCAGCCTGCAGCACGTTTCGCATCGGCGGCGGATATCCGCGAGTCGCTGAAGACGGTGATGCGCTCGATGCAGCTGGATACGGTGCTGATGCCCGGAGGCGAGTCGCTGTCGTTAGGGGCGCAGGGGAGGCGCGCATTAGAAACGCCAGAGGAAGAAAAGCGCACGACAGGAATCCTGTCGATGCTCGCGGAGCGCTTTCGCGAATCGGGATCTTCTTCGAACAACAAAGAGACGGCCAGCATTGTGGTGCTGCCTTTCATCAATTACGGTCCGGCTGATGTAGCGCCCATGTACGGCCATGCACTCGCCGATGCGGTTGCGGCGCGGTTGGCCCGGATGAGCTCACTGGTGGTGCGCCCTTCCAGTTCGCTGGCGTCAATTCCGTCGCATCAGCTGGATCCACTCAGCGTCGGGAAGAAGCTGCTGGTGGACTTCGTGCTTGCGGGGAATTTTCTGCGCTCGGAGAAGGGCTTCGATTTGAACTGGCAGCTGCTCGATGTGCCAGGCCAGAGCGTGCGCGCCGGCGGCTCGATTAATGTGGCCTCGTTCGATCTGGTCAGCGTGCAGGCGGAGATCTGCAATGAGGTCTTCAGCACGCTTCAGGGAGTGGGTGGCCTTCGTGGGCCACAAGATTATCATCGTGCGCCATCTCTCTCAGAGGACCTCTCGGAGGAATATCTTCAGGCGCGCGCTCTGTTGTCGTCCTTTATGACGCGCACGGGAAATCGCGACGACCTCGACCGTGCGCGTGAGCTCTTCGATTCGGTCATCAAAAACAATGAGAAGTTCGCTCCCGCCTGGTCGGGGTTGGGTATCACGCATCTGCAGTACACGCGACATGGCCTGGGTGGCCAGATGCATCTGCTAGAGGCGCGCCGTGCTTTCGAACGTGCTCTACAGCTTGATCCCGGTTCGGTGGAGGCGAATCTCTATCGCGTGTATATGCTGCTGTCGCGAGGAGAGAAGGAGTCGGCACGTCACGGCATCGAACATCTTCTGCAGACGGCCGGGAATGATTGGAATGTTCGCCTGGTGGCCGGAATTACGCTTCGCTTCGACGGTATGTACGAAGAGGCACTGGATCAGTTCAATGCTTCCTTGCGGATGAACCCTTCGAATGCGGCGATGATTTATAACCACCGCGCTCGCGTGTATCAGTACCAGAATCAGCTGGAGCTTGCCGCCGAAGAGATTGAGAAGGGCCTTACGCTGGAGCCGCGTCAGCCGCTGTTACGCATCTCGCTTGGTTATCAGCAGATGCGGACAGGAGACCTTCCGGCTGCGATTGAGACTTTGGAGAGCGTCACTCGTGACGAGAAATCGTTACGCATCGTCTTTCCAACGATTGCTCTTTGCTACGTGCAGCTTGGAGATCGGGAAAAAGCGGCGACCTTCATCATCGACGAGACGCTGGCTGCGGCTGAAGCGGACAGCGAGATGGCTTACCGGCTTGCAACCTATTTTGCGGTCGACGGCGACGAGAGCGAGGCGCTCCACTGGCTGCGCCGCTCGATCTACCTGGGCAACGAGAACTATCCGTGGTTCTCGAAGAATCCGGCCTGGAAGCGCCTGAGCGGCCATGCGGACTTCGAGCGCATTCTGGAAGACCTGAAAAAGAGCTACCGCCGCAATCAGAAAAACTGGAAGCGCCTGCTGGCACAGGTTCGCGACTAAAAGACTACTCCGCCATCAAAGAAGAGGACGGGCCGGAGCCCGTCCTGAGAATGATCCGATATCCAGTGAAAGCTACTCTGAGCCGCCCGGTCCTGCGGCTGTATTCGGAGTGGTATTCAAAGCGGTTGCCTGACCTGAGCTGAGCGGCTTGAGGATGAGAGGAGTCGTAAGGCTGAAGACCAGCCGGGAGTCCTTGTCGAGTGTGGCCTGTCGCTCCTGCTTGAGCCACATGACGGTGCTTGCACCGGCGCCGATTCCAGCGCCGACCAGTGCTCCGACTCCACCGCCGATCATTGCGCCTGCGGCTGCTCCACTGCCAGTTGCAAGAGCGGTTACAGCAAGCGTCTCTTTCGCGCGATCACGGCGCTTCAAGGTTCCTTCGCGGTCTACGTTGAAGTTGCTCAGCGTGGTGTCGATCAACTGTGCATGAACTTTATAGACGGTGCTATCAGGAAGGGTGACCTGTTCGGGCTCAAGATGAAGCGAAGCTGCGCCTGAGATGCGGTGCCCCTCATGCACGGAGGAGACCCGGCCCTCGAGGATGGATCCGATGGGAATAATTACGCGGCCATGATTGGTGATCGGCTGCATGATCTCGGCGGTAAATTTTGTACCGGGAGCCGTGGTTGAGGTCGAGAGCTGCTCGAGCATACGCACGTGCAGGAGCGTTCCTTCATTGATCTCGCCCTCGCGCTCAGGCACGCTGGTGACAATCTGAGCGTCCACATCCTTGGCGGAAGTGTCGGGTGCGGTCTGTGCTGCTGTGGCCGATCCTGTGTAAGGAACATAAGGCCCGTAAACATCTTCGCTCTTCTCGGGTTTAGCCGCCGAAGGCTTGGCTTGCGTCAGCGGGTGACGAGCAGTATCGTCTCCCGTCTGCGCAGAAGGAGCCGCGTTTCCATTGTCCGCATCAATGGTCACCGGGTCCGGATTGGAAACACCGGTTCGCGCAGTTTGCGCGGCCAGAGGAAGTGCGGCGGCTACGAACACGGTTGCAGGAAACAGTCGAATCTTCATGGGAACTCTATCCTCCCAGACAGGCACAGAGGTAGCTGCGACCTGTCTGTGTTGATTTTAAGAGCATGGGAAAAACGGCAGATCAAAATCACCCGTGGGGAATCGAGGCTGCTACTACATGTCGGAGTACCTGGATCTTAGACCAGGTCATTCATCTCCCGTTGGGGTAGAGGGGCGAAACCCTTTGTTAGAATCCATTTGGTGAGTTTGTCGGGCGCAAAAATCGTGGAGACAATCGGTTTAACTGGCGGTCAGAGGATTGCAGTCGATCGTCGTCCGAAGCTTAATGAACGTCTTGCCCACCGCGTCCTTTACCCCAATTCAAGTTCTTCCAACGACAGGAGCAACATGACTGAGATCGTCTCGATTCACGCGCGTGAAATCCTTGATTCCCGCGGCAACCCCACCGTCGAAGCCGACGTCGTCCTTGACGGCGGCGCACGCGGCCGCGCGGCCGTTCCCAGCGGAGCCTCTACCGGAGAACATGAGGCCGTCGAGCTGCGGGATGGCGATAAGGAGCACTATCTCGGCAAGGGTGTTTTGCAGGCTGTAGAAAATGTTGAGTCGATCCTGGCCCCGGAGCTGACCGGCATGGATGCCGCCAATCAGCGCCTGATCGATGCGACGATGATTGCTCTCGACGGGACCGAAAATAAATCGAAGCTTGGAGCTAATGCCATCCTTGCAGTATCGATGGCGGTCGCCCGCGCTTCGGCCGAGGCTCTCAAGCTTCCTCTCTATCGTTATTTGGGTGGAGTCAATGCCTGTATTCTTCCCACGCCGATGATGAACATTCTCAACGGTGGTTCTCATGCCGACTCCAATGTGGACTTCCAGGAGTTTATGGTGATGCCGGTGGGCGCCGAAACCTTTTCGGATGCGCTGCGCTGGGGAACCGAGACCTTCCATACCCTGAAGGGCGTTCTTAAGAAGAAGGGATACAACACCGCCGTTGGTGATGAGGGTGGTTTTGCACCGAACCTTAAGTCGAACGAAGAGGCGCTGGACCTTATTCTTGAGGCCATTCAGCTGGCAGGATATGAGCCCGGTGAGGATATTGCCATCGCTCTCGACCCGGCATCGAGCGAGTTCTATGACAAGGAAAGCGGAAAGTACATCTTCAAGAAGTCGGACAAGCGGGAACTGTCTTCTGCGGAGATGGCCGCCTACTGGCAGGCGTGGACAGAGCGTTATCCGATCATCTCGATTGAGGACGGGTTGGCCGAAGACGACTGGGATGGCTGGAAGATTCTGACAACGGCAATCGGCGATAAGGTGCAGCTGGTTGGTGACGATCTCTTTGTTACCAACACACAGAGACTGCAGCAAGGAATTGAGCAAAAAGTTGCAAACTCGATCCTGATCAAGGTGAATCAGATCGGAACGATCTCTGAGACGCTGGATGCGATCGAGCTTGCACGCCGTTTCGGTTACACCTCGATCATTAGTCATCGTTCGGGCGAAACGGAAGACGTATTTATTGCGGATCTCGCCGTAGGAACTGGCGCCGGACAGATCAAGACGGGATCGGCTTCGCGTACCGACCGGATTGCAAAGTACAACCAGCTGCTTCGCATCGAGGAAGAGCTGGGGCAGGCAGCACAGTTTCTTGGGATCCAATCCGTCAACTTCGGGGAGTAATTCGTCTTTTCCGATACGCCGGCGTTCAAAAACGCCGGCGTATCGTTTTTTAAATGTTGTTTAAGTGATCTTGAAACCCGTTAGGCGTACTTTTTCTTTAAAAAGAATGGAGGATCAGGCGAAACAATCCCGCCTGATCCGTCATCCAAGCAGCAGAGAGCCCTCTGGAATCTGAGAGTAAACTTCACACGTGCCGAAAGGAGTCGTCGCATGCAACTTGGAATGGTGGGACTGGGGAGGATGGGCGCGAACATGGTTCGCAGGTTGGCGGCGCATGGCCATGAGTGCGTCGTCTATGATCGGTCGTCTGAGGTCGTTGCAGAGCTGGCGAAGACCAAAGGCGTGACCGGAGCGTCCTCGCCAGAGGATCTCGTCAGCAAGCTCACACCTCCTCGGCCTATCTGGCTGATGATTCCCGCGGGAGTCGTGGATCAGTCGATTGCTCAGTTCACCCCGCATCTTCAAGCCGATGACATCCTTATCGATGGCGGCAACTCTTATTACATCGATGACATTCGGCGTTCGAAAGATCTGAAGCCTAAGCAGATTCACTATGTGGACGTGGGCACCAGCGGAGGAGTGTGGGGGCTGGAGCGCGGCTACTGCATGATGATTGGCGGCGAGGATAAGGTGATTCAGCATCTCGATCCAATCTTTCAGGCGATTGCCCCCGGCATTGGGGATGCTTCGCTTACTCCGGGCTTCGATAAGGTGGGCGGTACCGCGGAGCAGGGGTATCTGCACTGTGGCGCGAACGGGGCGGGACACTTCGTCAAGATGGTGCATAACGGTATTGAGTACGGCATGATGGCGGCCTACGCTGAGGGGCTGGGGGTTCTCAAAGGCGCGAATATCGGGAAGCACACGGAGGAGATCGACGCGGAGACGACTCCGCTACGTGATCCGGAGCATTACCAGTACGACTTCAATCTGCCTGCAGTCGCCGAAGTCTGGCGGCGTGGCTCTGTCATCGCGTCGTGGCTGCTGGACCTGACGGCTTCGGCTCTGGTCGAAGATCCTCAACTTTCGAAGTTCAGTGGTCGAGTCTCCGATTCTGGAGAAGGACGCTGGACCGTCAAGGCCAGTATCGATGAGGGAATTCCGACTCCTGTTCTGACCACCGCGCTCTACGAACGTTTCAGCTCGCGTGGGCTGGATGATTTTTCCGATAAGCTTCTCTCTGCCATGCGCTATGAGTTTGGCGGCCACCTGGAGAAGACTGCAACAAAGTAACCCGCAACTTTCAAGGAGAGACCTTTTGAGTACGCAAGCTCCCACTGTTCAGCCCATCATTCCTTCAGACGCGCTCGTCTTCTTTGGAGCCACCGGAGACCTCGCCTACAAGAAGATCTTTCCCGCGCTTCAAGCCATGGTGAAGCGCGACAACCTTAATGTCCCGATCATTGGGGTGGCCAAAGCAGGCTGGAATCTCGATCAGCTCAAGGCGCGAGCCCAGGATTCGCTTAAGGAGCACGGCGGCGTTGATCCAAAGGCGTGGGCAAAGCTCTCATCACTACTTCACTATGTGGATGGAGATTACTCAGACGCTTCGACCTTCACCGCAGTCCGTAAGGAATTGGGCGCAGCGCAACACCCGGCGCATTACCTTGCGATCCCACCGTCGCTGTTCGAGACGGTGGTTGAGCAGTTGGTGAAATCAGGCTGCTCCAAGGGAGCACGCATCATCGTAGAAAAACCTTTTGGCCATGATCTGGAGTCAGCTCAGGAGCTGAATCAGGTTCTGCTTTCGGTTTTTCCGGAGTCTTCGATCTTCCGCATCGATCACTATCTGGCGAAAGGACCTGTGCACAACATGGTCTCTTTCAGGTTCTCAAATGCTTTTCTCGAGCCGCTCTGGCATCGTGACTACATTGAGAGCGTCCAGATTACGATGTCGGAAGACTTCGGCATTCAGGGGCGAGGCGTGTTTTATGACCAGAACGGTGCGATTCGCGATGTGATCGAAAACCACGTCTTCCAGCTGATGTGCAATCTCGCGATGGAGTGTCCGGCCCGGCGCGATAGCGAATCGATCCGCGATGAGAAGGTCAAGGTTCTCAAGGCAATTCCCGCCATCGAGCCTTGCAACCTTCTTCGCGGTCAGTTCGTTGGATATCTCGATGAGAAGGGAGTCGCCCCGAACTCGACCACGGAGACCTATGCAGCGCTTAAGCTGGAGATCAAATCCTGGCGCTGGGACGGCGTCCCCTTCTACATTCGCGCGGGAAAGAATCTCCCCAGTACCTGCACGGAGGTCATTGCGCGTCTGCGGCGTCCTCCGCAGACCAATCTGACCGATCCCGCTCCGCAGAATTACATGCGATTCCGGGTGGTTCCGGAGATGGCCATTGCCCTAGCTGTATCGGTGGTTCCTCCGAACGGAGATACGGATCGATCGCTGGTTGAGCTGGAGGCGTGCCGGCATCAACAGCCTGAGGACAAAGAGGCCTACGAGCGTGTCCTTACGGATGCGATGGCGGGCGATTCTACCCTCTTTGCCCGTCAAGATTATGTCGAAGAGGCTTGGCGCATCGTCGACCCGATGCTCAAGGCAAACACGCCGGTTTACCCGTACCAGCAACACAGCTGGGGACCAGACCAGGCTCCGAAGGATGTGGTCGACAACGTAACTCCTTCGGGAGGCTGGCAGGTTCCCATTACAAACGAGGGGGAAGACTTCCACCGGGTCAGCTGACAGCGCATTTTTGCAGTCATCTCGCTTTCACAAACGCGCCGGTCGCCACTGGCGCATTTGTATTTAACTTCTTCGCCATGATCGACGAGGATCGTGCTGCACCATGCCTTAAATACTGCTAGAATCTATTAAATCCACTCCTCGGAGAGGCAATGCAAGCAATCTTGGCGCTCGAAGACGGGCGCATCTTTCGCGGCAAAAGTTTTGGCGCACGGGCGGAGTGCTCCGGCGAAGTGGTCTTCAATACATCTCTGACCGGCTATCAGGAGATCTTTACCGATCCTTCCTATGCGGGACAGATTGTGGTTCTTACCAATCCCCATATTGGCAACTACGGAACCACTCCTTCGGATGCTGAATCGAAGAAGCCCTTTATTGAGGGGCTGGTTACGCGTGAGTTTTCGCCGGTCAGCTCCAACTGGCGTTCCACTCAGGTTGCAGATGAGTACCTCGAACGCTATGGCGTTCCGGTGATCGCAGAAGTCGATACCCGTGCCATCGTACGCCACCTTCGCGCCAATGGTGTGATGCGCGGCGTCATCGCCAGCGGCGACAATCTCGATGTCGAAGCGCTTGTGGCTAAGGCCCGTTCCATTCCGAAGATGGAGGGGACCGACCTGGCCAGTGTGGTGACCACGAAAGAGCCGTACAAGTGGGATGTGACCGAGCCGAAGAATCTGACCGGGGATCCGTTGTTGAAGCCTGTCGTCAACGACAGCAAGCCGCTACACGTGGTGGCGTACGACTTCGGCATCAAGGAGAACATTCTCCGCATGCTGGCTCGCGAGAACATCAACGTCACGGTGGTTCCTGCAAAGACTTCGGCGGAAGAGGTTTTGGCAATGAATCCCGACGGTGTCTTCTTCTCGAACGGTCCTGGCGATCCTGAGCCTCTGGACTATGCCATCGAGAATGTGAGGAAGTTACAGGGCAAGAAGCCAATGTTCGGCATCTGCCTCGGTCACCAGATCTTTGGCCTTGCACTCGGTGGAAAGACCTACAAGCTGAAGTTTGGTCATCACGGTGGCAATCACCCGATCATGAATCACCAGACGGGCAAGGTCGAGATCACCGCACAGAACCATAACTTCAACGTCGATCCCGAGTCGCTGCCCTCGAACGTCGAGAAGACTCATACCAATCTCAACGACCATACGCTGGCGGGCCTTCGTCACAGGACCGATCCCATGTTCAGCGTTCAATATCACCCCGAGGCCAGCCCCGGACCGCACGACTCGCACTACCTCTTCAAGGACTTCCGCACGATGATGGAGGAGTGGAAGAAGTAGCGGCATTGATGTTTGGGCACGACCACAAAGGGCGCGGAGTGAGCGCCCTTTGAAACGCCAGCAGGATTCAGCAACAAGAAAGACGTAAAGATGCCACGCAGAAATGACATCACGAAGATTCTTGTGATCGGCTCCGGGCCGATCGTCATCGGCCAGTCAGCAGAGTTCGACTATTCCGGCACCCAGGCGTGCAAGGCGCTCAAGGCGGAAGGGTATGAGGTGGTTCTGATCAATTCGAACCCTGCCTCGATCATGACCGATCCTGAGGTTGCGGACCGTACTTATATCGAACCCCTGAGCGTTGCGTATTTGGAAGAGATCATCCGCACCGAAGCCGCGATGATGAAGTCAGGCGACGGCAAGTTTGCCGTTCTGCCGACCGTTGGCGGACAGACAGCGCTCAATCTCGCGGTCGATCTTGCGGATTCCGGGTTTCTTGAGAAGCAAGGTGTTGAGTTGATCGGAGCCAAGCTCGAAGCCATCAAGAAGGCTGAAGATCGTCTGCTCTTCAAAGATGCGATGAACAAGATCGGCCTCGATATGCCGAAGTCGCAGCTTGTGAACACCGTAAGCGCGGGGCTTGAGTTCGCTGCGAAGATCGGCTTTCCCGCGGTTATCCGTCCCAGCTTTACCCTGGGCGGCTCCGGCGGCGGCATCGCTTACAACCGCGAGGAGATGACGGAGATCCTCTCTCGCGGCCTCGATCTGAGCCCCGTCCATGAATGCCTGATCGAAGAGAGTGTACTCGGCTGGAAGGAGTACGAACTTGAAGTCGTCCGCGACCTCAAGGACAACGTCATCATCATTTGCTCGATCGAAAACTTCGATCCGATGGGCGTTCACACCGGCGACTCGATCACCGTAGCTCCCGCTCAGACCCTCACCGATCGTGAATATCAGGTAATGCGCGACGCGGCCATTCGCGTCATCCGTGAGATCGGTGTCGAGACGGGTGGTTCGAACGTCCAGTTTGCCGTCAACCCGCTTACGGGCCGGATGACCGTGATTGAAATGAACCCGCGAGTCTCACGCTCGAGCGCATTGGCCTCGAAGGCAACCGGGTTCCCGATTGCGAAGATCGCCGCACGCCTTGCGGTGGGCTATACGCTGGACGAGATTCAGAACGATATCACCAAGGCCACTCCTGCCTGCTTTGAGCCGACCATCGACTATGTCGTCGTCAAGATCCCTAAGTGGCAGTTTGAGAAGTTCCCCGGAGCTGATGAGACGCTGGGGCCGCAGATGAAGTCGGTCGGCGAGGTGATGGCAATTGGGCGCACCTTCAAAGAAGCCCTGATGAAGGCGGTACGGTCGCTCGAGACCGGCAAGAAGTCTACCGCCGATAACATCGAGCCGCGTCGTCTTACACAGCGTCTGGTAACGCCGCATCCGGACCGTCTTTCGTATGTGCGTTATGCTTTCGAACGCGGCATGTCGGTTCGTGAAGTGACGCGCCTGACGACGATGGACCCATGGTTCCTGCACCAGATCAAACAGATCACCGACGAGATTAAAGCGATTGGCGGTGTCTGTTTTGAGGAGGTGACGGCCGACCAGCTTCGTACGGCCAAGCGCATGGGCATCTCCGACGAGCGCCTCGCCGCGGTCTGGGGACTGAATGGATCCGACGGCACGGCGAAGGTTCGTGAGCTACGAAAGAAGCTCGAAGTGAAGCCGGTCTACAAGCTGGTCGATACCTGCGCGGCGGAGTTCGAAAGCTTCACGCCCTACCTGTATAGCTGCTACGACGAAGAGGATGAAGCCGCTCCCACTTCCAGGAAGAAGATCATCATCCTGGGGAGTGGCCCGAACCGTATCGGGCAGGGAATTGAGTTCGATTACTGCTGCTGCCACGCTGCGTTTGCTTTGCGCGAAGACGGTTACGAAACCATCATGGTCAACTGCAATCCTGAGACCGTCTCGACCGACTATGACACCAGCGACCGTCTCTACTTCGAGCCGTTGACGCTGGAAGATGTGCTCGCAGTATATGA
>Ga0310811_10010645_pt1 | contig 11887 bp, 11 predicted proteins | sample YCmetagenome_FD_207642 | JGI IMG/M metagenome (GOLD analysis project Ga0310811, IMG submission 207642) | Soil microbial communities from experimental microcosm in Duke University, North Carolina, United States - YC | ecosystem: Engineered > Artificial ecosystem > Soil microcosm > Unclassified ...
GCCCACCGCCACTTCCGCGCGCCCGCAGCACGGCCGACACGGTCGAACGCTCCGGCCACCGCCCGGACGCCACCGACCGTCCACATCGGAGACGTCTGTCAACCGGTTCCCTTGACAACACCCACGCGACCATTTGCCCGAGCGACGATGCGCTCCATCCACACCGCAACCGGTGTCCAGGCCGGCCGCCGAAACCTACTGATCAGCAATGCTGAAAACGCTGGGTAGGCCAGGAGCGCGGTGCCGGGAATGCTCTCGGTCCGTTTCTCCTGGCCTCTCGCCGAACCCGCCGTGCGCCTCTCAACGCAACGGGCTCTCCACGGGTTGTCTGCTGGTGACCGCGGTTATGCGGTCCAGGGGGTGGGATCGCGTTGGCGCGCCAGCGATGCCGGGTTACCGAGATGGCTGCGATCCTGCGCAGTTCGGTTGTGCCCGCGGCGATGGGAAGCCACTGCCCCGTGGGGATAGTGAACTTCCTGCGGACGTCCTGCCACCTCCAGCGATGCCGCGCGCGCGGCATGCGGATGACTCGCCACCAGGTGAAGTCATCGAGCATACTGAACGTGTTCTTCGCGACCGGTTGCCGGAAGTAGTTGGCCCACCCGTGCATGACCAGGTTCGATCTGGTCATGCACGTATTCCCGACCCCGGCGCGCGCCTGCCTTTGTTCGCCAACTTACCTTCGGAACCCAACGGGAAGTGCTGCCGACCATGCGTCCAACTCTCTACACCGTTGACCACCCCGGCCCCGGACGGCTCAGCACCATGGCCAAGCCCAGAGGCGACGACCGGCTCGCCGACGAGATGGCTGCGCTGAAAGACGCCGGTGTCGATATCCTTGTCTGCGCGCTTTCGATACCTGAACTCGATGAACTGGGCCTCGCGGCCGAAGGGCAGGCAGCAACCGGCGCGGGGCTGCAATTCGTGCATCTCCCCATCCCCGACCTCGGGGTTCCCGACGTCGCTGCGATCACGCCGACACTTCAACGCCTCGCGGCACGACTGCGCGAGGGCCGCTCCATCGTGACGCATTGCCGATGCGGGATCGGGCGCTCATCCCTGCTGGCGACAGCACTTCTCGTGATCAACGGCGTCGAAGTCGACGACGCGTGGAGTCGACTCACGCATGCCCGCCAGCACGACGTCCCGGACACGCCGGAGCAAAGGCAATGGCCGGTCCAGCTGACCGGACGAGCATGGAAATCTGATTCCACGGAATGATGCGGTTGACCGCGCCGTCATGCCATCGCCGGGGTCACGCGAGGGTGACCCCGGCGATGAACACGGCGGTCAGCCCGCTTCCACCGCGGCGGACAGCGGTCGCGTGCCGGTCCGGTCGTGCATGCGGACCACCCGCGGCCGGATGTAGGTGACCAGCAGGAGACCGCCGGTGGCCATCACCGCGCCCATCAACAGGCTGGCGATGCGGAAGGAGCCCGACCAGTCCTCCAGCAGACCGAAGATGGACGGCGCGGCGATGCCGCCCACGTTGCCGATCGCGTTGATCATGGCGAAGCCGCCGGCCACCGCGATACCGGTGGCAAAGGTGCTGGGCAGCTGATAGAAGGGCATGTTCTGCGAGCTGACCCCGAGATAGGCGACGCACAGCGCGACCATGATCCATGCCGGCTGGTGCAGGATGGTGGACACGCAGATGCCCGTCGCACCCGCGAACATGGGCAGCGCGCTGTGCCACACCCGTTCCCCGGTGCGGTCGGAGTGCACCGCCCACAGCACCGCGGGAATCGCCGACACCGCCGCGGGCGTCGCGGTCAGGATGCTCACGTGCAGCGTCGAGTAATGCTGGTGCACATTGCTTTCGAAGGCCACGATCATCAAGGGCAGGAAGAACGACAGCGCATACTGCCCGAAACACTGCGCGAAATAGGTGATCGACAGCACCACCAGTCGCGGATCGCGCAGCATCCTGAGGCTGCCCGTGCCGGCTCGTTGCCGTGACACGTCGTCGGTCTGGCCGCGCAGGGTGCCGGCCAACCACGCGCGCTCCCGCTGCCCGAGCCAGCGCGCCTGGCCCGGCCGGTCGCGCAGCATGAGCAGGCATAGCAGGCCGACGATGGCCGCGGGAATGCCCTCGAAGACGAACATCGCCCGCCAGCCGGCGAAACCGAAGTAGGTCGGCCGGGACAGGATGGCGCCGGTGATCAGCGAACCGAAGATCGCCGACATCATGCCGACCACGTTCACCAGCGCGAGCATGCGGCCGCGGTACTGCCGGGGAAACCACAGCGCGATGTAGAACAGCATTCCCGGATAGAAACCGGCTTCCGCCACACCCAGCAATATGCGCAGGACGTAGAGACTGGCCGTCCCGTCGACCAGCGACAACGCGGCCGCGACCAGGCCCCAGCTGATCATGATCCGGGCCAGCCATTTGCGCGGGCCGACCTTGTAGGAGATCAGGTTGCTGGGCAGCTCGAACAGCGCGTAGCCGAGAAAGAACAAGCTGGAGGCCAGCCCGAACGTGCCGGCGGAGATCTTCAGATCGCTGTTCATGGTGAGCGCGGCAAGACCGATGTTCGTCTTGTCGAGGGAACAGAAGAAATTACCGAGACCCAGGATCGGAACGAACCGAAAGGCGAGTTTGCGTATCACGGCCCGTTGTTCGGCGCCGGTCAGCTCCGCCCGGTCCCCGGGGCCCGGGGCCGCGGGGACCGGTACCTGATCTTTCGACAACGACATGCCGGCTCCTTTGCCGCCACACTCACGCATGACCAGTTGCTCGGATCTCCCCGCGCGACGGGGCGTCCGGCGGCGACCGGCCCGCCGACGCGGACCCGGTGCCGTGCGCCAGGCCCGGGGGAGTGTTCATATATGTGAAATGGATTCGCTGACATGAAAGACAGTAGCCGTGGTCACATCCGTGCACAAGGGTTGGACCCGGGGTCCCGGATCTTGTGCGGGGTCCGGCGTGAGCCCGAAGGTCGCGGCGGGCGGCGGTTCCGCGCGCCGGGCAGGCGGGGTCGTAACGGGCGTTGGTTGCGTGGATCGACCGTGAGTAAAAGGATTTACCCGCAATTAGAGGTCCATAGTGGACAGATGGGTGTCCGTCCGGTGGCGCGGGAGTGCCCGGGTTTGGCTCGGTGGAGCGTGCTCTCGGGGTACGCCGAATGCGCGATTGACGTTCCGGGCCATTGGGGCAAAAGTGATTCCCCATGTCACTTCGGTCAAGGAGATCCTTGGTCGCCGTGGTGTTGTCGGCCGCGCTCGCGGCGATCGCCACGCCGGCCGCCGCCGCCCCGGCCACCGGCTCATCCACCGGCCTGTTCACCGGCCTGTCCACACTGCCCGATCAGCTCGTCGGCAAGACCGACGTCGCCGGCATCGACCGGCACCTCATCGCGCTGCAGCGCCTCGCCGACAGTCACGACGGCAACCGGGCCGCGAGCACGGCCGGTCATGGCGCGTCGGCGGAGTACATAGCCGGGAAACTGGAGCAGGCCGGGTATGTCGTGACCCGGCAGGAGTTCCCGTTCGTCTACACCCAAACCCTCGCCCAGAAGCTGACCGTCGACGGCGCCGAGCACCCGGTCATCGTGATGACCTACAGCCCGGCGACACCCGAGGGCGGCCTCACCGCGCCGCTGGCCGTCATCCCGGTCGATCCCACGCCCGGCTGTGAAGCCGCGGACTACGGCGACGTGGCCGGGAAGATCGTGCTGGTGTCTCGCGGCGCCTGCACCTTCGCGCAGAAACAGGCGGCCGCCGCGGATGCCGGAGCGCTCGCCGCGATCATCTACAACAGCGAACCCGGCCCGTTGAACGGCACCCTCGGCGATCCGGCCGGGGCCCGCATCCCTACCGGCGGCATCTCGCAGGCCGACGGCCAGGCCTTGGCCGGGCGCGACGGCGCCACGGTGACCCTGGATCTGCGGGAGCTTCAGGAGAACCGCACGTCCTACAACGTCGTCGCCCAGACCCGGACCGGCCGTACGGACAACGTCGTGATGGCCGGCGCTCATCTGGACAGCGTCCCGGAAGGTCCTGGCATCAACGACAACGGCACCGGCTCGGCGACGCTGCTGGAAACCGCGCTGGAGCTCGGTTCCCGGCCGAAGGTCGAAAACGCGGTGCGGTTCGCGTTCTGGAGCGCCGAGGAATACGGTCTCGTCGGTTCGACGTACTATGTGGACTCGCTGAGCTTCGAGCAGCAGCTGGATATCGCGCTGTACCTGAACTTCGACATGATCGGTTCGCCGAACGCGGCCTACTTCGCCTATGACGGCGACGACTCCGACGGCGTCGGTGCGGGGCCGGGACCGTACGGTTCGGCCGAAATCGAGCGAGTGCTCACGGGATACCTGAACGCACGGGGAATTTCCACCGAGGGCACGGACTTCGACGGCCGTTCGGACTACGGCGAATTCATCGCGGCCGGTATCCCGGCGGGCGGGCTGTTCACGGGCGCCGAGGGTGTCAAGACGCCTGAGCAGGCCGCGAAATGGGGTGGTCGGGCCGGTGTGGTCTACGACCCGTGTTACCACCAGGCGTGCGACACACTGGGCAATGTGGACCGCACGGCGCTGGATCGCAATGCCGACGCGGTCGCATATACGCTCGGGACATTCGCGTCGAGTACCGAGTCCGTCAACGGCGTCAAACCGGGTGAACCCGCGGTGAAGCCGCACCGCCAGGCGACGGCCAAACGCGTGGGCACCGCGACCGGGTAGCCGGCATTCGCCCGTGATCCTCAGTGACCGGGGTGGTTCCAGGCCATTTCCCAGAAGGCGAGCTCGTAACGGCTGCTGGCCAGGAACACCTCGGTCACCCGGTCTTCCCCGGTTTCCCGCAGCGCTGGTCCGAACCTGTCGGTGAGGGCGCGCAACCAGTCGACGAGCGCGGTGAAGTCGGGGGAGGAGTACATCCGGATCCAGCGGGCGTAACCCGGGTGCGCGGGGGCGCCGCGCTCGGCGAGCGCGAGGCCGATTTCGTTGAATCCCCACATGCACGGGAGGAGTGCGGCGAGCAGGTCGGCGAAGTCGCCGATCGCGGCGGTGCGCAGCAGGAAGTCGGCGTAGCCGCGGGTGGTGAGTGCCGGACGCTCCCGCTCCAGGTCGTCGATCGCGATGCCGAGGTCGGCCGAGTAGGAGCGGTGCAGCGCCATCTCCTCGTGCAGCGTTTCGTGCAGGAGCGCGGAAAATCGTGTCATCGTGTCGAGATCGGGCGCTTTGGCACTGGCCAGGGCGAGCAGGCGCGCGTACTCGATCAGGAACACGTAGTCCTGCCGGACCCAGAATCGGAACCGGTCGAGTTCGAGCGTGCCCTCGCCGATGCCGCGGACGAACGGGTGATCGTGTTGCGCCTGCCAGATTCCGTCCGCGGCCGCGCGTAACCGCTCGCTCAATCCAGTCATCGCTTCCCCAGTCCCTCCGCGAGCGCGTCCCAAAAGGACAGTTCGTAGGCCTGCAGCAGCCGTGCGGCCCGCCGGGCGAGCAGCGGTGACTCGCCCGCGCCCAGGCCTTCGTCGATGACCGCGAGCGCGTTGTCTTCGAAGTCCTCGGGAGGATGGGCGAAGTACTCGAAGAACGCCACGGCGTCGTCACCGGCGCCGTAGCGTCGGCGCAGTGCGGTGGCGATCCGAGCGCAGTTCGATCCCCATGCGGCGAGGTTCGCGACGAAGGCGAGTGTCGTGTCGGCCCGGGAGCCGTTGAGCGCGAGCCAGGCGACGAAGGCGGGGTAGGCCTGGGCGTCCGGATGCGGTTCGTAAGCGTCGATCTGCCGCGCGGTCAGGCCCAGCCACTCGGCGGTGCCCGACAACAACCCGAGCGCCGCACCTTCGCCCGCGGCCAGGCCGAGGAAGAACTCACCCGCCGCGCCCGCCGGGAACCGGGCGGCGAGGTGGGCGAAACTGCGGCGGTCGCTGGAGACGATTCCGTGCTGCTCCGCGACCAGTGTTCGCAGCCGCTCGTCCGGCACGTCCCGCGCTTCCACCAGGCCCAGGAACCGGTGGCCGCCGATCGCTTCGCCCACGGGCCGCAACTCCTGGCGTGTTTCGGCGACGAGTTCTCGCGCGTTCATATCCTCCGTGATACCTCATGCGTCCCGGACAGGGAAGGCACGCGGCCACGTCGCTCAGTCGGTGATCGTCCACCGCTCGTGGGGAGATGGCTCGAAGGCGTCGGCGAGCTCACCCGCGAAGGCCTCGGCGATGCTCTCGACGTCCCAGCGGTCGCGTCGCAGCACGGGTTGCTTGATCGCGGACTGTCGCACGATGTGCAGCTCTTGGCCGGTCAACCGGACGACCTGACCGGTGATCCCGGCGGAGCGGTCGCTGAGCAGATAGGTCACCAGCGGCGCGACCAGGTCCGGGGTCCTGGACGGGTCACCGAACCGGTGCCCGTTGGGGTCGGCCAGCGACAGCCGGGTCCAGGCGAGCGGGCAGACGGCGTTGACGCGGATTCCGTGTGGGGCCAGATCCGCCGCCCAGGAGTAGGTCATCGAGGCGACGGCGCCCTTGGACGCCGAGTAGGCGGCTGCCCCCGGTTGCCCGAGCATCGAGCCGGAAACGGTGTTGACGATGGTTCCGCGGCCCTGCCGGTGCATGTGCTTGATGGCGGCGACGCCGCAGTACAGCGGTCCGAGCGCATTGACCTCCAGCACCGCGCGAATCCGTGCCGGGTCGTCCTCCCAGGGGTGCACGTGGTGACCGATCCCGGCGTTGTTGACCAGTCCGTCGATCTTGCCGAACTCGGTGACACACCGGTCGATCAGTCCGGCGGCCTGGTCCGGGTCGTCCACCGAGGCACCGCTCGCGACGGCGCGCCCGCCCGCTTCCCGGATGCGATGGGCGACCTGCTCGACGAGTTCGCGGTCGATGTCGTTGACCACGACGGCCGCACCGGATCCGGCCAGGTGATCGGCATAGGCCTCGCCCAGGCCCCGGGCGGCGCCGGTGATCACCACGGCGTGCCCATCGAGTAATCCCATGTGATCACGCTACCGATGTTCGTCACCGAAAGGTGAGGTTCAGACCTTTGCCGCGCACAGCCGGCGTCACGCCTCGCTGAGTTCGGGCGTGTGCCGGTGAAGGCGAACCGGACTGGTGTGGATCCAGACGGCGTAGACCGCCCAGCCCAGCAGCGACAGGCCCAGCCAGCTGATCGCGCGGTAGGCCAGCACGCTGACCGCGGCGGGCGCGGCGGCGACGCCGGCCGCGAGCAGTACGCCGAGCAGCCCGGTTTCGGCGAGGCCGGCCCCGCCCGGGAAGATCTGCAGCGCGATGCTGCCCTGGACGATCAGGAATCCCACGGTGAGCACCGCCCACGGCACCGGTGACACCACGGCCGAGACGGTGGTGATCAGGGCGAGGTAGTCCAGGGCCCAGCTGACGATGGCGAGCGCGATCACCAGTAACCACCGCGGACCGCCGGGCCGCAACAGCGCGATGCGGGTGGAAAGGCGCTGGGCCGCCTCCTCGGTTCGCCTGCGCCAGGCGTCCCGGCACGGGGGGCAGTAGCCGGGTATTCGACTGGCCAGTGTCAGCAACCCGTGCAGGCCACGCCAGAGGACGGCCGGGTGGGTGAGCAGGGCCCAGCCGCCGACCGAGACCAGCACCACCAGCAGCGTGATCAGCACGGCGGTGACGACGCCGATCCGGCCCGCAAAACCCAGCCCGAGGGCGCCGAGCGCCACCAGCGTGAGCGTGTCCACCAAGCCGGCGACCAGCACCGACCACGACGCCAGCGCGGAGTCCACGCCACGGCGGCGCAACTGATCGATCGCGTAGACCAGCGCGCCGGCGCCCCCGACGACGGGAATGGTGCTGGACACCGCGTTCTGGACGATGTTGATCCCCTGCACGGTCCGCACCCTCAGTCGCGCGCTGCCGACCAGGAGCAACTGCCGGTGCAACTCCCCGTACACGACCAGTGCCGCCAGGCTGCACACGGTGGCCAGGAGCACCCAGTCCCAGCGCACGCTGCCCACCGTCCGCCCGGACTGGCTGACGTCCCGGACGAAACCCGGCACCTTCCACGCGAGGTAGCCGATCGCGGCGCCCACGATCACCCAGTGCGCGGCCTGTCGCCAGCGCCTGCCCAGGACCTCGCGCCACCCGCTCACCGCCGGCGCGGCCTCTCCCGGGCGGTCCCCGCGGTGACGCCGAGGTGCACGCTTGCCGGTCCGACGTCCACAGTTCGTGAACGCGCGCACCCGGGGCGTAGACGGAGTGGTGGCTTCGGAAAACTCACCCCTCCAATAGTAGGTCGGCGCCGCCACACCGCTGCGACACGCCATGGTGGTGGCCGGCGACCACACTGGACGGCAACCGCCGAAAGCCGCCGGGCCGGCGCGACTTCGGGCCGAACGGTGCTCCCGGATTCATCCCGGCGGGGGAGCGGAAACAACCGACACCGCCGGGCAGACCACTGTCCACAGTGAACTATCGACGGATCGCGCGCCGAGCGCGAACTACTGGTGGACAGCCTTTTCGATCGCGTCGGCCACCTTTCCCGCGCCGTCTTCTTCGGCGATGCGCGCCGCGAGTCGTTGGGCGTTGTCGCGGTGGACGGGATTGGTGAGTGCGGCATCGATGGCGGCGGCGAGGCGGTCCGCGGTGAGTGTGCGACGGGACAGGGTCGCGGCGCTGACGCCGAGTTCTCGCAGGCGCCGTGCCCAGAACGGCTGATCGCCGCCGGGCTCGGGGATCGCGATCGCCGGCAGACCGGCGCGCAGGCCCGCTCCGGTGGTGCCGGCTCCGCAGGCGTGCACGGCCACCGAGACCTTGTCGAACAGCCAGTCGTGGGGCACCTCACCGACGGTGAGGATGTCGCCGGACGTGACATCCAGCCCGGCCCATCCCGCCTGGATGATGCCGCGCGCGCCGGCCTTGCGCAGCGCCGCGGAGACCAGTTCGGACAGGCGTGCGGACTCGTCCCCGCTCAGCAGCAGGCTGCCGAAACTCAGGAAGACCGGTGGGGCGCCGGCTTCGAGGAAGGTCACCACTTCCGCCGGCGGCCGCCAGCCGAGGGGCCGGGGCGGCCACCAGTAGCCCACCACGTCCAGGCCGGGCCGCCAGTCCGCCGGGCGCGGCACGACATGGGACGAGAATCCGTGGAGCACGGGCCACCGGGCTTCGGTACGGCGGCGTCGAAGCGCACGCGCGGAACTCATGGGAAGCGCCAGGTGCCGCCGGAAACCGGCGATGGTGTTCGAATACATTCGGTCGATCGCCGTCGTGGCCAGGCGCCCGGCGGCCCGGTTGACCGGCGGACCCGCGGACCACGAACCGGCCAGGGCGGGCGGGAACTCCGCCGTGGTGGACAGCGGCTGGAGGCGAACCCCGATGCCGGGGATGCCCCGCGCCTCGGCGAGCGGGTGCCCGGCGAACTCGGCGAACGGCGAGAGCAGCAGCACGTCGGCTGGTTCATCGCGCAGTGCGGCCAGCAGCGCCTCGCCCATCCTGCGGATGCCCCTCGGGGACAGCAGGTTCAGCAGCAGTTTCCACGGATTCGCATCGGTGAGATCGACGTCCTCGTCGAAGGCCACATCATGCGGCAGCCACCGCAGGCCGCAGCCGGTGATCAGGTCCGCGAACAACGACGGCGCGGTCAGCACCACCTGGTGCCCCGCTTCCTGGAGCCGGCGGCCGATTCCGGTCAACGGAGCCACATCGCCGCGCGTGCCGAACGCCGCGATCACCACCTTCGCCATCACGACCTCCTTGTCGCCGCGGCGAAGACGACCACCAGTTCCTCGCCGTAGGCGAGCACGTCGAACCCGGGGTCGCGGGCGGTCTCGAGTACGGCATTGTTCAGGGCCCCCCGCAGCGCGACGGCGACGCTTCTCGCGTCGAACGGGCGAAACTCGCCGGCCTCCTGTCCCTGACGAAAAAGGGACTCCAGGTCCAGCTTCGCCAGGTCGCCGTGCAGTCCGGGGTCCACCTCCAACTGGTCCAGCCGGTGACCGGTCGCCGACCGGTAACTCAGTGCGATATCCAGCACCGCCATGAACTGCGTGCGGTGTGTGGAAATGAAGGCGACATGGGACCGGATGTAGGCGCGCAGTCTTCCGGCAGCCGTCGCTTCGGCGTCCAGCGCCGGCACCATCGCCGCGACGGCCGATCGGTAGGCCGCCATGGCGATCGCTCGGACCAGCTCATCCTTGTTCGCGAAGTGGTACAGGACCACGCTCATCGCGACGCCCACCCGCCGCGCGATCTTGCGGATCGAGGTCTGGGCATAGCCGATCTCCGCGATCACCTCGATCGCGCAGGCCACGATCTGTGCCCGCCGCGCCCGCTCGGTGAACGTCGGCGAATCGTCACGCTGATTAGAGCGCACGATCTCAGTTTAGATCGGTCGATCTAAAGCGCCAAGGGTTCGCGGCGACGGGCCGAAAAATCACCGTGGCGAGCGCTACGCGGGTCTTTACTCGGCGTGAACCGGTTCCCCGGGGCGGGCCCGGTTCCGGTCAGCGGGGCAGGGCGTGGTCAGGTTCGAGTGCCTCCGCCGTCGCGTTCTCGATCATGGCGGCCGCGGTCAGCTCCACCGATCGCAGGCGGTCGTCGAGTTTTTGGGCGTGGTGAACGAGAATGAGTTCGTCCGCGTGGGTGGATGCGGCGAAGTCGTTCAGGTGATCGCGCACCTCGCCGGGCGTGCCGACGGCGGTGTAGCGGGTCATGGCGGTCAGCGACCGGCCGTTCGGTGAGGCGAGCAGGGCGTCGATCTCGGCATCGGTGAAGGTGGCCCGCACCGGGCCCCGCGAGATCATCGACCGCGCCCGTGCCCGGTAGGCGATCGTCTTCTGGTCGACCGCCTCGTCGTGGTCGTCGGAAGCGAACACGTTGACGCCGGCGATCACGTACGGCTCCGCCAGTTGTTCCGACGGCTGGAAACCGTCGCGGTACACGGTGACCGCCTGGTGCAGCGCGTCCGGCGCGAAGTGGGACGCGAACGCATACGGCAGGCCGAGTTGCGCGGCGAGCTGCGCCCCGAACAACGACGAGCCCAGAATGTAGAGCGGCACCGTGTCTTCCGCCCGCGGCACCGCCTGCACACCGGGAATACGCGAATTCCCCGAGAGGTACCCCTGCAGTTCGAGCACGTCCTGCGGGAAGGTGTCGGCCGACATCGCGTCCCGCCGCAGCGCACGCATGGTGTTCTGGTCGCTGCCCGGGGCGCGCCCGAGCCCGAGGTCGATGCGCCCCGGGAACATGGTCTCCAGGGTGCCGAACTGTTCCGCGATGACCAGCGGCGAGTGGTTGGGCAGCATGATGCCGCCCGCGCCGAGCCGGATGGTTTCGGTGTGCGCGGCGATGTGTCCGATCACGACACTGGTGGCGCTGGAGGCGATGGAGGACATGTTGTGGTGCTCGGCGTACCAGACGCGCCGGTAGCCACTGCGTTCCGCGGCGCGGGCGAGCGCGACGCTGGCCTCGAAACTTTCGCGCGCGGTCCCGCCGGGTGCGATCGGTGCGAGGTCGAGGACCGACAGTGCGGTGGGCATGGTTGTCGCCTTTCGTGACGCCGGTTCTCACGGAACCCGCTGGAGGGAAACGGTTTCTCAGAGGACGCGGTGGAGTCGTTCGGTGAAGGAGCGGATGCGCTCGTCGTCCCGCCGGTAGTAGGTCCACTGCCCGCGCCGGGTGGCGCGCAGGAACCCGGCCCGCTGCAGGATCGCCAGATGGGCCGACATGGTCGAGGCGGAGGTTTCCGCCTTGCGCTGCAGAAGACCCACGCACACGCCGAGTTCGGCCGTCTCCAGGGCCTGGCCGGGGAAGTGGGTCGCCGGGTCCTTGAGCCAGTCCAGGATGCGCAGGCGGGTCTCGTTCGCCAGAGCCTTGCACTCGTCGAGCATCCGCACCCTCCTTCGGTATTTCGCTAATTAACGAAATTAGTCCTCCAGCGGCCGGGCCCGCATCATGACGCTG
>Ga0310811_10010646_pt1 | contig 11886 bp, 8 predicted proteins | sample YCmetagenome_FD_207642 | JGI IMG/M metagenome (GOLD analysis project Ga0310811, IMG submission 207642) | Soil microbial communities from experimental microcosm in Duke University, North Carolina, United States - YC | ecosystem: Engineered > Artificial ecosystem > Soil microcosm > Unclassified ...
CCTGCCTGTTTGTGATCGGCCTCACCGCCGGCGCCCGCGACGACCGCGCCCGCTACGCTGTGCAGCTGACTATCGTGTTCGGCGTCACCTTCGGCGTCTGGGCGGTCTTCGCATCCCTTTCCGGCCCGTACTGGAGCGGCGGCCACCGGTTAGAGGCTCACTTCATGAGCCCCAACACCGCTGGCACTGTGTTCGCCATCCTGCTCATATTGGCGGTGAGCGAGCTCGTCCGCACCGCCCAGAGCAGCGGCCGCGGCGCCCGGCTTAGCCGCAGCTTGCCGCTCGCGGCCGCCTGCCTGACCTTCGCCGTGTGCCTGCTCGACAGCGCCTCGCGCGGGGCGGCTATGGCATTTGTGGGCGCGGGCCTCGTCTATATTGCCGTCCAGCTCTGGACCGGGCGGCTGAAGGTCACGCGCCTTGTTGTCGGGCTGGTCGGCGGCCTGGTCGCCCTCGCGATCGTAGTGGCGGTGGCCGGCGAACAGCTGATCGATCGCCTCTTCCAGAGCCACGAGTCGTCGATCGTGCGCACGGAGATCTGGCGCATCCACTGGCAGGCGTTCCTGGATTCCCCGCTGTTCGGCTACGGCCTGGGCGGCGCCGAGACGGTCAACAAGTCGCTGCTCAGCCTCGGCAACTTCGACGTCCTCTGGAACATCAAGGCCATCCTCAATGTGTACCTGCAGTGGCTCGAGGAAGCCGGCGTCGTCGGCGCCGCGCCGATGTTCCTCTGCATCGGCCTGCTGATCGCCTTGACCGTGCGCGGGACGCTGCGCCGCAGCCGCATGACCGGGCTTCTGGCCGGCCTGATCGCCATCGACGCCCTCGTGCTGATCCACGGCGCCACCGACTTCGGCCTCGAGGTGCCCTCGCTCGCCGGGTTCTGGGCCTGGCTGCTCGGGCTGCAGTTCAGCCTCGCCCAAGGGAGCTCGCGGCGATGAAGGCTTCCGTCGCCCGGCTCGTCGCCCTGTCTGTCCTGGCCGGCGCCACCGCCCTCGCGTCCGCCTGGGCGCTCGTCGCCCTGAACGCCGGCGGCGAGGCGCCGCCGCTGCGCATCGCCGCGGGCTACGACCGCAAGGCCGAGCCGCTGCTGCGCGGCGCCGCCCTGATGCGGCCTGCCAACCGCGCGCAGGCGGCCGAGCTCAGCCGAAAGGCGATCGCGCAGTTTCCCTACGACACCTCGGCCTGGCTGCGCCTCGCCTACGTCGACAGCTTGGACCATGGCGGGCTGACCCCAGCCGGCGCCGGCTTCCTCAAGCGCTCCTACGATCTGGTGGCCATCGATCCGTTCGTCGGGCTCTGGCGGATCCGCTTCGCCCTCGAGAATTCCCAGGCGCTGTCGCCAGAGCTGCGCGCCAGCGTCCGCAGCGAGACTTCGGGCCTGTGGAGAAACGGTGAGAACCGCGAGTCCTTGCACGACATGGCGCGGTCGATCGCCAACCCGGCGGGCCGTCTATCCCTCGCGCTATGGTTAAATCGACTGGACTCGCAACCGGCAAGATGAGTCCACGGCGCCCAGATTCCGCTCAACGACAGCGAGTGTTACTAAAACCTTTCTATTTTCTGCTTGAGAAAGCTGCGCCGTTGTGGCCTTAGGTGAGCCGCGGCGCATTGGCCGAACGTGTTTTGAAATGGTGGGGGGCGGGGGATGAGCCTCAAATCGATGTCTTTCAGCGCGATTGCTCGCGCTATTCTCGTGACCGGCGTGGCCGGTGTCGCCGTGGTTCCCGCGGCGACCGTCGCGCAAGCTCAGCGCCTGACGCCCGCGCAGCAGGCCCAGGCCCTGGCGCAGGCCATCGCCACGGCGGTCGAGCAGGCGGTGCAGAACTCGACGCCGGAGACCGTCCAGCAGAACGTCGCGGCCGCGATCGCCACGGCGGTTGACGGCGCCGATCCGCAGGTGGCGCAGGTCGCCCTGCAGCAGGCGCAGGCGATCGTCCAGGCGGCCATGCCGGCCATCGTCGCCTCGAACCCGGCGGCGGCCCAGGCCGCGACGGCCGTCCAGGCGGCCACGCAGCAGGCGTTCGCCCAGCAGACGGCGGTCGTCACCGCGGCTCTGACGAGCACCGCCGCGACCGGCTCGGTGGGCAACGCCGGCGCCGGCTCGAACAGCGGCAACAGCACGGCCGGCAATAGCACCGCCGGCAATTCCGGCGCCGGTCTCGGCGGCGGTCCGACCGGCGGCATCGCGGCCGGCGGCGGCCCGAGCGCGGGCGGCGGCGGCGGCGGCGGCGGCGGCGGCTCGCACGTCCCCTGACGTCTGACCGGGCGGCCGCGACGCGGCCGCCCTCCTAACTTCCTTCGACATGGCGGCCGCCCGATCCCGGGCGGCTGCAAGACCTTGAGCTATTGGGGGCAATAGTGACTGCGATAAAGCGTATCCTGCTGGCCGGTGTGGCCTTGTCCTTGGCCTTGGCTGCGGACGTTGGCGCCGCCGTTGCCCAGGAGAGCAATCGCGGCGCGCTCGACCAGGCGGACCAATCGGACCAGACGGTCTCCAACTTCAAGCGCGACCGGAACGTCAGCGTGCTCCAGCGGCCGCACCCGGGCTACGAGGCCCAGGGCATTCGCGAAGGCGCCTTCATGATCTGGCCGAAGCTCACCAGCACGGTCGAGTACAACAACAACATCTTCGCCCTGAACAGCGACAAGGTGGGCGACACCGTCTGGCACGTGTCGCCGGAGCTGGACGCCACGTCCAACTGGTCGCGGCATGCGCTAAGCGCCTACGCCCGCACCACGATCAACCGCTTCGACAACAATTCGGGCGAGAACACCGAGGACTACTCCGTCGGCGCACAGGGTCGCCTCGACGTGCTGCGCACCGCCCAGATCAACAGCGGCCTCAACTGGAGCCAGCTGACCGAGCCGCGCACCTCCGCCACCTCGATCGGCCAGGCGCACCCGGTGCAGTACGATCTGTCGTCGGTGTTCGTGTCCGGCGCGCGGGAGTTCAACCGGCTGCGCCTGTCGACCCGTTTCGACGCGCAGAACTTCCTCTACCTCGACCGCACCGGCAACACGCCGCAGAACGACCGCGACCACACGCTCTACGTGCTGACCGGCCGCGCCGACTACGCCGTCAGCCCGGATACGGCGGTGTTCGTGCAGCTGGCCGGCAACGACCGCAACTACCGCCTGTCGGCGACGCCGTCCGTCCTGGCCGCCTACCCCGGATTCCAGAATCGGGACTCCAACGGCCTCGAGGCCCTGGTCGGCGCCAACTTCGAGCTCTCCGCTCTCGTGCGCGGCGAGATCGGCGTCGGCTACCTGAACCAGTCGTACGACAACAAGAACTTCAAGGACATCTCCGGCCTCGGCGCCCGCGCCCAGGTGGAATGGTTCCCGACCCAGCTGACCACCGTGACCGTCACCGGCTCGCGCACCATCGAGGACGCCGGCATCATCGGCGCCTCGGGCTATCTGTCGGCCAACGCCGGCGTGAAAGTCGACCACGAGCTGCTGCGCAACGTCATCCTGGCGGGGGCGTCAGCGCGACCTACCTGTTGAATCGCAGCATCGGCGTGACGGTCGGCTACAACCACTTCAAGCAAGACTCACGCGGTGCTTCCGGCAGCGGCGATTTTACTATCGACAAGGTCGGCGCCACCTTGACGCTCCAATACTGACATATTGTCGCGAGCCCTGATGTTCGGCTGGCCCGCTTCTTGATTGCTGGTATCGAACTTCACCGCCGTCGCGCTTTCGCGTCCCAGTTCGAGACCAGAGATGAACGTGCATAGCCCAGCCTCCGCTATCGAACCTGACGCGCCGACGCCGACCGGAGGGCCGCAGTGGGCGGCCCTCGTGCCGGGTCAGATCGACCTGCGGCGGCTGATGGTCACCTTCCGGCGGCGGCTGCGCCTGTTCGGCGCGGTGGCGCTGGCCGTGCTGTTCGCCACCGTCCTGCTGACCCTGCAGGCGACGCCGAAGTACACGGCGACCGCCAACGTCATGCTCGACACCCGCAAGGAGAAGGTCACCAACGTCGAGGAGGTGCTCTCGGGCCTGCCGGCCGACTCCAGCACGGTGGACACCGAGGTCGAGGTGCTGAAGTCGCGTCAGCTCGGCGAGCGCGTGGTCAAGGCGCTGAAGCTCGACGAGGATCCGGAGTTCAACCCGGCGGTGCGCAAGCCGAGCGGCCTGCAGGCGGTCGCCGGCGGCGTCGCCGCCCTGTTCGGGGCCGCCGCGCCGGACAGCGTCAAGCTGAGCCCCATCGAGCAGCAGAAGCGCGCCGAGAAGGTGGTCGACAACGTCCTGAAGGGCCTGTCGGTGAAGCGCGCCGGCCTGACCTATGTGATCAACGTCGCCTTCGAGTCCGAGCAGCCCGCCAAGGCCGCGCTGATCGCCAACAAGTTCGCCGACCTCTACCTCCTCGAGCAGCTCGAGGCGAAGTTCGACGCCACGCAGCAGGCGACCACCTGGCTCAACAGCCGGCTCGGCGAGATGCGCGACCAGGTGCTGGCCGACGAGGCCGCCGTCCAGCAGTACAAGATCGCCAACAACCTGCTCTCCGCCTCCGGCACCAACCTCACCGAGGCCGAGATCTCCAACTACAACCAGTCGCTGGCCCAGGCCCGCGCCCAGGTCGCCGAGGACGAGGCGCGGCTCAACACCGCCAAGCAGCAGATGGCCCGCGGCTCGACCGGCGAGGACGTCGGCGAGGCGCTGGATTCGCCGGTCATCCAGCAGCTGCGCGCCCAGCGCGCGACGGTCAGCGGCCAGGTCGCCGACCTGCAGGGCCGCTACGGCGACCGCCACCCGGAGATGCTGAAGGCCAAGCGCCAGCTGTCGGACATCGACAACCAGATCCGCGCCGAGATCGGCCGCATCGTCTCCAACCTGCAGGCCAAGGCGCAGGTGTCGCGCGAGCGCGCGGCGGCGATCGGCGGCAGCCTCGGCGGCGCCAAGGGCACGCTGGCCTCCAACAACCGCGCCATGGTCCGGCTCAACGAGCTGGAGCGTAAGGCCGAGGCCTCGCGCACGCTCTATGAGAGCTACCTGAACCGCTACAAGGAGACCTCGAGCCAGCAGGGCATCGAGCAGTCGGACGCCCGCGTCGTCTCCAAGGCCAAGATCCCGACCAAGCAGAGCTCGCCGAAGATCGTGCTCAACCTCGCCCTCGGCGTCCTGCTGGCGCTGGGCGCCGGCGTCGGCTCGATCGCCGTCGCCGAGATGCTCGACGCCGGCCTGGCGACCGCCGAGGACGTCGAGCGTCGCCTCGAGACCTCCTACCTGGGCGCCGTGCCGCTGCTCTCCTCGGTGGCCGAGGACTCAGACCTGTCGCCGATCGACCATGTGGTGGCCAAGCCCCTGTCGAGCTTCTCCGAGGCGTTCCGCAACCTGCGCGCCTCGATCCTCTACTCACGGCTCGGCGAGCCGGTGCGCATCATCGCCGTCACCTCGTCTCTGCCGGGCGAAGGCAAGACCACCACCTCGCTCTGCCTCGGCCGCACGGCGGCGCTGCAGGGCCAGCGCGTCCTGGTCGTCGACTGCGATCTGCGCCGCCGCACGGTGAACCGCCTCTTGAAGGCCGAGCCCAAGGTCGGCCTCTTGGAGGTGCTGAGCGGCGAGGCGACCCTGCAGCAGGCGATCGCCGTCGACGAGGCGACCGGCGCCCACATCCTGCCGCTCGCCAAGTCCGCCTTCACCCCGAAGGACGTGTTCGGCACCTCGGCCATGGACCGCCTGCTGGACGACCTGCGCGGCCGCTACGACCTGGTGGTGCTCGACACCGCCCCGGTGCTGCCGGTGGCCGACACCCGCGTGCTGGCGCCGAAGGCCGACACGGTGATCTTCCTGGCCCGCTGGCGGAAGACCCCGCAGCACGCCATCGAAGCCGCCTTCCGGCTGTTCGCCGGCACCGGCGCGCACCTCGGCGGCGTGGCCCTGACCCAGGTCGATATGAAGCAGCAGACCAAGTACGGCTACGGCGACCCGGGCTACTACTACGCCGAGTACAAGAAGTACTACGTGGGGTAACGAACGTCTGACCTCACAGCCAGGCTAGCAAACTGCCCAACGAGATCAAGTTCAGGCAATTGCGGGCGCACTTACCCGGATGAAAGTCGCGTTATAGAGATGGCAAACGGCGAGCAATTCCCCGGAGAAAAGCGATCGAGCATGCCTGATCGGTCGCTCCGAATTTTACACTTTTCAGAAACATTACCAGGGGGACCTGCGTCCATAATTGAGGAAATTGCGCCTGCTCAGGTCAAACAATTCGGCGCCAAAAATGTTAGGTTCCTTCTCCCGCAAAACGACCGGAACTTGGTGCCTAACGTCCCGGATGAATGTTTCGTGGGCTTTGAGCGAGACGGCCGGTCCATCAAATCTCTATTCTTTCAATACCTCATCCTCCGCAAAACTATCAGGGCATTTTCACCCAATATCATTCACCTCCACAGCAGCTTGGCCGGGCTGATTGGACGCCTCCCGTTCGTCAACTCTTCCTGTAAAGCAAAGATCGTCTACTGTCCTCATGGCTGGGCTTTCTCGCGACTCGGCACTGGTCCATCGCTGTGGGCTACGCGACTCGCAGAAGCACTACTGGCACCGCGAGCGGATGCGATTGTCGCCATATCGGAATTTGAACGCAGTGAGGCGCTGCGGGCTGGCTTAGCGCGCGATCGGCTCCGACTGATCTACAACGGAATAGACGATGTCCCCCCCGTTGGCTCGAGCCGACGCGACGGAGCAATCGAACTCCTCTTTGTGGGCCGCCACGACCCGCAAAAGGGGCTCGACATCGCCCTTCGCGCAATGAGCGGCCTCGCTCGCGAGGACGTGCATCTGCACGTCGTGGGAGACGCGATTGTTTCCAATTCAAGCTTAGCAAGCCAGGCGTGCAGCAACGTTACATTCCATGGCTGGCTTCCGAGGTCGGAGGTAGTCCGCATGCTCGAGCGATGCGACGCGCTTTTGATGCCATCGCGCTGGGAGGGATTCGGATTGGCCGCCTTGGAGGCCATGCGCGCCGGAAAATCCGTAATCGCCTCCAACGTAGGCGCGCTTCCTGAACTCGTGAAACACGGCTCCAGCGGCTGGATTTTCCCCGCCCACGATCACGACGCACTCAGGACCTTGCTCGAAGACTTACGAGCAGAGGAGCTCGGACCGAGGGGAACCGAGGGCCGCCGCACGTATAAAAACAAATTCACGGCGTCGAAAATGAATGCGGCACTCCGCGATCTTTACTCGGAGCTTTCAGAGATGGATCTCAACGACTCCCACGTAACGATCACCGTCTCCGAAAAGTCGCTAGCCTAGCCCGCCAACAGCGCAACTATCGCTCCCTATCCCCTAAGCGTGCAGATCGCCACTCAAGACCAGGCAGCCCCGAATGAAAGCGCTCGTCCTTGCGCCCGACTGCCCGTTCCCTCCTCGCCATGGTGGGCGCCTTGATGCGTGGAACCGCGCAGCGGCTCTTGAACGGAGCGGGGCAGCAGTGACGATAGTCACTACCACCGACAATGCCGCCGAAGTAGGCACCTATCAGGTGCATGGTGTCACAATCCACTGCACCAGAAGAGATTTCTCGCCCATTCAGCTCATGTCTCTTCGCCCTTTTCAATACAACACCCGCCGACAGATTTCTCGTCACCTTCCACGAGATATGACGTGGGACATTGCGATCATGGAGACCCTGTATTTTCAACATTTTGCGCCCAAACTGCGACAGTCGGCGCGGGCCCTCGTACTTCGCCAACACAATTTCGAACCGAGATATCTATCGGAATTAGCTTCGTGCGACCATTCATTGGCACGGCAACTCTATCTTAGAGCGGAATCCGCTAAGGCAGCCCTTACTCAGATCTCAGATTGCCCATCGATTTCTCAATACTGGTGTATTTCGGAGGAAGAGACGGTCAGATTTGCTAAGCAGTACGGAGCCGCACGCACCCAGTTTACGCCCCCTTGCTTTCCCGAGGAGGCGTTTGGGTATGCGGGCACTCCCTCGCGCAACCTATGTTTCGTCGGGCGCCTAGACGGTCCGGATACGACCGCAGCGCTTGGATGGTACTTCCGCCAAGTACACCCGCACCTCAGCGAAGAATCCGCGGTTCGACTAACGATAGCGGGGCGCGTTGGGGGGCAGTTGCAGATGGAAGTTCCCCCCGGTGTAAACTGTATTCAGAACCCGGCCGATGTGACGCATATCTTGCGCGATGCGCGAGCGATGATCGTTCCCATCAGGGGGGTCACAAGTGGCACGAAAATGAAAGTCGTCGAGGCGCTTTGTGCTGGTATAGAGATAATTACCACCCCAGAGGGAGCGTCCGGCCTGCCACGCGACCTTCGTGAAGAACTATCCATTTGTGAATCGGCAGACGAATTCAGGACTTCGATCGGCACAATATTTGGGATGAGTCCCGAGCAGTTCGCAACTCGCCGCATTCGCCGCCTTTCGAGGGCGCGAGCAGCGTTTTCTGAGCTCAATTACACAAGACTTGTAGACCAAATCCTCGTTAGACCCACTGCGAGTTCACTATGAACATGGCCGGATCCGAAAGCCAAAATAGACTAAGAATATTGGTCCTAAGTGGTTTCTTTGCGCCCGACTTTATTGGCGGGGCGGAAATTAGTGCTTTTAATATTGCCACCCGTTTGGCCGAAGAAGGACATGAGATACAGGTTCTACGATCTCGGTCAGGCTCAAAATCTCGCGACTCCTATCAAGTGGCGGAGAGGATCGAGGTTAGCGTAGTCAATAACTGGCGCCCATACCCGCTGGGGGACCGACGGCGAGGCCTAATAAAACTTATCTGGCACGTGGCAGACCATCTCGACCTGCTCGCATTTTGGGCCGTTTTCACCCGCATCCGCTCCTGGCGACCCAACGTCGTGATGGTCCACACGACCCAAGGACTCGGCCCCCTCGCAATCGCGGCCGTGAAGTTCGCGCGTCGTCCCCTGGTCCAATTCCTGCACGACTATGGCGCCGTCTGTGTGAATAGGGGCTTTTTCCCGCGGGGACGGGAGTGCACGCGTCGATGCACACCATGCGTCTTGTCACGTACATTTCAGGCCGCTTGCACGCCTACCCGCACAGTGTTTGCCTCGCCGTCGCGTTTCGTCCTCGACGTCGTCACTCAACTTCGACCACGCAGTCGTGGGCTAGTCATTCGGAACCCAAATACGTACATTCCGGCTGAGGGCGGACCGGCGCAGGGTGCCCCCCCTAGAATCCTGTTTGTGGGTCGGTTCGAGGTAGAGAAGGGCATAGAATTACTTTTGGATGCCGCAATCAGTGCGCGGAAGCATGCCGAGTTTGGTCTTGCGTTTGTCGGATACGGCAGCTTGGCAGAAAGGATAGCAGAGGCGGCCTCGAGATACCCGTGGATCGAGCTAAAGGGCCAATTGCCGCAAGACAGAGTTATGGCCGAGCTCGCAGCCTCTGACGCCCTGGTATGTCCCTCCATCTGGCCGGAGAACTTCCCTGGCGTCGTTGTTCAGTCGCTAGTAGCAGGCCGGCCGGTCCTCGCGTCATATAATGGGGGCATTCCGGAGTTGGTTCGCGACGGAGAAAATGGACTTTTGTTTTCTACCGAGAACTCGACCCAACTTAGAGAAAGCATTATCGAATTCTCCACCAGCGCGGAGGTTCGCGCACGTCTAAGTGCTGGCGCGCGCGCCTGGGCCGAACGATACGACCCGTCCCGGCCGGTTCGGCGGCTCTCCCGGATCCTGAAAAGACTATCACACCCGAATCCACGGATAGAGGTTTCGAATAAATGAGGCGTGTTGCTACCCCCCTCAATGTAAAACTGGACGAAGTAGCGGTTGGAAAATAGCCCGTAGGGCGGTAGGCGAATGAGCGTCTTTGCAATATCGATTCTGAGCGCCGTCCTTCAGGCGCTATTCATCCTCCTTACAGCTCGCTTTCTCGGCCCAGCAGAGTACGCACACTACTCAATTACATTCGCTATTTGTGGCGTAGCCTCAGGAATCCTGTTCGAGTGGGCTCGCCTTTCAATCCCCAAATTCTCGGGTTCACGCCGACTGCGCGCGAAGGGATGGCTGCTTACCTCATTGCGAGACTGCATTGACATCGCAGCCGCGACCGTATGCGCAGTTGGCCTAACTTGCTTAGCCTTAACCTACTCTAGATCACTCCCCCTTCTATCTGCTTCGGCATGCCTGATTTTGGTCGGCGCTACAGGCCCTACCGACCTCTTGATGATGTACTTGCGATACAATTCGGGGACGCGGGCGTTCAATGCCATGGTCATCGCACGCACCTCCGTATCTGGATCCGCGGCCCTGACGGTCGGACTCCTCACCCGATCCGGCTATTGGGCGTGCATTTCGTTCGCCCTAACAGGCTTAGCATTGACGTTGGTAATACGACCGCTGCTATGGCGACGTTCGGGGGCGGCATGGCGCCCGCGGGCGCTTGGCCGATTTGCGAGATATGGCGCGACGGCCAGCGTTAGCACCATAGCAACCAATTTCGCATTTGCAGCCGGTCGGGCCTGCGTCGGCAACGCTCTACCCGTCGCCGCGGCCGGGCGAACATTTCTCAGCCTGGATCTGATCACACGAGGTGTGATCGTACTTGGTACCGCCTTGAGCACATGGGGAGCGAAGGCCATCTTTGACGCGGCCCATTCATCCGTCAGCGCCGCTAGGATCGCGTTCTCTAGGGTCGCCGTGATCTTCCTCACTGTCTGGCTGTCAGTGGCATACCTCGGCGCGATTGCAGCCTATATCGCGCCGCTGATCATCAATTCTGCCCGACCAGGCGCAGCCCCCCCCATGCTTCTTGCGGCAAATATCGCCGCTATTCTGATTCTTGGCGCAAGGCTTTATCTATTCGACCCCTTTTTGGTGGCAGTTGGCAGGGTAAAGGAGGTCGCGATTTCGGCCGCCGGGTTAGCCGCTGTCACAGGATTACTGCTCGTCTTTAGTCGATTTACTCCCGAAATTTCATCTTATGCGCTTCCCATTGGCGTGTTTTTCACGATGGTCTTCTATTGGACCCGAAACTCGGCTGCACTATCGGGCTCATCAATCGACCAAACTTATCCACATTTCGCGCACAAGGCACTTGCTATAGCCGTTGGCATCTTTGCTCTTTGCACTATGCCGTTCTGGCCTGCAATTCTTCTCGCGACGGTGACGTCCATGATTGTGGACGCCGTGTCGATCTGGAATCTTAGAGGCGCACTTCTACCCAAACACTTCAAAGCAGCCGCGTTAAGACTCAGCTAGTCAAAAACACGGCGCAATCCCGTTCGGATGCACATGGATAGGACACGACGCGGCCTCGTCTCAGCGGCCGGAATGCTGGCTCCTTGGCCGAGCTCCAAAATTCAGCTGCAACCCGCGGGTTCGACTGCGGCGGAGCCTCTCGAGCGACGTCCGCCAGTGTTCGATTGCGCAGACGTCGTTCGCGCGACCCGCTTCCCGGGCCAGGAACCCCCCGCTGCGCTCTTTCTGCTCGGCTTTCGACGAGCAGGCGACGGTGGGCATGCTCTCTATAAGCACTCCCGTAGGGCGCCTGCCCACGCCGGTCGCATCCAGTCGGCCGACGGTGCGTGGTGGGAACTGGCCGAGGCGATCGTCTCGCCCCAGATGTTCGGGGCCAGAGGAAACGGACTGGATGACGACTCTCTCGCCATCGCGGCCGCGAATTCTTATTGCGAGGTAGTTGGCGCGCCGCTCTTTTTTCCTGCTGCCACCTATCTCGTTGGCTCAGCCTCGTTCATCTTGAGGGCCTCCCGGACGCGCTGGTATTCCGAGAGCCAGGCCAGCCTTCTATGGAACTCGCCCCCCGCCAGTGCCGCGCTGACGATCCTTGGTGAAGATGACTATCCCAACCGATATCGACAATGCCGAGAGGTACTGAAGGGCATAGCCTTAATTGGCGGAGGTCAGCGCACGCAG
>Ga0310811_10010648_pt1 | contig 11886 bp, 11 predicted proteins | sample YCmetagenome_FD_207642 | JGI IMG/M metagenome (GOLD analysis project Ga0310811, IMG submission 207642) | Soil microbial communities from experimental microcosm in Duke University, North Carolina, United States - YC | ecosystem: Engineered > Artificial ecosystem > Soil microcosm > Unclassified ...
GCGCGAAAGCCATGTTGTCGACCTGCACGATGTCGCCGCGCTTGGCGTCGTAGCCGATGGCCGACTTCACGAGAGCGTCGATCTGCTTCATCTCCGCCGGGGTGCGCGGCTTGTAGGCGCCGCCGGCCGCGGTCACGCCATCGACCACGACGGCGACGGAGAGCTTCTTGATCGTGCCGCCCTCGACCGTGCTGGTCGTGGTCGTGCGGTCGATCTCGTAATTGGTGGTCTCCTCGTTGCGCGTGCCTTCGGACTTGCTGCCGTCGCTGCCGCCCGGCGCGGCCGCGCCGCCCGGAAGCGCGCTGCCGACCGAAACCGCCGCCGCGCCGCCGGCGCCGTTGCTGTCGCTGTTGTTCGACTCGACTGTCTGGCTCGAGCGCACGACCTTGCTGTCGGGATCGTAGTGCTCGGAGACGATGTTCTGGTGCTTGTAGTCCATATCGGCCGTGACCTGGACCTTCACATGGCCCGGACCGACGACGCTGGCGACGATCGATTCGATGCGCGCGCGCAGGCGGTCCTCGAAGTCGGTGGTCTGGTTGGTTTCGCCGATCGCGGTCGCGTTCGGGCCGTTCTTGTCGTCGCCGCCGGCAAGCAGATTGCCCTTGTCGTCGACGATGGCGACGCGATCGGGTGTCAGGCCGCTGACCGAGGCGGCAACGAGATGCTGCACCGCCTGGACCTGGCCGCGGCCGAGCACGCCGCGGGTCTTGAGCACGACCGACGCGCTCGGCGTCTCGCTGTCATGGCTGAACACCTGGTGCTCCGGCACGACGAGGTGCACGCGCACGCTATCGACGCCGTCGATGGTCTGGATCGAGCGCGCCAGCTCGCCTTCCAGGGCACGCAGGCGGTTGATATTCTGCACGAAGGCGGTGGCGCCGAAGGTATCGGACTTGTCGAAGATCTCGTAGCCCACGCCGGCGGCCGGAAGATTCTCCGCGGCCAGGCTCATGCGCAGCTTGGTGACGTCGTCGGCCGGCACCAGGATCGTGCCGCCATCGCCCTTCGCCTCATAGGCGACGTTCATCGCGTCGAGCTTCGCGGTCACCGCCGCGGCATCGCGCGGCTCGAGGCCCGAGAACAGGATCGACTTCGGCGGCTCGGTCAGCGCGCCCGCGACATAAAGAAAGAACGCCGTCAGCGCAGCGGCAACACCCGCCATGACGCCGAACCGCGCCGCACCGATTGCTTTGACGAACTCCGGCAATGCCTGCCCTCCGCGTGAGGCGCTCTCGCGCCGTGCTAGGCAAACATTGCCGCCCGTGTGGTAAAGGCGGACTTAACGATGAGCGATTGGCGAATGGCGAGTAGCGAATAGGGCTGAGTAATTTTTCCCTACTCGCTACTCGCCATTCACACTTCGCTAACTAGTTGCGGTACTGCTGAACCCGCGTGGCGCGCAGCCCCGGCATGCCGAAGCGATCGATCGCGCGCTGCCAGGCGAGGAATTCCTCCACCGTCAGCGTATAGCGCTTGCAGGCATCGTCCAGGCTCAGAAGCCCGCCGCGCACCGCGGCCACAACTTCTGCCTTGCGGCGGATCACCCAGCGCCGCGTTCCCGGCGGCGGAAGGTCGGCAAGCGTCAGCGGGCTGCCATCCGGCCCGATGACGTAGCTCACGCGTCCCTTTCTGTCGTCGACCATTTTTGGTCTCCCAAGTCTCATTACCCACGCGAAAGCTAACCTTGATGGCTTTAAAAAAGGGCCAAGGGGCGTGGTAAACGAACCGCTTCTGCAACCTCTCGAAGTGTAGGAATTCCGGCACGGCAGCGTCGCCAAAAGCGAGCGCCGCCGCGCCTTTTTCGCCTGCGCTACTGAATCTGCTCCAGCGTCTGCAGCATCTGGTCCGCCGTCGTCACGATGCGCGCAGAGGCTGAATAGGCGCGCTGCGTCGTGATCAGATTGGTGAACTCCGTCGCCAGATCCACCGTGGAACCTTCGAGCGCCTGGCTCTGGATGGTTCCCGCGCCGCCGAGATTGGCTTCGCCGATGGTCGGCGTGCCGCTCGCGTTCGACGCCGCATAGGCGTTGCCCGAGACCGCGGAGAGACCGTCCGGGTTGGCGAAGGTCGCGACCGGCAGCTTGAACACTTTCTGCGACAGGCCGTTGGAGAATTGCGCGGTGACGAAGCCGTCGGCGTCGATCGACACGCCCGAGAGCGAGCCGAACAGCGCACCGTCGACCGAGGACGAGACCAGCGCCGACGGGTTGTCGAACTGGGTGAGGCCGTCCGAGCTGCCCGGTGTTCCCATATCGATCGAGATCGTCTGCGGGTTGAGGCCCGAAGCGGTCGGATCCCATGGGATCGTCACGTTGATCGAGCCGGTCGCGGCCGAAGCGGAAGTGTCGGCGGTCTTCAGCGTACCGTCGGCGTTGAATTCCATCGTGCCCGACGCGATCAGGTTGTTGGTCGGGCTGCCGATATTTGCGCCCGCGCCCTGATAGGTCACTTCATAGGACCAGGTGTTGGCACCGGTCTTGACGTAGGAGACCTGCAGCGGCTGCGTGCCGCCCTGGCTGTCATAGACGTTGATGGTGCGCTGGAAGTTCGGCGTGACCGCGCCCGAGGCCATATCGCCGGTGGTATAGCCGGCCGTGATCGCGGTCGAAGCCTGCAGGTTCGCCTTCAGCGACATCTTCGTCGTCGACTCCGCCTTGCCGGCGAGGTTGTTGACGTTGATGTTGGTCAGATCGTTGCGGTCCGTCGGCACATTGCCGTTGGAGTCGAGCGGCCAGCCCATCAGGTAGAAGCCGGCGGCGTTCTTCAGGTTACCGCTCGAATCCGGCGTGAAGTTGCCGGCGCGCGTATAGAGCAGCGACTGGCTGCCGCCCGACGCGGCGAGCGAGGGGCTCACCACGAAGAAGCCGTTGCCCGAGATCGCAAGATCGGTCGCCGAGCCGGTGGCCGTGATGCCGCCCTGCTGGGTGATGTACTGCGACTGGTTGGCGACGACGCCGGCCGACGACACGTCGCCCGAGCCGACCGCCGAAGCGAGCAGCGTGGAGAATGCGTTGCCGCTGGCCTTATAGCCGACGGTGTTCACGTTCGCGATGTTGGAGGAGGACACGCTCAGGGCCCGGCTGTTCGCGGAGAGGCCCGAGACGCCGATCATCATTGCGCCATACAAGCTCATTGTTCTGTCTTTCCTGCCGCTCTCGTTTGACTTCGTCTTGCGCTGCGGCGTTCAAACGGCCGGTTCTCGGCCGCCGGTTGGTCCTTGTTGGATTAAACTGTCTGTACGCCGGCGACGTCGCTCAGCGAAACCGGCATCGGCCCGACCATCAGGACGGGAGAGGAGCCGGTCATGTCGACCTCGCTCACCACGCCCGTGGAGGTGACGGAGTTCGTGACCGCGGTGCCGTCGGCCGCCTTCGCGGTCACGGTCAGCTTATAGGTGCCGTCGGAGAGCTGATTGCCGCTGGAGTCCTTGCCGTCCCAGTTGAACAGATGCGCGCCCGAGCCGGTCTCGCCCGCCGCCGTGTAGACCACATTGCCGGACGAATTGGTGACGGTCAGCGTCGTGTTCGCCGCTGCTGTGTTGAGATTGTAAGCCCAGATCGCCTGGCCGTTCGCCAGCGGCGCGTTTCCGCCTGCCACCGTCACGGCCTTGCCGAGATACGACACCGCATAGGCGCCGGTCGTCGTGCTGCCCTGGTTGATCAGGGTCTTCAGATTGTCGTTGGTGTTGAGCTGTTGCTCGACCTGGCTGAACTCGACCAGCTGCTGCGTGAACTGGTTGGAGTCCATCGGGCTCAGCGGATCCTGGTTCTGCAGCTGCGTGGTGAGCAGAGTCAGGAATGTGCTGAAGTTGCTCGCCAGCTGCGCTTGCGCGGTGTTTCCGGTCGAACTCGTCGTCGGCGTCGAAGTGGTCGGCGTGACTGTGGTCATGGCTTTGTCCTCAAACCCGGATGTCGAGACGGGCGTCGCTTCCGTTCAGCCCGTATGTGGAATTGATGTTCGATGCCGCCTGGTCGACGGCGGCGATGGCGCGCATGGCGACGCTGCGCCCGCGCCCGCCACCGGTGCCTGCGTTGTTGTTCCCGGCCTGCTGCTGCTGGCCCTTGAGCGAGAAGCTAAGCCCGCTCTGCGTCAGGTCGAGGCCGGCATCCTTCAGCGCGCGCTCGAGATGCGTGGAGTCCTTCTGCAACAGCTCCAGTGTCTGCGGCTTCTCGACCGTCAAAAGCGCCTGTGCCTTGCCCGCGTCGTCGACGCTCAGCCGCACATCGACCCGGCCGAGCTCGGCGGGATCGAGGCGGATGTCGAAATGCTTGGTGCCGCCCTCGGCCTTGGCCGCGATGTTCACCGCCAGCGCGCCGATATCGGGCTGCTCCGTCACGGGCGCCGCATGGACATGCACCTGCAGCGGAATGTTCGGCATGGCAGTTTGTGTCGGTTGGGCGTTTGCCACCGGTGCCGCGACCGGCTGAGCCGACGGGGCCGGCTGAGACGCGGGCTGCGCAGTCGGCTTCACTGTACCGGCATCGGCCGCCGGAGCCTGTTGCTGCGGACGATCGCCCGCCGCAGCGCTGGCGGCCGTTGCCGGCTTCGTGGTCGCCGCATCGTCCGGCGCCGAGAGCTTGTTGGCCGTGAAGGCGCGCGGCTTTCCCGCATCGGCCAGCTTGGCGGCCGTCGTGGATTTCGCCTCGGTCTTCTGCACGCCCGGCTTTGTGTCGGCCGGCACAGCGGGCTTCGCCGCCGCGCCGTCGGCGAGCATCGCCGCGGCAGTCTCGGCGACATTTTCGTCCGGCGTGGCCGCATCGTCATTTGCAGCCGCCGCCTGGGCGGGTTGCGCCGGTCCGGGCTGCACCGGCTGGGTCTGCATCGGCGGCGCAACCAGGCGCGGCGCGGTGCCGTCCGGCGCAATCCGGTCGCGGATCGCGAGCGCGCGCGTCTTGCCGTCACCCGCCGGCACTGCGGTTTCTTCACGCGCAGGCGTCGGTGCGATCGGTTGCGTATTCAGGGGCTGGTGCGCGACGATCTGCTGCGACGGATCGCCGGCGGCGATATCGTCGCGTGCATCCTTGCGCCACTTGCCGCTGCGTCCATCGCTGCCGCGCACCGGCATGTCGCCCGCCGGTGCGGCATCGCCGCTCGTGTCACCCGAAGCGCTGCCGTTCAATGCATTCGTCAGCGCGGCCAGCGTATCGCCCTGCAATGCGCTCTTGTTATCCGTGCACGGTGCAACGGTATCGTCTGCCGCGCCGCCGCGAACGCATCGTCCTTCGCGCCTGGCTGGTTGGCAGCCGGCGCGACGACACTCGTCGCACTCGTTACGGCACTCGTTACAGCAATCGCCACGGGATCACCCGCATGTTTCCGCTCGGGATCGTAGCAAGGGCCGGACCACAATCCCGCAGCGCGCTTTCGCTTTATATTCCGATGAATTTGCGTACAGGCCGGTATCGCCGCGCCGGGCACGAACTTCCACGATGCGGCAAACTCTGCCGGTCCGCGCGGGCAAAAGCGCCGATTTGCCCCGGTAAAACGCCCGCAAATCCGGCAAAGCGCATGGCACGGCACTTGCGATCTCTTCGTCGGCGGCAAAGCGCTGAATCGGATTTTCGCCGGCCGAACGGAATGTCATGAGCCTGAACGGAATCGCATCCGCGGCGTTGAGCGCCCTTCAGACCAACAGCACCGCGCTGAAGGTGGTCTCGAACAACGTCGCGAACATCAACACGGCGGGTTATGCCCGCCGCGTCGTGCAGCAGCAGGCGGTCAGCGTCGGCGGCCAGCTCGGCGGTGTGCAGATCTCCGACATCCAGCGCGTCGTCGACAAGTTCCTCAATGCCGAGACGCTCTCGGCGCAGTCCGGGTCCTCGCGCTACGACGCGCAAAGCACGATCTTCAGCCAGCTCGACGGCCTGCTCGGCCAGCCGGGCGACAGCACCAGCCTGACGTCGCGCCTCACCGCGCTGTCGCAATCGCTCGGCCAGGCGGCGCTTTCGCCGACGACCAGCGCCAACCAGGTCGGTGCACTCAACAGCCTCCAGAACCTTGCCTCGACGATTTCCAATCTCGCCGGCCAGGTCACGACGCTGCGCAACCAAGTCGACCAGCAGGTCTCGACATCGGTCGCGAGCGTCAACTCGCTGATCAAGCAGATCTATGACCTCAACACGCAGATCAAGAGCTCTTATGTCGGCGGCGACAATTCCTCGGCGCTGCTCGACCAGCGCGATGTCGCGCTCCAGAGCCTGTCGCAACTCGTCGGCGTCAAGGTCAACGACCTCGGCGACGGCCGCATCTCGGTGATGACCGAAGACGGCATCAATCTCGTCGGCGACACCTACTCGCAGCTTTCCTATACACCGGGTGCGAGCAACGGCACTTACGGCTCGGTCACCTTCCAGGACATCAACCCGAACTCCGGCCAGCCGATCTCGGGCCCGCAGGCGTTCGAGCCCCATCTCGGCTCCGGCAAGCTCAAGGGCCTGATCGAGATGCGCGATGGCGCCCTCGGCGAGGTCGGCCAGGAGATCGGCAACCTCGCGAAGACAACGGCAAATGCCTACAACGCCGTCAGCAACGCGAATACGGCTTATCCGCCGCCGTCCTCGCTCAGCGGCCGCAACACCGGGCTGCTGTCGACCGATGCGCTGAACTTCACGGGCAAGACGACGCTTGCGATCGCCGATTCGAGCGGCAATCTGGTCAAGCGCGTCGATGTCGATTTCGATGCCGGCACGATCTCGGTCAACGGCACGGCGGTCGGCTCGACCGGCAGCGATGTCGGCAGCTTCGTCTCGGCGCTGAATTCGGCGCTCGGCAGCGACGGTACGGCCGTGTTCAAGAACGGCGCCCTGTCGCTCACCGCCAGCGGCAGCAACGGTATCGCCCTGAAGGACGATGCGGCCGCCCCGGCCAGCCGCGGCGGTGCCGGCTTCTCGCAGTTCTTCGGCCTCAACGACCTCTTCACCAGCGGTGTCCCGACCCTCACCGCAACCGGATTGTCGTCGTCGGATGCCTCGGGCTTCGCCGCCGGCGGCCAGATCAGCTTCCAGCTCAAGGGCCCCAACGGCCAGATCGCCCGCACCGCGGCGGTCACGCTGACCGCCGGCATGGCCGTCGGCAACGTCGTCACCGCGCTCAACACGGCGATGGGCGGGTCGATGACCTTCTCGCTCGGCAGCGATGGCTCGTTGACCGCAACGCCGTCGTCGAACTATTCGAACTACACGCTGAATGTCACTGCCGACACGACGCAGCGCGGCACCACCGGCATGAGCCTGTCGCAGCTCTTCGGCATCGGCTCGAGCCAGTTGACCCAGCTTGCCTCGACCTTCGCGGTCAGCTCCGCGATCACCACGACGCCGGCGCGGCTGCCCTTCGCGCAAGCCCAGATCACTGCGGCCACGGCGGTTGGCGATACGATCGTCGGTCCCGGCGACAATTCCGGCGTCGTCGCACTCCAGAATGTCGGTTCGGCTTCGCAGAGCTTCGCCAAGGCGGGCGGCATGGCGGCTGAGGTCGCCTCCCTGGCGGATTATGCCGCCGCATTCTACCAGGACATCGCGACACGCGGCTCGACCGCCACCGCCAACCAGACAACGCAGGCCGACCGCCTCCAGGAAGCGCAGACCCGCCAGTCCGCCACCTCGGGCGTCAACCTCGACGAAGAACTGTCCAACATGATGACCTACCAGCAGGCTTACAGCGCCGGCGCGCGCATGTTGCAGGTGGTCCAGCAGCTCTTCGATACGCTGCTGCAGGTTCAATAGAGGCGCTCATGACCGTCGAACGCGCATCCACCGCAGGACAGTCCAGCTTCCTGCTTCAGCAGATCCAGGCCGCGTCGCAGAACCTCAACAAGACCCAGGCCCAGGTCTCCAGCGGCAAGGTCTCGGCCAACTATTCCGGTCTCGGCGACAAGGTCGCGCTGCTCGAAGCCGCGCGCACGGCCGCCAACAAGGCGAGCGCCTATCAGTCGAACACCACCCTCGCCGTGAACCAGGCGGATCTGCAGGACACGCAGATGTCCTCGCTCTCCGACCTTGCCAACCAGCTCCGCCAGGCGATCACGACCTCGATCGCCAATGGCGATGCCACGACGCTGATGTCGACGGCGCAGGGCATCTTCGATCAGGCGAGCCAGATCCTGAACACCAAGGACGCGAACGGGAACTATCTCTACGGCGGCGACAAGAACAATACGCCGCCGCTCAACGTCACCTCATTGTCCCAGCTCGCCTCGCTGTCTTCCGCTTCGGATGCCTTCTCCAACGGCACGCAGAAGAAATCGGTCATGGTCGGCGACGGCCAGTCCGTCCAGATCGGCATGCTCGCTTCCGATATCGGCACGCAGCTGATGCAGACGCTGAAGGATATTGCGAGCTTCGACTCGGGAGCTAACGGCCCGTTCTCCGGCTCCACCACCCTGACGGGCGCGCAGAGCAATTTCCTCACGTCGGAGCTGCCGACGTCGATAACCGCCGCGAGCACGATCAACAACGCCGCCGCGGCCAACGGCTTCGTCTACAACCAGCTGAAAGACGCTTCCGATCACCAATCGTCGCTGTCCACCCTGTATAAGGGCTTCGTCTCGAACATCGAGGATGTCGACATGCCGACGGCAATCTCCCAGCTGAACCAGAACCAGGTCGCCCTTCAGGCCGCCTCCCAGCTCAACCAGGTCTCGCTGCTCAATTATATGAAGTAGCTTGCCGGGCGGGTCCCCCGGGACTATAGCCCCGCGCCATGGACCTGAACCTGCCAAAGGGATCGCGCGTCGTCGCCGCCATGTCGGGCGGCGTGGATTCGTCGGTGACCGCCGCGCTGCTCAAGCGCGCCGGCTACGACGTGGTCGGCGTCACGCTCCAGCTCTACGACGCCGGCGCCCGCGCGGCGCGCAAAGGCGCCTGCTGCGCCGGCCAGGACATCCACGATGCCCGCCGCGTCGCCGAAAGCCTTGGCATCCCGCATTACGTCCTCGATTACGAGCAGCGCTTCAAGGAGCGCGTGATCGCCGACTTCGCCTCCTCCTATGCGCGCGGCGAGACGCCGATCCCCTGCGTCCGCTGCAACGAGAAGGTGAAGTTCGCCGATCTGATGGACACGGCACGCGAGCTTGGCGCCGCCGCGCTTGCCACCGGACATTATGTCCAGCGCATCGAAGGCGCTCGCGGTGCAGAACTCCATCGCGCCGTCGACGACACGCGCGACCAGTCGTATTTCCTCTTCGCCACCACCCAGGCGCAGCTCGATTATCTCCGCTTCCCGCTCGGCGGCTTGCCGAAGCGCGAGGTTCGCGCGCTTGCCGCCGAGCTCGGCCTCGCCGTCGCAGACAAGCCGGACAGCCAGGACATCTGCTTCGTGCCCGACGGGAAGTATGCGAGCATCGTCGAGAAGCTGAAGCCCGATGCCGCCAAGCCCGGCGAGATCGTCGATCCTGCCGGCAATGTCGTCGGCCGCCATGACGGCGTGATCCATTTCACCGTCGGCCAGCGCAAGGGTCTCGGTCTCTCGGGCAATGCCGAGCCGCTCTTCGTCCTTTCGCTCGACGCCGCGAATGCCCGCGTCGTCGTCGGTCCGCGTTCGGCGCTTGCCACACGCGAGGTCCAGGTCCGCGACATCAACTGGCTCGCCACGCCGGCTGCGCCGTTCGATTGCAGCGTGAAGGTCCGCTCCACCCGTGCGCCCGTCGCGGCGCATGTCGTGTCCGATGGCAACGCCGGGTGCGTCGAACTGCATTCTCCGGAAGAAAGCGTCGCCCCCGGCCAGGCCTGCGTCTTCTATGACGGCACCCGTGTCCTCGGCGGCGGCTGGATCGTGAAGCCGCGGACCCAGAATCTCGCCGCGGAATGAAAGCGCTCGTCGCCGGCGGCTCGGGAATGCTCGCCGGCCTGTGCCGATCGTTCCTGCAGCGCGGCGACGATGTCTCTGTCCTTGCCCGCGACGAAACCCGCATCCGCGCCATCGCGCCCGGCATCGAGCCCGTCATCTGCGACTACAACGATATCGACGCTCTGCGCACGACGCTCGCCGCGCATCCGCTGCCCGATCTCGTCATCGCCTGGATCCATGGCCGCCTGCCGCAGGTGCGCCGTGCTCTCGCTTCCACCATCCGTCCCGGTGGCCGTTTCATCCAGGTGCTCGGCAGCGCACACGGCGACCCGTCGCATCCCGAACGCCTCGCAGAGATGGCGAAGCACGCCGAAGGCCTGCCGATCGCCTATCAGGCCATTGTGCTCGGCTTCGTTGTCGAGAACGGCCGCTCGCGCTGGCTGACGAATGCCGTGCGCCGCTCTCCACCATCGGCATCGTCGAGCCGTGGAGCGCGCGGCCCTAGCGGTTCGACAGTTGCAGCCAGTTCCCGTCCGGATCCTTGCCGTTCGAGAGCTGGAATTCACCCAGCGACGCCTTGCCGAACTTCGCGCCGCGCTTGTTCAGCCGCTCGCGCTCCGCAACGACATCCTCGGCGAAAAATGCGATTTTCGGCCCCTTGCGCCCCGGCGAAGGCGGACCCGAATGCAGCGCAATGGTTACCGCTCCCGCCTTGAACTCGCGCCATCCCGGATCGTTCGTCACCATCTTCAGGCCGAGCACGTCGCGATAGAAGACGGTCATCTTCTCCATCTGGTCGGTGAACAGGATCACCCGCGCCACTTTCATCTCTTGCTCCATGCGCCAGCCGCAGGCACCGTTATAGCGCGCAAAGGGATGCCACTCATGACCGATCTTGCGAAATCCGTTTTCCTCGAAGCCGCGCCCTTCCTGCTCGTCGATGATGTCGTGAAAAGCGGCGAGTATTGGCGCGACGTGCTCGGATTCAATCTCGGCCGCTATTTCGGCAATCCGCCCGGCTTCACGATCATGCAGCGCAACACCGCCCGGGTGATGCTGCGCCAGGCGAAGAGCCCCGCCGCGCTCTCCAACACCACGCGGCTGCACGAAGCCCTAGACCTCTACATCTGGGTCTCCGACGTCAGCGCGCTCGCCGCTGAGCTGAAGGCCCGCGGCGCCGAAATCGTGAATCCGCCCGAGATCGAAGACGGCCGCAACGAGATGTTGGTGCGCGAGCTGAACGGCTATCTGATCTGCTTCGGCGAAGTGCGCGGCTGGCCGTACTGAGCCTGCAGGGTCTTCGGCGCCACCGTCCGCCATGCCGCCGCAATCAGGTCACGCAGCTCCGACTCGTCCAGCTTGCGGACATCGGCATAGCACCACAGCATCGCTCCGCTACGCATCGGTGTGAAGATCTCCGGCCGCGTCTCGAACAGCATCATCTCCTGGTGATGCGGCAGCTTGAACAGCCACCTGGCCTCGCCGATCCAGCCATGCACGAAGGCCTTCTTGCCCACACCGAACCGCGGCCCCTTGTAGAACGTCTCGCTCGCCCCCGGCAGCGCCAGCGCAATCTTGCGGATGAATGCCGCGCGCGGCGGCTCGCCCGGCGTAACCTCGCCGCTCTCCACGGCTGCGCGCTGCAGCTTCTGCGGCGCGACCACCGTCCACGCCGCATAGAGCAGGTCGCGCAGTTCCTGCGCTTCGAGGTCTTCGACCTTCACGAAGCTCCACAACAGTTTCCCTGCCCGCATCGGCTGGAACGTCTCCGGCCGCGCATCGAACAGCATCATCTGCTGCGCCATCGGCAGCTTGAAGATCCAGCGCGCGCCATTGAACAGCGCGAAGCTCTTCCGGCCGATGTTGAACCACAACCCCATCCGGTCTTCGACTTCGCGGACCTCCGGAAAGCCGAGCGCGATCTTGCGGATAAGGGCGAGCTTGGGCGGCTTGGTCACGCGAAGGCCTCGTCCAGCTCTTCGAGGCTCTCTTCGGCCACCACCCCGTTCTCCAGTTTCTTCGGCGCGGTATGGCGCCAGGCCGCCGTCAGGTAGTCGCGGACCATCGCCGCATCCATCTGCTCGACATCGATATAGATCC
>Ga0310811_10010649_pt1 | contig 11885 bp, 8 predicted proteins | sample YCmetagenome_FD_207642 | JGI IMG/M metagenome (GOLD analysis project Ga0310811, IMG submission 207642) | Soil microbial communities from experimental microcosm in Duke University, North Carolina, United States - YC | ecosystem: Engineered > Artificial ecosystem > Soil microcosm > Unclassified ...
AGCTCACTGGCGCCAAGCGCTGGCAGGTGGGCGAGACGCCGATGGTGCCCGCCACACCCGACAGCTATACGCTGGGTTCGACCATGATTACGCCTGCGCTCGCGCCCTTGCTGGCTGAGGCGCCGCGCCCGCCGGAGCGGACAGTCGATCTGAAACCCGGCACGCTGCTTTATGTGCCGCGGGGCACGGTGCATCACACTGGGGCGGGGGAGCCGAGCTGGTCGCTTAATCTGTCCTATTGCCCAGCCACATGGCTGGACTTGCTGCAAACGGGGCTGCGGGAGCGTCTGGCAGCTTCACCGCGCTGGCGCGGCACCGTGACCGGCGCGGGCGGCGATCCGGCCGCACAGGATGCCAACCGCCTGCCCGAACTGCTGGCGGAATTGCGCACGCGGCTGGATGATCCCGCAGAAGCCGAGGCGCTTGTCCGCGCGTTCCTTGACCGGCCCGGCGCATGAGAGAGCGGGTGAGACGATGAGGCTGCTGATGCGGGTCGTCATCCCGGCGGAGACGCCCAATCCCTTCCAGGGTGCGCCGGAGTTCGAGGCGCAATGGCGAGCCCTGCTCAAACGCATCGGAGCGCTGGCCACTTATCCGCGCGAGCAGGGGCGGCTCCAGCATGTGCTGATCCAGGTCGATCCAGGCCAGATCACGCCCATTGCCGAACAGGTGTTCCGCCTTATGGGCGTGAAGCCGGAATTCCTGCCCGAGATCGCGCCGCCGCCCTATTACGGCGTGAGGAATTACTAGAAAGGAACAAGCCGGGGGCAGCATTTTAGGACAAAAGCGAATGAAATCTCACTTGGTGAGACGGCTTCCTTTGTGCGCTCCGGCTTCTATGCCAATCTTTTGGAAAAGGGGAGACAGGAATGTCCGGGCTGATCAAACTTGCGGTGTCCTGCCAGCTGGTTTTCGCGGCCTGGGCGCTCCCGGCTGCTGCCGCGCCCGGCTCCTATGAGACGGTGCTTGGGCCTACGCCGGTCAACCATACGACCAGGGCGACACTGACCGGCGAAGGCGCCGTGATTGCGACCCTTGATGGTAGCACGCTGAAGATATCCGGCGCCTTCCAGGGACTGTCGGGGCCTGCCACCGACGCGCATGTCATGATGGGCGAGGCCATCGGCATTCCCGGCAATCCTATTCTGGATCTTGCCGCCAGTACTGCGACGAACGGCACAATCAACGGCACCTTCAGGCTGACCAGGGTTCAGGCCGCGGCGCTGCGCGCCGGCCGCCTTTATATTCAGGTCAACAGCCAGGCGGGCCCGGCGCCGGGGGGCAATCTATGGGGCTGGTTGCTGCCCGAACATGTCAAAGCCGGACAGGGTGAGCCGCTGATGGGTGATTGGTTCCTGCCCCAGGGCGAAGGTCTGCGCGCCGGGCGCAGCGGCAGCAAGTCCTGATTCCCATAATTAAACGGAGCACACCGTGACAATTTCAAGAGGAATGTCCGTGTCGGTTCTGGCGCTGCTGGCGGGTGCCGGTTTGTTCGCCAGCGCGGGCGTGGCCCAGGCGCCGGCGCCTTTCGCCGCTGCCCAGGCCGATGCCGGGCGAGCCGCCTACGCCGCCAACTGCATGAGCTGCCACCAGGCCAATCTGGCCGGCGAAGGAGATGCCCTGCCGCTGGCCGGTAAAACCTTCATCGCGGCCTGGGGCAATCGCACGACCGCCGAGCTTTACGACACGATCCGAAGCTCGATGCCCTATGGCAAGCCGGGCAGTCTTGATGCCAAGACCTATGCCAGCCTGGTCGCTTTCATCCTGCAGGCCAACGGCGCCAAGCCTGGCGCCGCCGAGTTCACACCCGCCACCGCGGTGAAGATCTCCACCATCGCCTCCGGCAACGTGCCTGCCGACATTCAGCGCGGCATCCGGCCGGCGCAGACTGCGGCGGCGCGTCCTGCCGGCGGCAACAATACCGATTACGGCGGGCCGCCGCCCAGCGCCGATAACGGCGCCGGCATGATCCGCAGCTTCGGCCAGACGGTCGTTGGCGACATCAAGAATTACGAACCTGTAACCGATGCCATGTTGACCAACCCGCCGGAAGGCGACTGGCTGGTCGGGCGCGGCAACTACGCCAATTGGAGCTATAGCGGGCTCAAGCAGATCGACACCGGCAATGTGCGTGACCTGCAACTGCAATGGGTGTGGGCCATGAACGAGGGCGGCGCCAACGAAACGGCGCCGCTGGTCCATAACGGCATCATGTTCCTGGGCAATACCTACAACACCATCCAGGCACTGGATGCCAAGACGGGCGAGTTGCTGTGGGAGAACAGGGTCGGGCCTGCGCCCAGCCGCCCCAACTATGGCGGCATGCGCTCGATCGCGGTTTGGGGCGACAAGGTCTATTTCGCCGGCAACGATGCGGTGCTGCATGCACTCGATGCCAAGACGGGCAAGCTGGTTTGGAGCACGCCTTTGTCCGAGGTGCCCGGCCACAATAATACCAGTGGCGTGCTTGCGGCGCATGGCAAGATCATCACCGGTCTCACGGGCTGCGGCCGTATCCCGGCCAAGGATCACTGCTACATCAGCGCCTATGATGCCCAGACCGGCAAGCGGGTCTGGAAATTCGTCACGGTGGCGCTGACCGGCGAGCCTAACGGCGACAGCTGGGGCGGGTTGCCGGACGAGAAGCGTGCCGGCGCAGAAACCTGGATCCAGGGCGCCTTCGATCCCGCGCTGAACCTCACCTATTGGGGCACGGCCCAGGCCAAGCCATGGCGGCGTGACCTGCGTGGTTCGGGCAGTGGCGCAACCGACTATGCCAACTCCACCGTGGCTCTGGATGTCGATACCGGTAAACTGAAATGGTTCTACAACCACGCGCCCGGCGAGAGCCTGGACCTTGACGAAGTGTTCGAGCGCATCCTGATCGATCACGGCGCCTCGAAAACCGTGATGACCATCGGCAAGGTCGGCATCCTGTGGAAGCTGGACCGCAGCACGGGCAAGTTCATCGACAGCCGTGAGACGGTTTACCAGAACGTCATGGCGTCGCAGAATCCGGTGACCGGCGAGCCGGTCTACCGCAAGACCATCCTGGACCAGAAAGTCGATCAGTGGCTGTCATCCTGCCCCGGCCCGGAGGGCGGCCATGACTGGCAGGCGGCGAGCTATCACCAGCCGACGGATGCGTTGATCATTCCGCTCAGCCAAAGCTGCGTCATGATGCTGGGCAACGGCTCGCAGACCTATTATGAGATGCCCGGCACCGAACGTAATATGGGGCGGCTGTCGGCCTATCGCACCTCCGACCTCAAGCCGCTTTGGACATTCCAGCAGCGCACCCCTTTCCTCACCGGCGTGCTGTCGACGGCAGGCGACCTGGCATTTGTCGGGGACTATGACCGCCGTTTCCGCGCGGTGGATGTGAAGACCGGAAAAACCTTGTGGTCGGTGCGGTTGGGCACGACGGTGCAGGGCTACCCGATCACCTTCCGTATCGATGGCAAGCAGTATATCGCCGTCAGCACGGGGTTGGGCGGTGGCAGTCCCCAGGACAAGCCGATGACCATGCTGCAGAATGTGCACCGTCCCAACAATGGCCATGCCTTGTACGTCTTCGCGCTGCCCGAAGGAAAATGACGACTGCCTATGGCGCCGCGGCGGAGAGTTGCGCCGATATCAACGGTATCTTGCGCCAGAGCCGGCATTCGCGAAGAGATTCGAACTTCTCCGGGCAAAGGACGCTCGAGATTGCCGAGAACCGCAAGCACCTTTCCGGTAGCCTATTGACGTTGAGTTGATGGGGTACGGTTCAGACGTCTCGCCCACCTGAAATCGCCGGCAGGGGCCGCCGGCGGCGGGCGTGTCTGCATGCGCGTGGGAGAACTCCATCACGCTGAAGGCGCATGGGAGTTTGACCGATGAGAGTATCCGTACCGTTCTTCAATCCTTCCCGGATTCTGGCAGTCCTGCTGCCCTTGCTGATGCTGTGCACTTATATAATGCCCGGCCTGGCGGCTCCTGCCGGTCTCGCCCGGCTGGACGGCTATGTGCCCTTTTATTTCGATGGCGCCCGCGGCCGGGTGCTGATGGAAATCCCGGTCTTTGACCAGGACGTTCTTTATTATGTGTCTGCCGCCACCAATCCCGGCTCGGTGGAGGCCCCGTTCGACCGCGGCATCATCTTCAGCTCGGTGATCCATTTCGAGCGGTCAGGCGGCAAGGTGGTGGTCAACCAGATCAATACGAGCTTCCGCGCCGTGAACGGCAGTCCCAAGACGCAGGAAGGTGTGGCGGACAGCTTCCCCACCTCCGTCCTTGCGGTCCTGCCGGTCGAGTCCGAGGAAAACGGCAAAGTGATCGTGGACGCGACATCCCTGTTCATGCGCGATGCCGGCAACATCGCCGCCGCCTTCAAGCGCGCCAGGCTGGGCGACTACAAGTTCGATCCCACCAAAAGCGTGTTCTATCCCAAGCGGATGAAGGCCTTTCCGGAGAATACCGAGATCGAGACCATTTCCACCTTCACCTCGGATGCACCCGGCGCGGCCTTGAGCAATGTGACGCCCAGTCCCGGTACGTTCACCATGCGCATCCATCATTCCTTCCTGAAGGCGCCGACCGGCTACACCCCGCGGGTTGGGGACTCGCGCATCGGCGTCAGCGGTATCCGCTTCAAGGATTTCTCCAAGCCGGTCGATGACAGCCCCGACACCCAGTGGGTGACCCGCTGGCGGCTGGAGAAAAAAGACCCCAGTGCCGCGATGAGCGAGCCCAAAAAGCCCATTGTTTACTATTTCGATCCCGCCATTCCCGACCCCATCCGTCATGCCATGAAGGAAGGCCTGTTGTGGTGGAACAAGGCCTTTGAGGCGGCGGGCTTCAAGAACGCCATTGAGGCCAGGGATGCGCCGCCGGATATGGACCCGATGGATATCCGCTATGCTTACGTGTTGTGGATTCAGCGCGACGAGCGGGGCTTTTCCTCCAGCGGCAACTACCATGATCCGCGCACCGGCGAGACCTTGGGCTCCAAGACCCATATGGACACCTATCGCATGCGTACCATCGCCAATTATTACGATGCCTATAGCGGTGGATTGCCCGAGGATGGCTCGGGCCTGACCGTGGCCGACCCCAGCCTGACCAGCGAAGACAAGTTCAACAAGATGCCCAAGGGCCAGCGCGACATGGTCTATCTGCGCCAGGCGCTGCTGACGGCACATGAACTGGGCCACACGCTGGGTTTTCCGCACAACTGGGCAGCCAATATGAACAACCGTTCCTCGGTGATGGAATACCCCACCCCGCGGGTGAAGGTGACCAACGGCAAGCTCGATCTCAGTGAGTCCTTCATGAAATCGATCGGCGCCTACGACGTGTACACCGTCCGCTACGCTTACACGCCGTTCCCGGCGGGTGCGGAAAAGGCCGGCCTGGACAACATCATCAAGGATATGCACGACCATGGCGTCGTCTTTACCCGCGACGCCGATCCCCGTTACACCTGGTATGACGACCGTGAAACGCCGGCCGCGAACCTGAAAGAGACGGCCGAAGTCCGCAAGATTGCGCTGGCCAATTACGGCACCGGCATGCTCAAGCCGGGCGAGCCGATCGGGTCGTTGCGCGATATCCGGCTGTGGATGGTCTATCTGCAGCAGCGCTATGCCATTGAATCCGCCGTGAAGTATATCGGCGGCATGTTCCAGAATCTGACGGTGAAGGATGAGGCGCATCCCTTGCCTCCGACCCAGTTCATTCCCGCCGGCGAGCAACGCGAGGTGATGGGGTTGCTGATGGATGCGGTGGAGCCGAAGAATCTGGAGATACCGGAATCTCTCCTGATCCAGCTCGCGCCCGATCCCGGCCGCAATCTGGAAGACATGTCCAAGGACGATGTGTTCGACCAGCTTCGTGCCGCGCGCATCCTGTCGGCCATGGTGATCCAGCCTCTGTTCGATCCTGACCGCGCGGCGCGGATGGTGGCGCTGGCAGCCCGCAAGCCCGACACACTGACCTTTCCGGAAATGGTGGGCACGGTCCTGGATCACACCTGGAAAGTCTCTCCCAGCGGCAATGCGCAGGAAAAGGCGCTGCTGCGCGTCACCCAGAACGTCGCCATGCTATCCATGATGACGTTGGGCGGTGCCAAGGACACTGCGCCGGAAGCCAAAGCCTATGTGCTGGACCAGCTGGCGCTGCTGGCGGATGATCTGAAGACCCGCAAGGATGGTGATCCGCTCACCGATGCCTTCTATCGCCAGTCGGCGCGGGAGATCGCCCACTATCTGACCAATCCCGAAGCCAATGCACCCAAGGAGATCGCGCCGGTCTGGGGCAAGGGGCCGCGCTCCCGCTTCCCGCTGCCGCCCGGACCGCCTTTGTAAACTGGCGATGGAGCGCCGTGCTGGGCGTGGGGCAACCCACGCCCAATGCCTTTCAGCATTCCACCACATTGACGGCCAGGCCGCCGAGGCTGGTTTCTTTATACTGAGAATGCATGTCGTTGCCGGTCTGGCGCATGGTCTCGATCACCGCATCCAGTGACACGATATGCGTGCCATCGCCCTGCAGCGCCAGGTAAGCGGCGTTGATGGCCTTCACCGCGCCCATGGTATTGCGCTCGATGCAGGGGATCTGCACCAGCCCGCCCACCGGATCGCAGGTCAGGCCCAGATTGTGCTCCATGCCGATCTCGGCGGCGTTTTCCACCTGTTCGTTGCTACCGCCCAGGGCCGCCACCAGGCCGGCTGCCGCCATGGAGCAGGCGACACCCACTTCGCCCTGGCAGCCCATCTCGGCGGCGGAGATGGAGGCACGGGATTTGTAGAGAAAGCCGATCTGGGAGGCCGCCATCAGGAAATTGCGCGCGCCTGCACGGGTAGGCTTGGGTGTGAAGACTTCATAATATTTGAGCACTGCCGGCAGCACGCCGGCGGCGCCGTTGGTAGGGGCGGTGACCACCCGCCCGCCGGCGGCATTTTCCTCATTCACGCTCAAGGCATAGAGGCTCACCCATTCAAAGACATGGGAGGGATCGGTGCGCGGCCCCCGGGACAGAAGTTTTTCATGCAGCGCTTTGGCGCGGCGGCGGACATTGAGGCCGCCCGGCAGGATGCCGTCTTGCTGCAGCCCGCGTTCGATGCAGGCCAGCATCGCTTCGCGCACGGAATCGATGAAGGCCACCGTCTCCACTCGCGGCCGCCAGGATTCTTCATTGGTCCAGCCAATCGCGGCGATGGAAAGCCCGGTGCGGCGCCCGATGGCCAGAAGGTCGGCGGCCGAGGAAACGGGATAGCGCAGGCTGATATTGGAGCGCTGTTGTTCCTGGCCTTCCGCCACCACCGCACCCCCGCCGACGGAGAAATAGGTCTGCGTGATCTCACGGCCGCCCGTATAGCGGGCCGAGAAGCGCAGGGCGTTGGGGTGGCCGGGCAGGAACTCGCCCATGCGGAAGACAATATCGTCTTCGCGGAAAGCGATCGGTTTTTTGCCACCCAGCAGCAAGGTGCCGGTGTTGCAGATATTGGCCACTATATCGGCTACTTTTTCCGGCGCCACGTCTTCCGGCAGCCAGCCCGACAGGCCCAGCATCACTGCCGTGTCCGTGGCATGACCTTTACCAGTCAAAGCGAGCGAACCGAACAATTTGCAGTGCAGGCTTATCGGCGTGCCATGCAGCGCCGCCAGCACGGCGAAGCTGGCGGCCGCCCGCATCGGCCCTACGGTGTGGGAGCTGGAAGGCCCGATGCCGATGGTGAACAGATCAGTGACGCTGAGTTGCGCTTGCGGCGCCCGCTCCCGCTGCACCGTTGCGGCTTGATGCAATGGCATGGCCTACTCCGCCGTGATGGCGTAGTGCGCCTTGGCGTGGCGCACGCTGTAAAAAACGTAGATCAGCAGACCGATCGCAGTCCAGGCCACCAGCCTCAGCCAGGTATCCAGCGGCAGGAACACCATCATGAACAGGCACATGGCGATGCCCAGCGGCGCTGTGATCCAAACCAGCGGCGTGCGGAAGGGACGCGGACGTTCGGGTTGACGCACGCGCAGCACCATCACGCCCGCACAGACAATGACAAAAGCGGCCAGGGTGCCGATGCTGACCAGTTCGCCTAAAATATCCAGCGGCAGCAGGCCTGCCATCACGGCGCAGGCGAAACCGGTGACGATGGTGCCTTTCCAGGGCGTGGCGAAACGGGGATGAATTTCAGCAAAAACCGGCGGGATCATGCGATCGCGGCTCATCGCATAAAAGATCCGGGTCTGGCCCAGCAGCAGCACCAGCACCACCGAAGACAGGCCGACAATGGCGCCGATATTGACGTAAGGCGCCAGCCAGCTCGTGCCGGGCGTCGCTTCCAGCGCGGCGCTGACGGGATGGGCGACATTCAGGCTGGAATAGGGCGCGATACCGGTCAGCACGTAAGACATCAGCATATAAAGCGCAGTGCACAGGACCAGCGATCCCAATATGCCGATCGGCACGTCGCGTTGGGGATTCTTCGCCTCCTGCGCCGCCACGCTCACCGCATCAAAGCCGATATAGGCGAAGAAAATCACACCGGTGGCGCGAAACACGCCGGTCCAGCCGAACTGGCCGAAGGCGCCCGTATTGGGCGGCACGAAAGGCGTGTGGTTGGCGGGCACGACATGGCCGAAGCCGACGAAGATCACGGCCAGAACGATGGCGAGCTTGATCGCCACCATCACATTGTTGAAGTTGGCGGATGTCTTGACGCCGATCACCAGGAAGATGGTGACGAAGCCGACCAGCAGCATGGCGGGCAGGTTGAACAGGGCGCCGGTCGCCATCATATGGCCGCCCGCATTGGCGGCGATGGGGGCTCCGGCAAAGATGTGCGGCACGGACAGGCCCAGGCTTGCGAGAAAATTGTTGAAATAGCCGGACCAGCCAACCGCGACGGTGGCGGAGGTGGCGAGATATTCCAGCACCAGGTTCCAGCCGATGATCCAGGCGAGGAACCGCCCCAAAGTGGCATATGTATAAGTGTAGGCGCTGCCCGCCATCGGGATCATGCTGGCATATTCGCTGTAGCACAGGCCGGCAAACAGGCAGCCCAGGCCGGCGATGGCAAAGCTGATCACCACGCCGGGACCTGCGAATTGCGCCGCGGCGTGACCGGTCAATACAAAGATGCCCGCGCCGATAATGGCGCCGATTCCCAGCGTAATCAGGTGAAACGGTCCCAACGCGCGCTTGAGCCCGGGTCCGCTGTTCTCGGAAATCTGCATTTTTGAAACCCTGTTGTTCGCGAGTGTGGGCAAAAGCGCGCCCGCTTCGGCCCCGCGCCCACGCTAGCATGGCCGCGACATCGCGTTCCGCCGATTTTAGGGCCGCTTGGCCCAAGTCCCGGCGGAATTGAGCAAGAAGCCCGTTCAGGCCGCAGGATTCCGCGAATGACTTGGCAGGGCACGTTGGGTTGTTTGCGCGCTCCTGTTGCTGCCCTCGAACACCACTGGCGGCGTCATCCGGCGGGCGACTTCGCGAAGCACAAAGCTGGAGCGGATCTTTGCGACATGCGGCAGGCTGGACAGTTCCTTGCGATAGATGCGGTCGTAATCGTCAAAGGAATTCACATGGATCATGATGAAAAAGTCGGTGTCCCCCGAGACAAAGCCGCAATAGGAGATGGAGGGGCATTTGACCACCTCCCGCTCGAATTCCACCAGCACATGCTCGGCCTGGGAGCTGAGCTCGATCGCCACCATCACCACGCCGGTAAAGCCCAAGGAGAACATGTTCACATTGGCGTTGTAGCCGGCGATGACGCCATTCTCCTCCATGATCTTGCGCCGTCTGGCCACAGCCGTCGAAGAAAGATTGACGCGCTCGGCAAGCAGGACATCGGCAGCGCGTCCGTCGCTGCAGAGCTCGCGCAGAATACGATAATCCGTCGCGTCGAGTGCTGGAGAGTTGGAATTCGCCAAAAAAGCCTCCGAAGTTGAGAGAAAGCAAACCTGATGGAAAAAATGCTGCCCGGAATTACTGAGAACCGCAATGACGTTTCTGTTACGGTTCAGATGCTGGTTGATGGCAGGGCGAACAAGGCTTGATCCAAAAAACAGCAACAAATACGCGCTTTTCCAGCGGGTGGGCTGGCGCAGGTTGGTGTCGAAGCTCTGTGCGACCAAACGTCAGAGCAGACGAATTTGAAAAGGGGTTTCGCCGATAAAATGTGCGCATTGACTGCGAAATAGTCAGCAGCCGCACAAACATTTTTGATCCCAAAAACAAGAACTCCCAGGGAGGAAGCGCTGCCGGTGTCGCAGTTCTTTTCATAGTGGGGAGTCACATGGGTAATTTTCGGGGTAATGTTCGGGCTGAACGTTTCAGCTCCATCTTTTATGCGCGCCGCGTCCGCACAGGCGCCCTAGCTACCGCGGGTGCAGCCGCACTCTGCCTGATGACGCAGTTCGCTGCCGCGCAAGAGCAGCAGGAAGTGGCGCAATCGGAAAACGGGGTGGAAGCGGTGTCGGTCACCGGGACCCGCATCGTCCGCGACGGTTACAGCGCACCTACGCCGGTGACGGTGGTGGGGGCGGAACAGATCCAGGCGGCGGCGCCCGCCAACCTGGCCGACTTCGTCAATTCCACTTTGCCGTCGGTGATCGGCAGCGAGACCTCCAACAACTCTTCGGGCAGCCTGTCCAACGGCCTGGCCGGCATCAACGCCCTGAACCTGCGCTCACTGGGCGTCAACCGCACTCTGATCCTGCTGGACGGACACCGTACCCCGGCCTCCGCCGCCACCGGCGACACCGACATCAACACCATTCCCCAGCAGCTGGTGAAACGCGTCGACGTCGTGACCGGGGGCGCCAGCGCCGACTATGGCTCCGACGCGGTGGGCGGTGTGGTGAACTTCATCCTCGACAAGGAATTCAGCGGCTTCAAATCCAGCTTCGAATATGGCGAGACCGATGCAGGCCTGCAGCCCAGCTACAAGGTCAATGGCACATATGGCATGGAATTCGCCGGAGGCCGCGGCCATGCCCTGATCAGCGGCGAGTGGGTCCAGACCGCACCCACGCCCAAGGACTACAATCCGGCCTGGAACAAGAGCGGCTTCTTCCGGGTGCAGAACCCGGCCTATACCGCGACCAACGGTCAACCCTTCTACCTGATCCAGTCCGGCATCGGCGCCAGCCAGGTTACGCCGGGTGGTCTGGTGATCAACTCCACCACCGTTCCTGCCCCGGGCAAGACCGCCGGTGTCACCTCCACCGCTTTTGGGGGCACCTATTTCGGACTCAATGCCACGATCAAGAATCTCGCCTATGGCACCACCACCGGGCCCTGGATGATCGGCGGCGACACAGCGGTGACACAGGACGGTTATGGCGGCACCAACTCGCTGGCAGCCGGTGAACAGCGTCAAAGCCTCTATACCCGCGGCAGCTATTACGTCACCCCCGACATCGAAGTCTGGGCCGAAGGTTCGATCAGCCGCTACAAGGGCTTTTCGATCTACCAGCAGCCGCCCCAGGTCGGCGGCATCACCATCAGGGCCGACAATGCCTTCCTGCCGGCCAGCATCCGCACTGCTATGGCGGCGCAAGGCATCGCCTCGCTTAATATGGGATCGACCAATTCCGGCTTTCCGGAATCCGGCAGCCTCAACGGCCGCGAGGCTTGGCGTTTTGCGGGCGGCGCCGATGGCACCTTCGATTTTCTGACGGAATGGAAGTGGGACCTGTTCGGTCAGGTCGGCTGGGTGAACACGCGCGAGCAGGAAACCCCGGTGTGGAACAATGCCCGCTTGGCGCTGGCCCAGGATGCGGTCTTCGCGCCCGCCGGCAATGCCCTGGGCGTGGCGGCGGGGACGATCGTCTGCCGCTCCACCCTCACCAACATCAATGACGGCTGCTCGCCTCTGTCGCGCATCGGCGTCAATGGCGGC
>Ga0310811_10010650_pt1 | contig 11885 bp, 12 predicted proteins | sample YCmetagenome_FD_207642 | JGI IMG/M metagenome (GOLD analysis project Ga0310811, IMG submission 207642) | Soil microbial communities from experimental microcosm in Duke University, North Carolina, United States - YC | ecosystem: Engineered > Artificial ecosystem > Soil microcosm > Unclassified ...
ATTATCCCGAATATCTGGCGATCGGCTACCTCTTGAACCAGAACATGCTGCTGCCGGACGACGTGGTCACCGGCGTCGACTACGACGAGGAGCTGTCGGTCGTCGTGGTGCGCACCAAGCGCAAGACAGACTACGAGAAGAAATTGAAGAAGAAAGTGCAGACCTCCGGCTGCGCGCAGGGCACCGTGTTCGGCGACCTGATGGAAGCGCTGGAGGACGTCTCGCTGCCGAACGCCGAATTGCGCACGTCGTGGCTCTACCGGCTGACGCACGCGATCAACACCACGCCGTCGCTCTATCTCGAAGCCGGCGCCATCCACGGCTGCGTGCTGGCGCATGAAGACAAGCCGCTGGTCTACATGGAGGACGTCGGCCGCCATAACGCCGTCGACAAGATCGCCGGCTGGATGTTCAAAGAGAAGGTGCCGGCCGCCGACAAGATCTTCTACACCACCGGCCGTCTCACTTCGGAGATGGTGATCAAAACCGTGCGCATGGGCATTCCGATCCTCATTTCGCGCTCGGGCTTCACGGCCTGGGGCGTCGAACTGGCGCGCAAGGCGAACCTGACGCTGATCGGCCGCGCGCGCGGCAAGCGCTTCATCGCCCTCGCCGGCGAAAGCCGCATCGTGTTCGATCAGGACCTCGCCTTCGTCGAGGAGGAAAGCTCGAAGCACCGCCGCAAGGCCGCGGTGGAGGATTGATGCTTCGGCCTCGTGTCCCGACGCGGCGCGGCGCGCAGCGATGCACCGCAGATCCGGGACCCAGCTTTCATAGTCAGCCAACCGGGATCCCGGGTCTGCAGCGCACCACTTCGTGCTGCGCTGCGCCCGGGAAATGCAGAAGAAAATGACGCACCCTTATCCCCCGACCCTCGGCCTCGTGCTCGCCGGCGGCCTTGCCCGGCGCATGGGCGGCGGCGACAAGGCGCGCATCGAGCTCGGTGGCGTGACCATCCTCGACCGCGTGCTGGCGATTTTGTCGGCGCAGACGACCGGCATCATCATCAATGCCAACGGCGACCCGGCGCGCTTCGCCGACACCGGGCTGACCGTCGTGCCGGACAATATCGAAGACCACCCCGGCCCGCTCGCCGGCATCCTCGCCGGACTCGATTATCTGGCGGCGCAGAACAGCGGCATCGAATGGTTGCTGAGTGTGCCCGGCGACTGCCCGTTCCTGCCCGAGGATCTCGCCGAGCGGCTGCACGCGGCACGGCGCAAGATGGGCGCCGGCGTGCCGCTCGCCTGCGCGCGCTCCGGCGAATGGCGCCATCCTGTCGTCGGCCTCTGGCCGCTCGCGTTGCGCGAGGACCTGCGCAACGCGCTCGTTCAGGAGGACCTGCGCAAGATCGAGGTCTGGACCGGCCGCCACGGCGTCGCCATCGCCGACTGGCCGGCCGAGCCGGTCGACCCGTTCTTCAACGTCAACACGCCGGAAGACGCGGCCCGGGCGGCGCAGATTGTCGCGGGCACGGCGTAAGGGATCGCGCCGGCCTCCCTCGGTACCTATGTAATGTGGTAGTCTGTTCCGAAAGCCATCGGGCCGGGAGGTGTGCCATGAAATCGTTTGTTGTCGCCTGCGTCACCGCCATCGTCATCGCCGTCATCGGCGGCGTCGTGCTCACCAGCTTGCAGGAGCCGGCCGACGAGGCCTATTCGACCAGCTCGGTGCGCCTCGGCGCCTAGTCCATCAGCACGGCGTAGGAGAGAAACCCGACGCGGTCGCCGGGCGCGACTGCCGTCGTCTCCTCGGGAAATTCCAGCAGCCCGTCGGTCTGCGTCAATGACGTGAGGATGCCGGCGCCATCCTGCGGATGCTTGACCGCCTCGATCTCGCCGTCGGCCGCGCGCCGCAGCGCGACGCGCACGTATTCGCGCCGGTCCTTCTTCTTTTTATAGGCAAAGCCCGCGCGCACCGGCAACGGCACCAGCGCCTGCGGCCGCGCGCCTGAAAGCCGCCGCAGCAGCACCTTGACCACGCGCACAAAGGTCACGAACACCGCGACCGGATTGCCGGGCAGGCCGACGAAGGCCGCGCTGCCGCCGCCCTCGGCGCGGATGACGCCAAGTGCCACCGGCCGCCCCGGCTTGATGGCGACGCGCCAGAACACGAGGCTGCCGATCCTCTCCACCGCGTCGCGCACGAAGTCGGCTTCGCCGGTCGAGACGCCGCCGGAGGTGACGATGAGATCGTGCCCCGCGGCGGCCTCGCCCAGCGCCGCGGCCAAACGCGCCGGGTCGTCTCGCAGGATGCCGAGATCGGTCACGCGCGCGCCGAGCCGCTCGAGAAGCTGACGCAACAGATAGCGGTTGGCGTCGTAGACGCCCGCGCGCGGCAGCGCGCCGCCCGGCTCGATCACCTCGTCGCCGGTCGAGAAGATCGCAACGCGCAGTTGCCGCCGCACCTCGACCGCGGTGACGCCGAGCGCGGCGGCGAGCGCGATGTGCTGCGGCTCGAGCACCGTCCCGGCGGCGAGCGCCACGGCGCCCCTGGCGATGTCCTCGCCGGCGAGCCGCCGGTTGGCGCCGCGCTTCAAGCCCTTCGGCACGACGACGGCATCGCCGTCGCGCGTGACGTCCTCCTGCATGAACACCGTGTCGGCACCGGCCGGCATCGCCGCGCCGGTGAAGATGCGGATCGCCCCGCCCGGCTGCACCGGCACGGCCTCGCCGGCGCCGGCGGTCAGCCGGCCGGAAACGGCGAGCCGCGTGTCGGCATCGGATTTCAAATCCGCCTGCCTCACCGCGTAGCCGTCGACCGCGGAATTGTCGAACGGCGGCAGATCGACGGCGGCGACGACATCGGCAGCCAGCACACGTCCGCGCACCTCGCCAAGCGCCACGCGCTCGACCTCCGCGACCGGCGCGATGCGCTCGCCGATCAGCCGCTCCATGTCGTCGAGCCGCAAGAGCGGCCCCGAGAACGCGAAGCAGTCGTCGGTCAGTTGCGCCATCAGGAGCTCCGCAACGCCTCGGCCCTGTTGAGCGGCACGGCCTTGGCCAGCACGAGACCGGCGATGGCGTCGATATCGTCGAGGCCGATCACCGGCACCTTCGCCTGCGGCAGCACCACGTCGGCGGCGATGGCGACGATATGCGGGTCGTCCGGATGGATCAGTGGCTTGCCGTTGGCGGCGCGGTGAATCTCGACCTTCGGAAATGCGTCGCGCTTGAAGCCCTCGACCAGCACCAGATCGACCGGCGACATCTTCGACACAAGCGCGCCCAGATCCCACTCCGGCTCGTCGCGCAATTCGTGCAGCACGGCAAAGCGCCGCGCCGAGGAGACGATCACCTCGGTGGCGCCGGCGACACGGTGCATGAATGAATCCTTGCCCGGCTGGTCGAGGTCGAAGCCGTGATGCGCATGCTTGAGCGTCGAGACGCGCAAGCCCCCCGCGGTCAGGCGCGGGATGAGCTTGGTGATCAGGGTGGTTTTGCCGGAGCCGCTCCAGCCGGCGAGGCCGATGATGCGCATGGCGCATATATAGGGCGCTTCCCGACCCTCCGGCAAACCAGCGGCCCTCAAAGCAAGACGCCCGGCCGCGGGGCGGGGCGCCGCCGATATGTCTGCGTGATCGCCTATTCGGCCGGCGTCGAGGTGACGAGGCCGGGGCCCTTCGGGCTCTGCTGCTCGGCGATCGCCTCATCGACCCAGAGCGGATGGTGCTCCTTGGCCCAGTTGACGTCGACCGTGCCCTCGCCCATCGCCTCGAACGCGCCCTCCATGCCGGCCGTGCCGATGTAGATGTGGCCGAGGATCATTGCCACGAACAGCACGCCGACGATGCCGTGGAAGACTTCCGCCAGCTCCATGCTGCCGACGGTCATGCCGCCGTAGAAGGGGAACATCAGCATGTAGCCGGTAATCATCATGGCGATGCCGCCGAGCACGACCAGCCAATAGAGCAGCTTCTGCCCGGCGTTGAACTTCCACGCAGGCGGATGGCCGCCGTGCTTCTTGGTGAACATGCCGCCGCCGCGCTTGAGCCATTCGACATCGGCCGCGGTCGGGAAGTTCTGCCCGATCCACATCAGGAACATCAGCACGACGCCGATGGTGAATGCGAAGCTGAGATAATTGTGCGCGTACTTCGCCCATTCCGACCAGGCACTGAAGGAGTCCGCGCCGAGCCAGGGCAGGATGATACCGCGGCCAAAGGTGATATTGAGCCCGGTGATGCCGAGGATGACGAAGGCCGTCGCCGTGAGCCAGTGCACGAAGCGCTCGAAGCCGGTGAAGCGGATCACCTTGCGGCCGGAGCGGCCTTCCTCGATCGGGATGCGGCCGCGCCAGAGGTAGAACAGGATCAGCACGGCGAGCATGCCGAGGATCGAGAGCGCGCCGATCCATTGCAGCCACACCATGCGGAATTCACGCCAGTCGCGGCCGGCGGGATGCTCCAGCACATAGGACTTGGTGTCGGGGATGGTGCCGCGTCCCTGGATGGACTTGAGCTGGCCGAGGAGCTGCTGCTCCTTGACGGAGGATGCGGTCGGGTTGACCTGCTGGGCCGAGGCCGGGCTTGTCGCCGCGGCGGCAAATGCGAGGACGACCGCAAGCGCCAGAGCGCCGGCAATCAGACGGACCCGGGTGAACAGCCTCGCCATGGCATCCTCTCCTCTTTGATCCTGAACTCGTCGTGACGGCAGGCGGCACCCGAGGCACCGCCGGCCGCATCAGGTGGCGATGGTCTCGTGATAGGCCGTCTGCCAGCCCCAGGCGCCGGAGCCGTAGCCGCGGCGCGACACGCGCTCCTTGTAGATCTGCGCGATGACCTCGCCGTCGCCGGCGAGCAGGGACTTGGTCGAGCACATCTCGGCGCACAGCGGCAGCTTGCCTTCGGCGAGACGGTTGGCGCCGTACTTCTCGTATTCTTCCTTCGAGCCGTCGGCCTCGGGGCCGCCGGCGCAGAATGTGCACTTGTCCATCTTGCCGCGCGATCCGAAGTTGCTGACCTTCGGATATTGCGGCGCGCCGAACGGGCAAGCGTAGAAGCAATAGCCGCAGCCGATGCACAGATCCTTGCTGTGCAGCACGACCGCGTCCGCCGTAGTGTAGAAGCAGTTGACCGGGCAGACCGCCGCGCAGGGTGCGTCGGTGCAGTGCATGCACGCCATCGACACCGAGCGTTCGCCCGGCTTGCCGTCGTTGAGCGTGACGACGCGCCGGCGGTTGATGCCCCACGGCACCTCGTGCTCGTTCTTGCAGGCGGTGACGCAGGCGTTGCACTCGATGCAGCGGTCGGCGTCGCAGAGGAACTTCATTCTGGCCATGGTGCCGCCTCCTTAAGCCGCGCGGATCTGGCAGAGTGTGACCTTCGGCTCCTGCATGCCCGTCGCCGGGTCGTAGCCGTAGGTGGTGATGGTGTTGGCGCTTTCGCCGAGCACGATCGGGTCGGTGCCGGCGGGATAGTTGGCGCGCAGATCGTCGCCGCCGAACCAGCCGCCGAAGTGGAAAGGCATCCAGGCGACGCCCTTGCCGACACGCTCGGTGACCAAAGCCTTCACCTTGGCCTTCGCGGCGTTCTCGGCGCCGGTCACCCAGACCCAGGAGCCGTCCTTGATGCCGCGTTCGTTGGCATCGGCCGGACTGATCTCGATGAACATCTCCTGCTGCAATTCGGCGAGCCACTTGTTCGACCGCGTCTCCTCGCCGCCGCCTTCGTATTCGACGAGACGGCCGGAGGAGAGGATGATCGGGAATTGCTTGGCGATGCCCTTCTCGACCGCGGTCTTCTGCACCGTGAAGCCGATGTTCGGCAGCCGGAACTGCTTGGCGTCGGGCAGGGTCGGATACTTCTGCACCAGTTCGACGCGCGGCGTGTAGATCGGCTCGCGATGCACCGGGATCGGGTCCGGCAGGCCGAAGGCGTTCATGCGCGCCTTGCCGTTGCCGTAGGGCACGCAGCCGTGCTTCATCGCCACGCGCTGAACGCCGCCGGACAGGTCGGTCGACCACGAGACGCTGTCGGGCGCCGTCGGGTTGACCTTGTTGATGACCGCCATCTCGGCTTCGGTCAGGTCCTTGTCCCAGCCGAGCTTCTTCAGCACGCCCAGCGTGAACTCCGGATAGCCGTCCTTGATCTCCGAGCCTTCGGAATAGACGCCGTCGGCGAGCAGGCTGACCTTGCGGGTCGTGCCGTCCGGCAACTTCTCCTCGCGCTCGAGACCGAAGCGCGGGCGGAACGTGCCGCCGCCGTCCATCACCGAGCGGAACGGCGCATAGAGCAGCGGCGTGCCCGGATGCTTGACCTCGGGCGCGCCCCAGCACGGCCACGGCAGGCCGTAATAGTCGCCGCCGACCTCCGGGTCGTCCTTCGGCGCGCGCGTGGTGACCAGGTCGAACTTGGCCTGGTTCTTCATGTGCGCCTTGAGCCGCTCGGGCGACTGGCCGCAGTAACCGGTCGACCACGAGCCGCGATTGATCTCGCGCAGGATATCCTCGGCCGAGGGCAGATTGTTCTCGACCTTGATGTTCTTGAACATCTTGTCGGCGAAGCCGAGCTTCTTGGCCACGAGGTACATGACCTCGAGGTCGTCCTTCGACTCGAAGATCGGCTTGACGATCTGCTCGCCCCACTGGAGCTGACGCCCGGTGGCGACGCGCGAGCCCTTGCACTCGAACTGTGTCGCGACCGGCAGCAGGTACATGTTGTCGGTGCGGCCCGCCTTGACGGCGAGCGAGGCCCAGGTCGTCGGATGCGGGTCGGCGACGACCAGCAAGTCGAGCGCCTTGAGCGCCTTCATCGATTCCGGCACGCGCGTGATCGAGTTGCTGGCGTGGCCCTGGACGAACATCGCCTTGACGTTGTCCTTCTGCGCCACCTGATCCTTCGGCAGCAGCGTCGCGTCGAACCAGCGCGTCAACGGGATGCCGGGCGCGTTCATCATCTTCTTGTCGTCGAAGCGCGACGCCAGCCAGTCGTAGTCGGTCTCCCAGACTCGGGACCAGTGGTGCCATGCCGCGTCGGTCAGGCCGTAGTAGAACGGCAGCGTCACGATATCGAGGCCGACGTCGGTCGCGCCCTGCACGTTGTCGTGGCCGCGCAGGATGTTGGCGCCCGTGCCCTGCTTGCCGATGTTGCCGGTCATCAGCAGCGCGATGCAGCTCGCCCGCACGTTCGCGGTGCCGACGGAGTGCTGGGTCTGGCCCATGCACCAGATGATCGTCGCCGGCTTCTCGGTGGCGAACATCTTGGCGACGCGCTCCATCTGCGCGCCGGGCACGCCGGTGACCCGCTCGACCTCCTGCGGATTCCACTTCTCGACTTCTTTCTTGAGGTCCTCGAAGCCGTAAACGCGCTGGCGGATGAAGTCCTTGTCTTCCCAGCCGTTCTTGAGGATGTGCCACATCATGCCGTACAGCACGGGAATGTCGGTGCCCGGACGGAAGCGGACGTAATCGGTGGCGTGCGCGGCGGTGCGCGTCAGGCGCGGGTCGAAGACGATGAAGTTGCCTTTGTTCAACTCCTTCGATTCGAGCATGTGCTGCATGCCGACCGGATGCGCTTCGGCGGCGTTGCTGCCGATGTAGAGCAGCGTCTTGGCCTTGCGCATGTCGTTCAAGTTATTCGTCATCGCGCCGTAGCCCCAGGTATTGGCCACGCCGGTGACGGTCGTCGAATGGCAGATGCGCGCCTGGTGGTCGGTGTTGTTGGTGCCCCAGTACGCGCCCATCTTGCGGAACCAGTAGGACGCCTCGTTGGTCATTTTGGCCGAGCCGAGCCAGTAGACCGCGTCCGCGCCGGACTTCTGGCGGACGGCCATCATCTTGTCGCCGATCTCGTTGATGGCCTGGTCCCACTTGATGCGGGTCCATTTGCCGTTCTCGAGCTTCATCGGATATTTCAGGCGCCGTTCGCCGGACACGAGCTCGCGCACCGACGCGCCCTTGGCGCAGTGCGAGCCGCGGTTGATCGGCGAATCCCAGCTCGGCTCCTGGCCGACCCAGACGCCGTTGGCGACCTCGGCTGTGACGGTGCAGCCGACCGCGCAGTGCGTGCAGACGCTTTTGCGGATGGTGGCGCCGGAGGTGAGGGGACCGGCCGCGGCGGCTTCCGCCTTGCGCACGGTGGTCAGCGGCAGCGTGCCGACCGCGGCGAGCGCGCCGGCGGCAAGACCGGAGCGGCGCAGGAAGGCGCGGCGATCGACGCCGGCGGACGCGCCGGAGAAGGCGGCCGTCAGCCTGCCCTGCCGCGCGGTGCGTTCTGATTTGCGGGTGAGCATGGGCGTCTCCCTTATTTCGGATAGCGGTTGACGCGATAGTAGTTCTTCACGTCGTCGGAATCGGCCTTGTAGCGGGCCTTGCGTTGATCCGACGGGCTCTCGGCCGCTTCGGCCTCGGTGACGAGCGGCGCGGCAGCGGTCACTGCGAGACCGGCGCCCGCGCCCATGGCGCGCAAGAAGTCGCGACGGCCAAATTTGCTCTTGTCGTCCTGCTTCATCGCCGGTCCTCCTGGTCTGCCAAATCCATGGCTTCCGCCGTGGCGCCTCGCGTCACGACGGCAGTGCAAAGGCTTCCGTTTCGAGCGCGATCAAAGTGCGGCCGAGAAGGCCGACGCTGCGGTAGAACTCAGCGGCTTCGGCGCGCTCGAGATCGGCGAAGAAGCGGCCGATCCATGGCGTCATGTGCTTTTCGAAGATAATGCGGCCGGCGGCTTCGGGCGCCGGCAGCGCGCCGGACGCGAGCCCGGCCATGATCTCGCACAGGATGCCGGCATGATCCTCCGGCTCGGCGATGTCCTCTTCGCGCGCGATGCCGAACGCGGCGAGGTCCTCGCGCAGGCGCGCCAGCGGCCGCTCGTGCAGGAAACCGGTGAGATAATAGGAGCCGTAGGGCATCAGCTCGCCGCGGCCGACGCCGATGAACAGCGCGAAGAATTCGCGCTCGACGTTGTCGGCGCGCGCGCGCGAGGCGGCATCGGCGAGCGCGACGTGCGCGAGGCCGAGCGGGCTGGCGTCGCCGCGCAATTCGGAGAGCCGTGACAGCAGATCCGCGCTTGGCGCGCGCAACAGCAGCGCCGCGAGCAGCGCGTATTCCTGCGCGCGCGCGGCATCCACCTCGTCGATATCGGGACTCATGATGCTTTCGCGATAGAGATCGGGCCGCAGGTAAGCGCGGGACACGCCGGTGATCGCCTCGACCGCGAGGACACGCTCAGCCGGCACCCTGCTCCAATTCGAGATGGACGGTTGGGAAATACCGATCTTGCGCGCGAGCTCGCTTACGCCGCCGACGGCGCGAATTGCATCTGCGAGTCCCGAATCCCGCATGTCCCGATTCTCTTGAACTGTTCCAATCAGCGTAATGAGGCGCCGATTGGCGGGCAATAGCTTCGGGCTATGGCGAAAGTCGAAAGTTCGTGAACTTATTGCGGCAGTGCACCACCGTGGCGGCGCGGCGCGGCGGATTGAACCGCCGCGTCATCGTCCTGCTGCGGCGCGGAAGCGGTATGTTTTGCCTCCATCGCCTCGCTCGCCGGCGTCTCCTTATCTTGATGTTCATCAAGCGCATGGGCGGCGGCCAGGTCGTTCTCAGGCGCCGGCGCGCGATCGCTATCTTCCGGAGGCGATTGCGAATCCCCGTCCGGCGCAGGCTCTGTGTCGCCGAACAGACGTTGCGCCAGCGCCTTGATCTCGTCCTGCGACTTGAACGTCCCGAAGCCGTGCATGCTGTCTGGCGCGGTGAAGTCCCAGTCGTTCTCCTGAAGGCCGCGGAAATCGCGGATCGCCGGATCGCTGGTCCAGGCGCGGCGAAGGGCCGCATGCCTGAGCACCGCCGGCACGCCGGGCTTCAGGAACGACGAAATGTCGGTGCCGGCGCCGATATCGTCGAGCGAGGGCAGGCTGGCGAGGTCGAAGGCGGGTTCCTCCGCCACGGGCGTTGCGGCTTCCGCCGGCGCGGCTGCACCCGGCTGCGGCGCCGGCTGGGCGTCCGGCGCCGCGTCGGCGTCGGCGTCGCGTTTGCGCCGCGACCATCGCGACAGGAAATTTTCCGGCTCGCTCATTCCCGCTCTCCGCCGCGGCTCATCCGCTCCGGATCGGCGCGGTCGCGCACGCGCTTTGTGAACGTGCGATCGACATGGTGCGCGGCGACGAAGGCCGCAACCGCCTCCTGGATGGCCGGGGGCATCGGCACCGTCTCGACGATGTCGTTGCCGGCTTCGGTCGAGGCCTCGCCTTCGGCCGGATCGGCGAGAACCTTGAACACGCGGTACGGCGGCTCGCCCTCCCCCGCGCGCAGCACGACCCAGAGCAGCGGCGCGCCGCTCAGGAGATTGTTGCCGTAATACTCGGTCTCTGTGCGATAGAGTTCGATCTCGGCCTCGCCGGCATAGAAGCGGACGCGGTCCGCCTCCTCGCTCAGGACCGACCATGGCGGCGCGTCCGGCACGCCGGCGAGCACCGCGACCGGCGTCCAGACATAGTCCGCCCAAGGCGTCGATCCCTTGCGCCGCTCGACGACGACGCCGACGGTGATGCTGGCGAGCGGCTTAATCGTCATGTGACCGCCTCCAGATGGCGCAGCGGCAGCCCGGTGACGAGGTTCTGCGGCTTCATGCGGATGATCTTCTCCGGCGTCATCGCCAGGATCAGATACACCGGCTCGCCGCGCACGTCTTCACGCACCGCGGCGGCATCGCGGAATGACAGGCGGAATAGCGCGACGATGCGCTCCATCGCCGCCTGGTCGAGCGCCTCGCCGTTCCACACGCGGTCGCCGATGCGCGTGCCCTCGGCATCAAGGCCGACGTACCAGGCGAGATCCACGTCGCGCATCTCCTTCAGCGGCTCGATGTCGACGCCGACACCGGCGACGTGCCCGATCCATCGCTCCAGCGCCCGCGCCAGCGCGGCGAGCCCGTCGCGTCCCGCAGTGAGATCGATCGCCATATCGAATTGATCGCTGCGCGGGAAATAGCTCTCCGCGTTGGTCTCGCCGATGATGTCGATATTGGCGGCGGCGGGAATGCCCAGCATCGACACCAGCGGCGACACCGGCGCCGGATTGATGCCGCCGATGGTTTCCTCGTCGGCGGCGATGAGCGCGCCGTCGTGCAAGGTCACGCGCTGCGGCCTGTAGAACAGCTCGGCCGCGCGCAGCACGCGCGCGTCGCGCTCGCCGTCCAGCGCGTTACGCAGGATGACATGCACGAGTTGGTTCATAAACAGAGGCGGCACGCCGTGGGCGCCGTCGCGCACCAGCGCCGCGTAGGCCGCTTCGAGGGTCGGATGCTCCAGCAGCCGGTCGCGGAAGCCGACGAGCAATTGCCAGTTCTCGCGCGCATCCGTGTCGGCAATGGCGGCGATCTCGCCGGCGGCCACATCGCGGCGCGGATCGGCGAGCAACGCTGCGTAGAGATTGCGCTCTGCAGGGCAGGCGTCCGCGGGCGGCACCAGTTCCGGCCGCGCCAGATAGACTTTCAGGAACTCGTCGGTGACGACGAGCCCGCCGCCCGCGTCGCGGTCGAGCAGATGATGCCCGCAGGAGAGCCAGAAATCCTTCATCGCCGTTCCCGCTCCGCGAGGCCGACGAGATCGACGCGCTCGCCGGACTCGTCCTCGCCCTCGACGTCGAAGAAGCTGAAGGCGCGCGCCGGCTTCGCGCCGTTGCGCGGGCGCAAGGTGCGGAACGCTTCGTGGAGTTCGCCGCCGTCGAACGAGCGATGCACGGCGACGAGCGTGTCGACGGGCTGATTGCACAGCGACTCGGCGAAGGCGACCTCGTCTTCGGCCGCCGCGGCGGCCTGCGCCATATCCGGCGCGCCGAAATCCGACATCAACCGCCGCGCCAGCGCGTCGACCAGCGCGCGGCGGTCGTCCGTGCTCGCCTCGACGATCTGCACCAAGGTCGACCGGCCGAGCGAATCGACGCCGAGG
>Ga0310811_10010651_pt1 | contig 11884 bp, 9 predicted proteins | sample YCmetagenome_FD_207642 | JGI IMG/M metagenome (GOLD analysis project Ga0310811, IMG submission 207642) | Soil microbial communities from experimental microcosm in Duke University, North Carolina, United States - YC | ecosystem: Engineered > Artificial ecosystem > Soil microcosm > Unclassified ...
TGCGAGTGCCAGACGAGGTTGTGACCGATCACCGCCATGCTGCGAGCGCGCCCGAATGCCACGTATCGATCCGCCGCCTCGAACGTGTAGCGATCCGGGTCGGGATGCAGGCTCTGGAATTTGAGCAGGTTCTCGGGACTGATGGTGTTGAACTGTCGGGTCACGAGATCGACGGCAACCGTGTCCCGCTCATCACTCTGGTTCTGATTGACTGCTGCGCCGATCAGCCAGCCCGTGGGCACGAGGTCTTTGAGCGCGATGCCCTGCGCGGCTACGCGCGGCACGAACACCCGTCGGAGCGGGCGCACGCGCCACGCCATCGCCGCGACGGCCGGCGCCGCGAGCGCCGACGCAAAGGCGCGGCGACTCGTCCTGGCTGTCGTTTTCGGTTGCGTATAGCGAAACGGCCGTTGCATAAGGCCCTGGATCGCGCGGCACCTTAGCACTGATCGCGCCGCAAGACAACCGCAAACCTCGGGCAAAATTCCCGGCGCGTCCGATGTATTCTTCAACCACACGTCCAGGTATGAACGGCAAAGCGATCCTCGACACACCGGCGATCCAGAGCCTCGACCGGGGCCTCGCGATTCTCGAAGCGGTCGCCTCCTCGTCCCAGCCTGTACCGCTGAAGCAGCTCACTGACCTGATCGGCATCGACCGCAGCAGCGTGTTCCGGCTCGCCAACACGCTGCGCCAGCGACGGTTCCTGGCCAACCCGAAGGACAGCAAGGACTACATCCTTGGCCCCACGGCCTGGCGGTTGTCACGGCGTTACGGGCGCAACCTGCTCGGCACGTTCTTCCACCACTACCTGCAGGAGCTGACGGCAACCCTCGGCGAGACGTCGCACTTCACCGTTCGCGAGGGCGTCGAGGTGTTCTTCATCGACCACCAGACCCCGACGGGGCAGGTGGTGTCGGTCGCGGGGCAGACCGGAGAATTCGCGCCGCTACACTGCACCGCGCACGGCAAAGCGCTGCTCGCTGACTACGACCTGTCCGCCCTACGCGGCTTGCTCGGGTCGGCGCCGCTGCGGGCCTACACGCGCACGACGGTGAAGTCGATGACGCGTCTCGCCCGCGTCTGCGCGGAAGTGCGCGCGGAAGGCTTTGCCTTCGATGACGGCGAGTACATGGCGGAACTGCGCTGCGTGGCCGCGCCGATTCGCGATCCACAGGGCGATATCGTTGCGTCGGTCGGCATCTCCTCGCCGGCGACGCGGCTGCACAACCGGGCGGTCGCGCGTGCCGCGGCCGAAGTGAAGAAGACGGCGCGCGCCATCAGCGCGTCGCTCGCAGGTTGACAGAGTCCGATCAGACCTCGTCGTACAACACGACCGGGTAATCCTTCTGCGTTTTCATGGTCCGCTCGACGAGCGGCCAGACGCGCTGGTGGCCCGCCGACGCAATCCATTTCTGTCGCAGTTCCTCGCTCTCGAACTCGAGCTCGAAACGGTAGTTGTGCTCAACGGGCGCGGTCCCCTGAATGAAGCTCCGCCGCTTCAGCATTTTGACGCGGATGTACCCCTCGTGCTTGACCGCTTCCGGAACGAAGGTGTTGTGAAAGACGTCGAGCATCTCGCGCTCACGCGCGGCCGGCACGTCCATCTCCACATACAGCCGAATGTGCTTCGTCTGCGCCTGCGCGGATCCAGCAAAACGTCCGAAGCCGAGTGCCGTCGCTGTCGCCACGAACGCCGACCGCAGGATTCCCCGTCTGTTCACGTGCCCTCCAGAGTAGGCCGCGATCGCCGTCGCGGCGTGTACGAAATCAGTCAGCGCGGGGCGCCGGTGAGGAGCTGGGTCTTTGCCGCCATGTCTCTGGCAACCCCCATCACGAACAACTCGAGCGGCGCCGAACCGCTGTTGACGAACTGACTGGACTCACCGACCCGTATCGGGATGGCGTCCCCGGAGCCCACCGCCGCTGTCTCGGACGCAGCGCCCTTCACGGTCACCGTTCCCGCGCCCGCCAGCACGTAATAGGCCTCGCCCACCGTGTCGTGCGCGAGCACTGGCGTCGAGGTGCCTGGGGGGACGAGAACATGATCGATGTAGGACCACGTCGTCGAGAATACAGCCGGGCCGAGGACGCGTCGCGAGAGAACCGCCTTCGGATCGGGCGCCGGAGCGGCTGCCCCTCGGCCGCGTGCGCCGGCCGTTCGCAACAGCGCCGCGTCCAGTCGCATCGTCATGAACGTGGGAATCGAATCGAGCGCTGCGCCTACGCGCGTGTCTCCCAGATCAAAGTTGTCGTAGACACCGGGAAGCAGCGAGACGTTCAGATTCATCCACTGCACAGGCCCCGGGCCCGCGTTGTAGATCGCATGCGAGTGCCCGGTCCGGCACAGCACGCCGGCGGGCCCCTTCACCGTCGCTGTGCGTCCATCGATCGTGAACTGGGCCTCGCCATCCAGGATCACGAACATTTCCTCGACGACGTTGTGGAAGTGATGGCCGATGCCTGCTCCCGCGGGAATCACGCCACGATGCAGGAAGTTGAACTCAGGTGTGACTGCCCCGCGATTCAGCAACGCGGTGAACGACATCGTCCCAGCGCCACCGTGCACCGCCGGCGACGGGCGATACGTCGTTGGATTCGTGTGCACAATCCGTTGCGCCAGTGCCGCGGGCGCCGCGGGACTCTGCGCCCGCAGAGGGATCAGGGTGAGTGCTACGAGGACGACAAGCAGAAGCATCTGTCTCATTGAATGGTCCTCAGTTCATGCCGGACGGATGACGAAATCCGCGAACCCGTGTCTGGATCGACCACACCGATGATTCCCCGACCATGTAGAGCACGTCGTTGTTCGGCCCCCCGAAAGTGATGCTGACTGGATACTGCGGCACCCAGATCGTGCCGGCAGCCGTACCATCCGGGAGGAAAATCTGAACACCCGTCCTCGTGGCGACGTAATAACGGCCCTCGCTGTCGACTGCCGTGCCGTCGGCGCCCGAGTCAAAGCGATCAGCCGGCTTCGGCGCCTCGAGCACCTCCGGCTTGAGACTCACCATCGCGAACTGCCGCTTGTTCGAGAGCGACCCGTCCGCCGGCACATCGTACGCCCACACGAAGTTTTCGCCTGGCTGCAGCCAGGTGTTGTTCACATACAGAGTCTTGCCATCCGGTGACAGCTCGACACCGTTCGGCATGGCGTATTCACCGGGACCGATGACGACACGCGCCGTTCCGTCGGCGCCAAGATGATAGACCTGCTTGCCCGGCTGACTCTTGTTCGCCTCTGGCGTGAACTGCGGGTCGGTGATGTACAGGCCGCCGTTGGCGTCCATGACCAGATCGTTGGGCCCATCGATTGGCTTGCCGTTGATTTTGTCGAGCAGCACTCTCAGTACGCGGCCCGTCGCCGGATCGACTTCCACGACCCGGTGGCCGAACATGTCGCACACAACCAGGTTCCCCGTGCGCGTGGCGATGGTGCCGTTCGACTGCATGCCGCTCTCAAGCACACGGAACTTGCCGTCTGGTTCCATGGCGATCAGCCGGCTTCGCGCCGGACTGCCAGTCCAATCGCCAGCAGCTGCGTTCTTGAACCACATGTCCGAGAAGTACAGCTTCCCCTTCAACCAGGTCGGCCCCTCGGTGAACGTAAAGCCATCCGCCAGCTTCTTTGGCGTTTCTCCCGGCGCGATGATCTGTTCAAAGAGCGTCTGTTGCTTCCGGGCGCGCTCCACATAATCAGGCCGCACCGGCCAGAAGACATCGAGCTGATCCACGCCCACGTCGCCAGCTTTCCCCGAATGGACCATCCCGCCAGGCAGGAACAGAATGTGCCCCGCGGTGCCCGATTCCGGGTACGTGCGATCCATCACACCCTGTTCGATGGTGCCGCGGACCGTCGTCGTCAGTTGATCTTCCGGATGGATGTGCAACGCGATCTCCGACTGCGGATCGATGCGCACCAGGCTGATTTGTGCGTTCCGTCCCCACAGCAGCCGTGAATGCGTGGTGCTGCGGCGATAACTCCGGCCGGAAACGGGATCGGTCAACGGCGTCCACTGGACCTCGTTCAGATTGACGACCACGCCCGGCTGGAGCGACGGCGTGACGCCCTGATCCGGAAAGGTGGCGCTGACGCCGGCGGTGTTCTGTCCGGCCATGGCCAGGTGATCCAGGCGCACCGGCGAGTAGACCTCAAATGCCCGCAGACCGTTTGCGCCGGCTTTCATCGACCGAACAGCGCCGGGCTGCAGGTAAAGCGCCTGGTCCTTCGCCAGCGCCGCCGTCTTGCCGCCGACGTCGATGGTGGCGGATCCGTCCTGCACGATGATGAAGAGCTCTTCGTTCAGCGTCTGCACGGGGTAGGTCGCATTCGCCTGCATCTCGACGCGTTCGACAAGGGCGCCGCGTCCCCACCCGAGCGCCGCCGTCACCCCTGGCGCGATGGTGATGACGGGCAGCCGTGCGCGTTCGACCGGCTCGCCGTCGGTGAGGACCGTCGGTATCGACATGGGGGGCAGATCACGCGTGCGGCCGGTGATCTCGTGCTCGTCGATGACTTGCTTGTTGCGAGCCGCCCATGAGGGCCCGTCATCCGCGCAACCGGAGAGAATCAGGGGCAGCAGCAGGAACAGGACGCAACGACAGGACACGCGACGGGCACGCCTCATGCGGTGCGATCCTAACCGCAACGCGCGGCGTCAACGTCAAAAATCTGCAAAGACTGTTGCGCATTGCGCAACAGCCTCGCGCGTGGCGATATGATACGGCGCCATGTCACCGAGCCGATCGCACCGCTGGCGGTCCCTGCTGCCGTTGGCCGCTCTGGCCGCGTGCTCCGCCTTCGCCGTAACCACAGCGCAATCGCCGACCGACCGGTGGTGGACCGGCTACGGCAGCGGCCCCGACAACTCGCGCTACTTCCCATCGACGCAGATCACCCGCAATAACGTCACGGGTCTGCAAGTGGCCTGGACCTACCCGTTCGGCGATGCGGGCAGCAGTCCCATTGTGGTGCGCGGTGTGATCTACGGACGCGGACGCAACGGCTCGCTGGTTGCCCTGGAGGCGGCGACCGGAAAAGAGCGCTGGGTGCGCGAGCGTATGACGGGGATGACCAGCCGTGGGATGAGCTACTGGGAGAGCGCGGACGGACGCGATCAGCGGTTGATCTTCGCGATGGATAGCCTGCTGCAGGAGATCGACGCGCGCACGGGCAAGTCGATCATGTCGTTCGGCACCAACGGTGTCGTCGACCTGCGCGTTGGGCTCGACGGCCGCGATCCGGCGAGCATCGGTAACATCCAGTCGAGCATCCCCGGCGAGGTATTCGGGAACCTCGTGATCGTCGGTACGGCAACGGGCGAGGGTTACATGTCGCCGCCCGGAGACATCCGCGCCTACGACGTTGCCACGGGCAAGCTGGCGTGGACGTTCCACACCGTGCCACGCCCCGGCGAGTTCGGGTACGACACGTGGCCGAAGGACGCGTGGAAGTACATCGGCGGCGTCAACAACTGGGGCGAGATGACCGTCGACACGCGGAGCGGCATTGTCTACATTCCGCTCGGATCGCCGACATACGACTTCTATGGCGTCGATCGCATCGGCAGCAATCTGTTCGGCACGTCAATCGTTGCGCTTGACGCGCGAACCGGAAAACGCCGGTGGCATTTCCAGTTCGCGCATCACGACCTGTGGGATCTCGATCCGAGCGCCGCGCCCCAACTGACGACGATCCGTCACAACGGCCGCACTCGAGACGTGGTCGTCGTCGGCGCCAAGACGACGTGGCTGTATGTGTTCGACCGCGTCAGCGGCGAGCCGATCTGGCCGATCGAAGAGCGGCCGGTCGCGAAATCGGACATGCCGGGCGAGCAGAGCTGGCCGACGCAGCCCTATCCGACCAACCCGCCACCGCATGGACGTCAGTCGTTTGGGCCCGACGACATCAGTCCGTATCTCTCGACGGACGAAGCCGCGCGGTTCAGAACGCGGCTGCTCGCAGCGAAGAACCTTGGCCTGTTCACGCCGATCAACTACTCCGACACGGTGCACATTCCCACCAGCAACGGCGGAGTGCTGTTCGGCGGAATGGCATCCGAACCTGCGACCGGCGCCGTCTACGTCGTCTCGCACGACAACCCAGGCATCCTGCGACTGGTCCGGCCGGGCGAGACGACCGGACGTGGCGCGCCGCCACCGGCACCCGGCCAGGTTGCGTATCAGCAGAACTGTCAGAGCTGCCATGGTGCCGATCGCCTCGGATCGGACAGCGTCCCGGCGCTCGTCTATACAGCCGCGGACCCGGCGAACAACATCGCCGCCGGGGCGCCACGCTTCGACGCGTCCACGATTCGAACCGTGATCGCCGCAGGCAAAGGGCGCATGCCGTCGTTTGCACATCTGACTCCGGCGGACGTCGATGCGCTGGTGACGCTGTTGACGACGGCCCCGGGAGCGCGCGGACAGGGAGCAGGCGGACGCGGGCGTGGTGGTGGGCCGGCCGGATCGGGAGCCCCTGCGGAACTGATCGTCGGATCCGGATCTGCGTTCACCCGTCCCGACGTGCCCGGCGGGCGTGGACGAGGCGCCTTGCCACCGTACCCGGAAGGCGTCCCGCAGTACGAGCGTCCCGTGATCAACGAATACAACACGGTCGGCAATCGGATCGCGCCGCCATTTACATCGATCGTGAAGTACGACCTGAACGTACCAGCGATCAAGTGGCGCGTCGGTTTCGGTGACGACCCGGAGTTGGCGGCGCGCGGCATTACCGGCACCGGCGCACCTGGACTGGTCAACGGCGTCATTGTCACGGCGTCCGGGCTGCTGTTCGGCGCCGGCCGCGACAACCAGATTCGAGCGTGGGATACCGAGACCGGCCGTCAGCTGTGGTCGTCGCGGTTCGGCGGAGACTTCGTCGGCTCGCCGGTGATGTACCAGATGGAAGATCGCCAGTACCTGCTGGTGCCTGCCGCGAGCGCGCCGCCTCGGGGCGCCGGCCCAGGGCCGACGGCGCCGCTCGGCTGGATCGCGTACGCGCTGCCGCGCAACTGATCAGGCGAGCTGCACGGCTGTCGCGACCTGCCGACCGGCCGTGTCACCCAACCGCTCACGCAACTGCGCAAGATACAGACTGCGCGGCGTCACGTGGCGGTCGAGCGATTCGAGGTGGCCGTTCTCCTTGTTCGGATCCTGCAACGGAATGTTGAACACCACGGCGTTGACACCCAGATGTCCGAATGAGTAGTTCTGCGCCGTCGGCGGCTTCTGCACGAGGAAGCTCCCCTCGCAGTTCCAGAACACGGTGTTGGCGCCTGCCCACCCGATGTTGATGTCCTTCCAGAAGCGCGCGGTCAGCGGCGCCTGCACGTTGTCGTAGAGATTCCCGCTCGCCCACTGTTCGTGCGGCTCGCTCGACGAGTAGGGACTGGTGGCCTTGCAGTCCAGGAACACGTTCCCACTTCCTGTTGGCTGGCCGGTCATGAACGAGTGGCGCCCCTTGTCGGACTGACATCGCTGCACGAGCGCCAGCTGCCCGCGCAGCGCGAACGTGAACCGGCGCGCCCCCATCCGGCGCGAGATCGGCTCCCGCGAGACGCAATCCTGCACCGTGATCCACTTTGTCGCGCGCTGCGTGCCGACCATGCTGTTCACGAAGTGCAGCGCCGTCGCATTGCGTACCCAGCCGTTCTTCGCGTTGGTGAAGACGACCAGGTCGCGATAGTGATCCTCGTCCGCGTAGTACTCCTCGGCAACGTAGTTCGGCCGGTCCATGTTGCCGTATTCGGTCGTCCGCTTTGTCGGATCAAACTCGGACATCCCGCGGAGATTCTCTACGCCGACTTCCGAGATGCGTCCCGAATCGTCGGCCTTCACCACCTCGCCGCCGCCCCACCGCTGCTCGATAGCGCAGGTGATTGGCGCATCGATCGTGATCGTGTTGCCCTGTACCTCGGTGACAACCCGATCCCATTCGACGTTAAACGGACGCCACCGGCTCGCCGGCGTGCTGCCATTCATGCCCACCGCATCGATCCACGTCTGGTTGCCGATGCGGCGGACGATGACCGTATCGCCTGGCCTGAAGGCGCGCGCGGACATCACGCGCAGTGTGCGCGACCCGACCGGGACGTACTCGTCCGTGATGACCTGCTTCGTCTCTTCGTTCGGCGTTACCCCGGACGCGCCGCCGATCACGACGAGCGCGCCCTGCGGCGCAGCGCCGGGGCCACCCCCACCGGCAGTGGCTGCGGAGCGTCCGGTGCCAGTGCCAATGAGGATGGTGCCGGTGTCCCCCATACCTTCGCCGCGCAGCACAACGCCGCTCGCCTGAATCTTCAGCGGACCGGCCGCACGGTAGTAGCCGGCCTTCAGGAGCACGGCGCCACGGAATCCGGCGGCGTCCAGCGAACGAGACGACACCTTGTCGATCGCTGCCTGGATGTGGGCCGTGTTATCACCAGCGGCGGGCCAGATGGTTTCGCGCACGGGCACAGTGGGAATCGCGACGCCCCCGCCGCGATAGCCAGCATGCGAGGCGTCGTGAATGGTGTTCCCCTGCTCGTCCGGCACGTAGACGAGGCGTCCGGCCGGTCCCGGATACACCCTGGAGACTGTCGGATCGAGGTCCTGGGCGGTTGCACGCCTCTGGGCAAGTACTGCGGGCGCCATCGCGAGTTGCAGGATCGTGCGTCGGGATACGGACATCATTCAGTCTCCTGACGAACCACCAACTACCAACTACCAACTAATTAGACGACCGTGACGGGGTTCTCCAGGGTGCCAATACCAGAGATCGTGATGCGGACGCGATCGCCAGCGGCCAGCGTGAAGGCGTCCGGCGGCACGATTCCGGCGCCGGTCAGCAGCATCGCGCCGCGCGGAAAGGTCTGCGACCGGAACAGGTACTCGATCAGCTCACCAAATCTCCTCTTGATCTGATCCACACGCGTCTCGCCTGCGAACACGACGGCGTCCCCACGGTGGATCTCGAGGCGGATTGTCCACTGCCGCGCATCATCTTCGACGGCGCCGACGACGACCCACGGGCCGATGGCGCAGGAGCCCGTGTATATCTTGGCCTGCGGCAGGTAGAGCAGATTCTCACCCTCGATGTCGCGCGAGCTCATGTCGTTGCCGATCGTGAAGCCGACGAGTGCGCCGGACGAGTTGATGACGAGCGTCAGCTCCGGCTCCGGCACATTCCATCGCGCGTCGCGGCGAATCCCGACCGCCGCTCCGGACGACACGACTTTCTCGGGCACCGCTTTGAAGAAGATTTCCGGGCGGGCTGCCTCGTAGACGTGGTCGTAGGCGCGGGCGCTGAAGTCCGACTCCTCCATGCGTGCCTGCTTGCTGCGGAGATAGGTCACGCCGGCGGCCCAGATCTCCTGCGACTCCACCGGTGTCAGCAGCCGCACCTGATCGAGCGGCCCCTCGACAGGTGCGGACTGCCTGAGGCGTGTGAGCTGCTCGGCCAGATCTGCGCGTTCGAGCAGGTCGTCGAGTCGACGCACGCCCGCGACCGTCAGATCGCGGACGGAACCATCCTCGATCAGTCCAACGCGGACATCCGGGTGCGATGCCGCCGTGAAGCGGCACAACCTGACTGGCTGCATCGTCATTTCGTGTAATTCACTGGCGCGTGCGCATTATGCAACGGTTCATGAATATAATTTTGCTCGCTTGACGAGGACACACATCACGCTCGCGGCCGCACTGCTGCTCGTCGTTCGCCTGTGGGCACTCGACGGCGACGTTGGCCTTCACGACCCCTCGACAATCGTGCGCGATGGTTCGCGCTTCTACGCCTACGCCACCGGTGGCGGTCTGCCGATGTCGGTGTCCGACGACGGCTGGACGTGGCGGCGGGCGGGCGGCGTCATGCAGTCGATGCCAGATGGACGCCCGGGCGCGGACGTGATCGCGCGCGGCGGCAATAACACCTGGGCGCCCGATGTGATCAAAGTCGGCGACAAGTATTTCCTGTACTACGCCGCACCCGGGACGCAGCCCAAGGCGGCGATTGGGCTGCTGGTGGGCAAGACGCTGGATCCGACATCGCCCGACTACAAATGGACGGACGCAGGCCCGGTGGTCTGGTCCGACGGCGTCGAGGACAGCAACGCGATCGATCCCGGCGTTTTTCGCGACCCGGCCAACGGCTCGCTCTGGCTCACCTACGGCTCGTACTTCGGCTACATCCGTCTCGTCGAGCTCGACCCGAAGACCGGCACGCGCCTGTATCCGCAGCGCGCACCAGTCAATGTCGCCATCAACTCGGAGGCGTCAATCATCGTCTCCCACGATGGCTGGTACTACCTGCTGGTCACGCACGGATCGTGCTGCCAGGGAGCCGCGTCCAGCTACAGCATCCGAATGGGCCGCGCACGCAAGGTCACCGGCCCGTACCTCGATCGCTCCGGAGTCGACATGCTCCAGGGTGGCGGTTCGCTCTTTCTCGGTTCGTCCGGCCGCATGGTTGGCCCCGGCCACTTTGGCCTGCTCGATCTTGGCGATGGTGTCCAGAAGTTCTCGTGTCACTTCGAAGCCGACCTGGATCGCGGCGGCATCAGCGTACTCGACATCCGGCCGCTGCTCTGGCGTGACGGGTGGCCCGTCGGCGGCGATAACGTTCCTGCCGGTACCTACCGAATCGAATCCGCGCGGACGGGCACGGCACTCGAACTCGCCGTCGAAGGCGTGCCGGTGGGCGGGCGGCGCGGTCGTGGTGGCCCGCCGCGTGGAGGCGGTGCGGGTGGCCGCGGCGGCGCGGGCGAGGCCCCGCCACCAACGCCCATCGCCGCGCAGGAAGCCGCGCAGGTCTCCGCGAATTGGCCGGCCGGCGCGCTCGACGCGCGCCTCTCCCCGTACCTGCTGCAGGCGCAGCAGAAGTGGGCGGTAACGCCCGCTGCAAACGCCGGCGGCTACGCCGGATCGCCGTACTTCCGAATCTCCGTCGCGGGCACCGAGCGAAGCCTCACCGCTACCGCCAACGGCGAACTGACCGTACTGCCGACATTCACCGGCTCGCCCGAGCAACTCTGGCGGATCGATCAGCTCGCTGACGGCACGTATCGCTTCACGCCGAAGGCGGTGCCTGGCGGGAACGCGACGATGGCGCTGTCCGCAATCGGCGGCAGCTCCCCGACACTCGAGCGCGTCGATGCGAGTACTGACCGGCAGCGCTGGCTGTTGAGGACACCGTGACGCTCACCCGGATTCTCTGCGGGATGGCGGTCTGTACCGCCTTGACCGTGGGCGTCGCCGCGCAAGGTGTTCCTGTCGTGCCGACGATCATCCGTCCGGCGACTGCGAGCAAGCCGGCCGCGGCCGGCGGATTCCTGCAACGCTGGCTGATCCTCGAACCCATCGCCGTGCCAGGCCAACTCACCGACAGCGCCGTGCGCACGACGGTGGCTCGCGACTACTTCCCCGGCCAGCTCACTGCCTTCCCCAAGAACGACGACACGGTCACCGTCGATGGCAAGCCGCTGCAATGGCACGCGGTCGACACGACCACTTACAACGTGAACCTGTTTCACTTCGCGGCCGGCCTGAAGAAGCCAACGTCCAATGTGCTCTTCTGGATCGTCACGATCGTCCGCGCGCCGCAGGATATGCCGGACACACGTCTGGCCATCGGTTCGAACGCGGCATCGGTGTGGTGGCTCAACGGCGAGCAGGTCATCAGCCTGTTCAACGACCGTCAGACGGTCATTGACGACGGCGTCTCAAGACGCGTGATGCTGAAGAAAGGCGTGAACGTGATCCGCGCGGCCATTATCAACGCCGGCGGCGCCACTGATTTCTGCGCGCGATTCCTCGACGCCAATGCCCGGCCAATCACCGGGCTCACCATCGATCTCGCGGCCACAACAGACGTGAAGTAAAACCACGAAGAACACGAAAGGGATCGAAG
>Ga0310811_10010652_pt1 | contig 11884 bp, 10 predicted proteins | sample YCmetagenome_FD_207642 | JGI IMG/M metagenome (GOLD analysis project Ga0310811, IMG submission 207642) | Soil microbial communities from experimental microcosm in Duke University, North Carolina, United States - YC | ecosystem: Engineered > Artificial ecosystem > Soil microcosm > Unclassified ...
TCGGCGCGTCCTCCCAGCGCGCGCCGGCGGATGGCCCGACCCACATCCTGCGAGCGTCGCTGAAGCCCAAGCTCTTTCGCGACATCGAGATGGACAGCGCCGCCTCGCTCTCGGCCCTGGCCGATGCAATAACGGCCGCCTTCGAGTTCGAGGTCGAGCACCCGTTCGGCTTCTACAGCAAATTCGACGGCAACTATCAGGCGTCGCCGGAGAAGTACGAGCTGTTTGCCGACTTGGAGGACAGCGACAGCGACGCCGCCAGCGTGAAGCAGACGGCGGTGTCGAAGGCCTTCGCGAAGGTCGGCAAGAAGATGCTGTTCGTGTTCGACTACGGCGCCGAATGGCTGTTCACGGTCGAGCTGATCAAGATCGGCGCGAAGAAGCCCGGATCGCGTTATCCCCGCCTGCTCAACTCCTCCGGCGATGCGCCCGAGCAGTATCCAGATCAAGACGAGGACTAGGACAGGGCCCTGAGGCCGGCGCGCAGGCCTGGCGCGTCGGCCCGCACGAGGCGCGCATCGATCTCCGCGTGCGTTCGCGTCCAGATCGGCAAGGCTGCTTTCAACTTCTTGCTTCCCGCGGCCGTCAGCACGAGCAGACGGCCACGCCGGTCTGCCGGATCGATAGCACTCTCGACCAGCCCTTCCCGTTCCAGCGGCTTGAGATTGGCGGTCAGCGTCGTGCGATCCATGCCGAGCAATGCCGCGACCGCACCGACCGTCGGCGGCTCGGACTGATTGAGCGACATCAGCAGAGAGAACTGGCCGCTGGTCAGGCCGACCGGACGCAATACCTCGTCGAAGCGGCGCGCCAGCGTCCGCGCCGCGCGCTGGGTGGCGAAACACAGGCAATGGTCGTGCACGTGGCGGGTCGCGGCAAACGACACCGATTTGTCTTTTGACATCACCTGCGATTATGTTGATATCAACCCATATGGTCAAGACAGGAGTAGCACATGACTTACATCGAAGGCTTCGTCGTCGCCGTGCCGGCGGCCAACCAGGACGCCTATCGCCGTCACTCGGAGACCGTGCTGCCCCTCTTCAAGGGGCTCGGCGTGACGCGCATGGTCCAGACCTGGGGCGACGAGGTGCCGGACGGCAAGGTCACCGATTTCAAGGGTGCGGTGCAGGCAAAATCGGATGAGGTCGTGGTCTTCACCTGGCTCGAGTATCCGTCGAAGGCGGTGCGCGATGCGGCGAACCAGAAGATGATGAACGACCCGGCCGCCAAGGACATCGCCAAGACCCTGCCATTCGACGGCCAGCGCGTGATCTTCGCCGGCTTCGAGACGCTGCTCGACCTGGGCCAGGGTGCGGGCAAAGGCAACAAGCCGGCCTATGTCGACGCCACGCTGATGCCGGTGCCGGTCGCCAACAAGGCGGCGTTCCGCGACTGGGCGGCGCAGATGGCCGAGCTGTTCCGCGAGTACGGCGCCACCCGCGTGCTCGACGGCTGGGGTGACGACATTCCTGACGGCAAGGTCACCGATTTCAAGCGCGCGGTGAAGGCCAAGGACGGCGAGACGGTGATCTACGGCTGGGTCGAGTGGCCGTCCAAGACCGTGCGCGACACGGCGTGGGGCAAGATGATGGCCGATCCGCGCATGCAGCCCGACAAGAGCAAGCCGCCATTGTTCGACGGCCAGCGCATGATCTACGGCGGCTTCACGCCGATCCTCGACGCCTAACGAGCTTTCTGCGGCGAACGGATCGGCACGGCGAGCAGGCTGCCGACGATCAGCGAGATGCCGCCGACGCTGAGCGCCAGGGTGAAGCTGCCGGTCCAGTCGCGGACCGCGCCGAAGAACACCGGACCGACCGTGCCGCCGAGATTGCCGGCGCCGTTGATCAGGCCGATGCCGACGCCGGCGACCGAGGGCGGCAGCACCTCGGTCGGCAACGACCAGAACGGCCCGAAGCGGCCGAAGAAGCTCGCCACCGCGAGCGTCAGGCAGACCAGGATGCCGATCGTATTGTGCTGGCCGACGAACTGCGCCAGCAGCAGGAACACGCCCGACATCGCGGTCGCGGCGATCATGTGCCACTTGCGCTCCTGCCGCCGGTCGGAGCTCGCCGCCACGACGAGCATCATCAGCGCGCCGGCAGCCGGCGGGATCGCCGCCAGCCAGCCGACCGTGGTGATCGGCAGCCCGGTCTCCTTGAGCACCGTCGGCAGCCAGAAGGTCACGCCCCACTCCGCCATCAGCGCGGCGAAGTTGTAGAGCGCCAGCAGCAGCACCGCGGGATGCCACAGGGTCTTGAGCCAATGGCCCTGCACCGGCGCGACCTGCTGCTCCTCCGCCGCCAGCGCGGCGGTCAGGCGGGCCCTCTCGGCGGGATCGAGCCATGCCGCGTCCTGCGGCCGCTCGGTGATGGCCCAGATCCAGACCAGCGCCCACACCACACCCGGCGCGGCCTCGACGAAGAACATCGTCTGCCAGTCGAAGTGCGCCAGCACGATGCCGGAGATCGGGTTGGCGATCACGCTGGCCAGCGGGATGCTGATCAGGAACAGGGTATTGGCGCGCGCCCGCTCGCCGCGCGTGAACCATTTGCGGATCAGCACGATGGTGCAGGTGAGCACGCCGCCCTCGAACAGGCCGAGGATGAAGCGGTTGGCGATCAGCTCGCCTTCGGTGTGCACGAAGGCGGTCGAGAACGACACCACGCTCCAGAACAGCATCAGGGTCAGGATCACCCATTTTGCGCTCCACACCGAGGCGATGCGGCCGGCCGGGATCTGCAGGATGATGTAGCCCCAGAAGAACATGCCGGTGGCGAAGCCGATCGCCTGGGCGCCGAGGCCGAGCTCGCTGCGCATGGCGGGGATCGCCATCGCGATGTTGGTGCGGTCGATGAATGACAGCACGTACATGACGAAGGCGACGCCGAGGATGCGCACCCAGCGATTGCGGTGCGGCGCCAGTGTTGTGGATGCCAACGAACTCTCCTCCCCCTCCCTCGTACGCCTTGGGGCGCCTTGGGCGCTTGCTTGCTTCGGACGCTACTGTAACAGGTCGAGCGTCCGCCGGCCGAGTTCCGTGGCGGGATCGGCCAGATCGAGGATGACATCGAAGTGGTTCCGGCCGGGGCATTCGAACACCGAACACTCGGCACCGGCGACGTGCAGCGCCTGGGCAAACGCCCGGCTCTGGCGCTTGAACTGGTCGGTCTCGTTGTCGCCCCAGCAGACCAGGCTCGGCGGAAACCCTCGGAGCGGCCGGCACATCGGGCTGTTGCGCGCAGCTTCGGCGACGTCGAGGCCGAGGGCGGTATTGATCGACGTGCCGATCAGCGGCTCGAGCTCGTAGATGCCCGATACCAGAACCGTGCCTTTCAGCCGCCCGTTGGCGACCATCGCCGCGAGATGCGCGCCGGCCGAGCTGCCGGCCACGACCAGCGGTCCGACCTCCGCCAGGCACGCAACGGCAGTCCGGCACTCGTCGACGATGGCTGACAGCGTGGCCTTGGGCGCGAGAGTGTAGTCGACGGCGGCGTAGGCGATGCCGTGCGCCAGGCATTGCGGAGCCGCGAAGGCAGACTCCCGCTTCGACAGCTCCTGCCAATAGCCGCCATGAAAGAAGACCAGCACGGATGGCCTCGCCACGGTGCTGGGCATGAACAGGTCGATCGTCTGCCGCTCGCCTGGCCCGTAGCGCAGGGTCCGCGGCGGGTGCTCACGGCGCGCCGATGCGCTGCGGTCAGCGTAGGCCCGTAGATAAGGCATGTAATCGCCGCCGATGCACGAGCTCGGCGAGTATTCGCGCTCACGCTCCACATCGGACAGCGATCGCCAATTGAGATCCATTTTTAGAGATCCGTACGCAGCCGCCACAGTTCGGGGAACAGCACCACCTCGAGCATCTTGCGCAGGTATTGCACACCGCCGGTTCCGCCCGTGCCGCGCTTCAATCCGATCAGCCGCTCGACCGTGGTGGCATGGCGGAAGCGCCAGACGCGGAACGCATCCTCGAGATCCATCAGTTCCTCGCCCAGCTGGTAGAGATCCCAGTGCGCCTCGGGCTGGCGGTAGACCACGAGCCACGCCTGCTCGACCGCGTCGCTCTCCTCGTACGGCCGGCTCCAGTCGCGCTCGACGTGGTCGGGCGGCACAGGCAGGCCGCGGCGCGCCAACAGGCGCAACGCCTCGTCGTAGAGCGACGGCGCCTCGAAGGCGGTGCGCACCTGCGCCAGCAGGTCCGGCCGATGCTCGTGCGGCCGCAGCATGGCCGGGTTCTTGTTGCCGAGCGAATACTCGATGCAGCGATACTGGTAGCTCTGGAAGCCGCTCGATGCGCCGAGGTGCGGCCGGATCGCCGTGTACTCCGGCGGCGTCATGGTCGACAGCACGTCCCAGGCATGGACCAGCTGCTCGAAGATGCGCGACACCCGCGCCAGCATCTTGAACGCGCTGTTCAGCCGGTCGCCGGCGATGCAGCGCTTGGCGGCAGTGAGCTCGTGCAGCATCAGCTTCATCCAGAGCTCGCTGGTCTGGTGCTGGATGATGAACAGCATCTCGTCGTGTGCCGGCGAGAGCGGCTTCTGGGCGCCCAGCAGCGCGTCGAGCTGCAGGTAGTCGCCGTAGCTCATGGTGCGCCTGAGATCGAGCCGGGCGTGCTCCTGCTGCACGATGCGCTCGGGCGACACTGGCCCGCCGCCGGGGGATGATTTTTTGGCCATGGCTACAAAGCTAACACCTGAGCCTGTAGGCCATGGCGCGGAATTTCGTTGCCCGGTCCCGGCCTTGCGCCTAACGTTGACGGCAAGGATCCCCTCGTGGATCGCCGTCCCGCGGTCCACGCGGGCAGTTGACAGGGATGGTCACGAAGACGGGAGTACCGATCGCTTTAGATAAGTAGCTCAGCTCAACGCTTACTCACGCAACCGGGCGCATGACGTGCGCCGTCCGGGCCGGCGGAGTATTTCCCGCACGCAGTGCGGCGCCCCCCGGATCGAGAGAGTCGGGAGTAGCCAATGGCGCAGCGTACCGAGCTTACCCGTCGTACCTTGATGGCGCTTTCGGCGCTGGGCATCGCCGTGCCCAAGGCGACGTTTGCCGAAGCCCCCGGCGGTCAGTTGACCTGGGCGGTGCACGTCTCGCTGGCGCCGACCTGGTTCGACCCGGCCGAGACGCCGGGCATGATCACGCCGTTCATGCTGCTCTACGCGCTGCACGACGCCATGGTGAAGCCGATGCCCGGCAAGGCCGACGAACCGTGCCTCGCGGAAGCCTGGAAGGCGGCGACGGACGGGCTGAGCTTTGAGTTCACCGTGCGCAAAGGCGCCAAGTTCCACAACGACGCGCCGGTCACCGCGGAAGACGTCAAGTTCTCCTTTGAACGCTATCGCGGCACCTCGGCGGCGCTGATGAAGGAACGCGTGGCGTCGATCGAGACGCCCGACGAGCGCACCGTCCGCTTCGTGCTCAAGAAGCCGTGGCCGGACTTCCTCACTTTCTATTCCTCGGCGAGCGGCGCCGGCTGGATCGTGCCCAAGAAGTACGTCCAGGAAGTGGGCGACGAGGGCTTCAAGAAGGCGCCAGTCGGCGCCGGCCCCTACAAGTTCGTCTCCTTCACGCCGGGCGTCGAGTTGGTGTTCGAGGCCTTCGACGGCTACTGGCGCAAGGCGCCGACCGTGAAGCGGCTGGTCCTGAAAGTGATCCCGGAAGAAGGGACGCGGCTGGCGGCGCTGAAGCGCGGCGAGGTCGACATCGCCTACTCGATCCGCGGCGAACTCGCCGAGGAGCTGAAGAAGACGCCCGGCCTGTCGCTGAAGCCGGTGGTGATCCAGGGCATGTTCTGGCTCTACTTCCCGGACCAGTGGGACGCCAAGTCGCCGTGGCACGACCAGCGGGTGCGCGAGGCGACGCGACTGGCGCTCGACTACAAGTCGATCTCCGAGGCTTTGAGCCTCGGCTTCTCGCCGATCACCAACAGCATCATCCCCGACAGCTTCGACTTCTACTGGCAGGCGCCGCCGGCGGCGTACGACCTCGCCAAGGCCAAGAAGCTGCTGGCCGACGCCGGCCATCGCAAAGGCTTCGACGCCGGCGACTACTACTGCGACGCCTCCTACGCCAATCTCGCGGAGGCGGTGATCAACAACCTGCAGGAGGCCGGCATCCGCGTGAAGCTGCGGCCGCTGGAGCGCGCCGCCTTCTTCGCCGCCTACTCCGAGAAGAAGCTCAAGAACATCATCCAGGGCGCGTCCGGCGCCTTTGGCAACGCTGCGACCCGGCTCGAGAGCTTCGCGGTCAAGGGCGGCGCCTACGTCTACGGCAACTACCCCGAGATCGACACGCTGTTCGCCGAGCAGGCGGTCGAGCTCGACAAGGAAAAACGCACGGCGCTCCTGCACAAGATCCAGCAGATCCTGCACGAGCGCTCGGTCTACGCGCCGATCTGGCAGCTCGCCTTCATCAACGGCCTGGGCAAGCGCGTCGGCGAATCCGGCCTCGGCCTGATCAAGGGCCATGCCTACTCCGCCCCCTACGAGGACGTGACCGTCAAGAAGAGCTGAGCACTCCGGCACAGGAGCAACCGCATGCGTTCGTTCTCACGCACCACCCGTCGCGAGATCATGGGCCTTGCCGCGCTCGGCGTCGTGGCCGCCGGCACCCGGCCGGCGCGCGCGGCCCCGGAAAGCAAGCTGGTCTACGCCGCGCACGTCTCACTGGCGCCGACCTGGTTCGACCCGGCCGAAACGCCGGGCATCGTCACACCGTTCATGCTGCTTTACGCTCTGCACGACGGGCTGGTGAAGCCGATGCCGGGCAATCCGGCCGAGCCGTGCCTCGCGGAGTCCTACGCCGCCGCGCCCGATGGCATGAGCCACACCTTCGTGCTGCGCGACGGCGCCAAGTTCCACAACGGCGCGCCGGTCACGTCGGAGGACGTCAAATTCTCCTTCGAGCGCTATCGCGGCAATGCTGCGGGTTTCATCAAGGAGCATGTCGCGGCGGTCGAGACGCCGGATCCGCGCAACGTGGTGTTCCGGCTGAACAAGCCATGGCCCGACTTCCTGCTCTACTATTCCAGCGTCACCGGCGCCGGCTGGATCGTGCCGAAGAAGTACGTCGAGAGCGTCGGCGAGGACGGCTTCAAGAAGGCGCCGATCGGCGCCGGCCCCTACAAGTTCGTGTCCTTCACGCCGGGCGTCGAGCTGGTGATGGAGGCGTTCGACGGCTACTGGCGCCGCACGCCGACCGTCAAGAAGCTGATCTGGAAGGTGATCCCCGACGAGGCTACCCGGCTGGCGGCGCTGAAGCGCAGTGAGGTCGACGTCGCCTACTCGATCCGCGGCGAGCTGGCCGAGGAGCTGCAACGCACGCCCGGCCTGGCGCTCAAGCCGGTGGTGATCAACTCGCCGTTCTGGGTCTATTTCGCCGACCAGTGGGACCCGAAATCGCCGTGGTCCAACGAGAAGGTGCGCAGGGCGGTGACGCTTTCCCTCGACCGGGACGGCATCAACCAGGCGCTGACCCTGGGCCATTCGCTGATCACCTGCAGCATCGTGCCCAAGGCCTACGAAGGCTACTGGCAGCCGCCGAAGATCCCGTACGATCCGGCCGCAGCCAAGAAGCTTCTGGCGGAAGCCGGCTTCAAGAACGGCTTCGACGGCGGCGAGTACTTCTGCGATGCGTCCTACGGCAACCTCGGCGAGGCGGCGATCAACAGCCTCACCGAGATCGGCATCAGGATGAGGCTGCGGCCGATGGAACGCGCCGCCTTCACCAAGGAGTACGGCGAGAAGAAATACCGCAACCTGATCCAGGGCGGCAGCGGCGCCTTCGGCAACGCCGCGACCCGCATGGAGACCTTTGTCGTCAAGGGCGGCACCTACGTCTACGGCAGCTATCCCGACATCGACGAGTTGTTCGCGCAGCAGGCGCAGACCAGCGACAAGGCCAAGCGCACCGAGCTGTTGCACCGCATGCAGCAGCTCGTTCACGAGCGCACGGTCTACGCGCCGATCTTCCAGCTCGGCTTCCTCAACGGCCAGGGCCGCAGGGTCGAGGAGGCGGCGTTCAACCTGATCGCTGGCCATCCCTACTCGGCGCCTTATGAGGACGTCCGCCTGAAGGCCGGCGCCTAGCGGGGCACGATCATGGCTTCGCCCTCTCCCGGCCCCACGCGTCGCGGCATTCTCGGCTTCTCCGCCGCCGCCGCGATGGGCGTCCTGCCGGACGCTGCTTGGGCCGCACCGGACGGACAGCTCACCATCGCCTCGCATGTCTCGCTGGCGCCGACCTGGTTCGATCCGGCGGAAACCGCCGGCATCATCACACCGTTCATGATGCTGTACGCCCTGCACGACGCGATGGTGAAGGCGATGCCGGGCAAGCCGATGGCGCCGTGCCTCGCCGAGGCCTGGACCGCGGCGCCCGACGAGCTGAGCTATGCCTTCACCCTGCGCAAGGGCGTGCTGTTCCATAACGGCGAGCCGGTAACGGCGGATGACGTGAAGTTCTCCCTCGAGCGCTACCGCGGCGCTTCCTCCAAGACCTTGAAGGAGCGCGTGGCCGGCGTGGACGTCCACGATGCGCACCGGCTCATGATCCGCCTCAACGAGCCGTGGCCGGACTTCCTGACCTTCTATGCCAGCGCCACCGGTGCGGGCTGGATCGTGCCCCGGAAATACGTCCAGCAGGTCGGCGAGGACGGCTACAAGAGGGCGCCGGTCGGCGCAGGGCCCTACAAATTCGTCTCCTTCAACCCCGGCGTGGAGCTGGTGTGCGAGGGGTTCGAGGGCTACTGGCGCAAGCCACCCGCCATCAAGCGGCTGGTCTTCAAGGTTGTGCCCGATGAGTCGACCCGGCTGGCCGCCCTGCAGCGCGGCGAGATCGACATCGCCTATTCGATCCGCGGCGAGCTGGCCGACGAGCTGACGCGCACGCCCGGCCTCGCGATCAAGGCGGCGGTGGGATCGGCCACGTTCTGGCTTTATTTCGCCGACCAGTGGGATGCCCAGTCGCCGTGGCACGACCAGCGCGTGCGGCAGGCGGCCGGCCTGGCGCTCGACCACAAGACCATCAACCAGGCGCTGACGCTCGGCCATTCGCACCTGACGAACAGCGTGTTCCCGGAGAACTTCGACTTCTACTGGCAGCCGCCCGCGCCGGTGCACGATCCAGCCCGCGCCCGCAAGCTGCTGGCCGAGGCCGGCCACCCGCGTGGCTTCGATGCCGGCGACTACTACTGCGACGCGTCCTACGCCAACATCGGCGAGGTCGTGCTCAACAACCTTCGCGAAGTCGGCATCCGGGTGAAGCTGCGGCCGCTGGAGCGCGCCGCCTTCTTCAAGGCCTACGCCGAGAAGAAGCTCAAGAACATCGTGCAGGGCGCCTCCGGCGCGTTTGGCAACTGCGCGACCCGCGCCGAAGCCTTCGTGGTCAAAGGCGGCGCCTACGCCTATGGCAGCTATCCCGACATCGATGCGGCGTTCGCCGAGCAAGCCGCGGAGACGGATCGCGCCAAGCGCGAGGCGATCCTGCACCGCCTGCAGCAGCTCGTGCACGAGAAGGCGATCTTTGCGCCGATCTGGCAGCAGGCCTTCATGTCGGGCGTCGGCCCGCGAGTCGGCGAATCGGGATTCGGGCTGATCGAGGGCTTCCCGTACACGGCGCCCTACGAAGACCTCACCCTCAAGGGCAAAGCGTAGGGAGCGGCCATGAAGCAGTACATCCTCCGGCGCGTCGGCTACTCCCTGCTGTCGCTGTTCCTGCTGTCGCTGACGATCTTCCTGTTCGTGCGCGTCACCGGCGACCCGGTGGCCCTGCTGACCGAGCCGGGCGCCAGCCAGGAGGACATCGAGGCGATGCACCGCCAGTTCGGCCTCGATCAGCCGCTGTGGGTGCAGTACTGGCACTTCATCGCCAGCTTCATCACCGGCGACTTCGGCCAGTCCTTCTATTACCGCACGCCGGTGCTCGACCTCTATTTCCAGCGCCTGCCCAATTCGCTGATCCTGGCGGCGGTAGCGATGGCCCTGTCGCTGGTGATCGGCATACCGAGCGGCATCCTGGCGGCGGTCCGGGTCGACGGCTTCTGGGACAGCGCCGGCAAGCTGTTCGCGCTGCTCGGCCTGTCGCTGCCGCAGTTCTGGGTCGGGCTGGTGCTGATCCTGGTATTCTCGGTGTCGCTGGGCTGGCTGCCCTCCTCGGGCTCCGGCAGCTTCCTGCACATCCTGATGCCGGCCTTCACGCTCGGCTGGTACTTCGCCGCCGCGCACATGCGATTGACGCGGTCCTCGATGCTCGAGGTCATGGGCTCGGAGTACGTCAAGCTGGCGCGGCTCAAGGGGCTCCCCGAGGCGCTGGTGATCGGCAAGCACGCGCTCAAGAACGCGCTGATCCCGGTGATCACGCTCGCCGGCATCAACCTCGTCGTGATGATCAACGTCGCCGTGATCGTCGAGACGGTGTTCGCCTGGCCGGGCATTGGCCGGCTGCTCTACGAGGGCGTCACCTTCCGCGACTTCCCGGTCGTCCAGGCCGTGGTCGTGATCGGCGGCAGCATGATCATCCTGGTCAACCTGCTGATCGACATCCTCTACGCCCTGATCGATCCCCGCATCCGACTGGAGAGCTGACAGATGACTGTCATCACCCCTCCCGAAGCCGCCATCGTCACCGTCGCCAGCGCACCGCGGCCGGCCGCCTTCTGGCGCCTCAAGGGCTTTCCGTTGATCCCGATCCTGATCCTGGTGTTCATCGCCCTGGTCGCGATCTTCGCCGACGTGCTGGCGCCGTACGATCCGACGATCGGGAGCCTGGCCCGCCGCTTCCGGCCGCCATTCTGGCAGGAGGGCGGCAGCACGGCCTACCTGCTGGGCACCGACCACGTCGGACGCGATGTCCTGTCGCGCCTGATCTACGGCGCCCGCGTGTCGATGGTCGTCGGCATCACTGCCGTGCTGGTGGCCGGCGGCATCGGCACTCTGCTCGGCATCCTGTCCGGCTATCTCGGCGGCTGGGCCGACCAGGTGGTGATGCGGCTGACCGACACCTGGCTCGCGCTGCCGGCGCTGACCTTCGCCATCTTCCTCGCCGCCATCGTCGGCCCCAGCGAACTCAACATCATCCTGATCCTGGGCCTGGTCTACTGGACGCGATACGCGCGCGTGATCCGCGGCGAGGTGCTGTCGCTGAAGCAGCGCGAGTTCGTGCGGCTCGCCATCGTCGCCGGCTGCTCCAGCCGCACCATCATGTGGCGCCACATCCTGCCCAACGTGATCAACTCGGCGGTCGTGCTCGCCACGCTGATGCTGGGCGTGGTGATCGTCACTGAGGCGTCGCTGTCCTTCCTCGGCGTCGGCGTGCCGCCGCCCAAACCGGCCTGGGGCCTGATGATGGCCGACGGCAAGAAGGGCCTGCTGGTCGGGTACTGGTGGCTCACGGTGTTCCCCGGCGTCTGCATCATGCTGATGGTGCTGTCGGCCAACCTGCTGGGCGACTGGCTCAGGGTGAAGCTCGATCCCCAACTGCGGCAGCTCTGACCATGGCCGGACAAACGCTTCTCTCACTGGAGCACCTCTCGGCCCACTACGTGTCGCAGCAGGGCACGCGGGTGGTGCGCGCCGTCGACGACGTGACTATCAGCCTCGGCGCCGGCGAGACGCTTGGCATCGTCGGCGAATCGGGCTCCGGCAAGACCACGCTGGCGCTCACCATGATGCGCCTGCTGCCGCCGGCGGCACGCATCGTCGCCGGCCGCATGATGTTCGAGGGCGAGGACCTCCTGAAGAAGTCCGACGAGGAGATGCGCAAGGTGCGCGGCAAGCGCATCGCCATGATCCTGCAGGACCCGATGGCGTCGCTGAATCCGCTGTTCTCGATCGGCAACCAGGTCGCCGAGCCGATCCGCGTCCACGAGGGCGCCGCG
>Ga0310811_10010653_pt1 | contig 11884 bp, 11 predicted proteins | sample YCmetagenome_FD_207642 | JGI IMG/M metagenome (GOLD analysis project Ga0310811, IMG submission 207642) | Soil microbial communities from experimental microcosm in Duke University, North Carolina, United States - YC | ecosystem: Engineered > Artificial ecosystem > Soil microcosm > Unclassified ...
CGCCTCGACGTGCAGCGAGCGGCACGTGGGCTGCCGCTGCGGCCGCGCCTCGTGCTGGTCGGTGCAGCTGCCACCGCCGCGCTCGCCGTCGGGATCGGGGTGGCGGTGTTGGATTCGGGCACCTCCGGCGAGCGCTTCCACGCCGCGCTCGCACCGACCGGCCTCGCGCCCACCGCGCAGGGGGAGGCGACGCTCGTCAAGACGACGGCGGGATGGCGAATCGAGCTCGATGCCACGGGGCTGCCGCGGCTCGACGGCGGGCGCTTCTACGAGGCCTGGCTGCGCAACGCCGCCGGCACCCTCGTGCCGGTCGGGACCTTCAACCAGGGCCCCAAGGTCATGCTCTGGGCGGGTGTCTCACCGAAGGACTTCCCGACGCTGACGGTGACCCGGGAGCGAGCCGACGGCGACCAGACCTCGTCGGGGGAGAAGGTCCTCGTCGGGACGGTGGACACGCACGGCGGGTCGTGAGCCGTAACGGGCGTCCGTCAGCCAGAGCCGCCCTCGACGCGTCGAACGACCTGCTGCCGGGCCCGGTAGAGCCGGCTCATCACCGTGCCCTCGCGGATCCTCAAGGCTCGCGCGGCCTCTTTGTACGACAGGCCGGTCACGTCGACCGCCACGAGGACGTCACGGAAGTCGTCGGGGAGCGAGGCGATGGCGGCGTACAGCTCACCGGCTTCGAGCGCGGCCTGCGGCTGCAGCGCGTGCGGGTCCGCGACGAGATCGAGCTGATCCGGCAGCGGGTCGGGGCGCAGCCGCCGGCTCTCGGTCCGCTTCTGGTTCAGGAAGGTGTTCCGCAGCGCCCGCAGGAGGTAGCCGAGGTCGTCGTCGTTGCGGAGCAGGCGCGGGCGCGCCAGCAGGCGGGCATACGTCTCCTGGACGAGGTCTTCAGCGTCCTCACGCGAGCCGCAGAGCGCCCAGGCGGCCCGGTAGAGGCGGTCGAGGTGGTCTCCGAGCCGGACCGGGTCGAGCGTGCGCTCCATCGCGGCGAATGCTCCCATGCACGGGAGAACGGTGCAGTGCGAGCGCCGCGTCGTCTCGCCGGACCCCGATATGGTCGGAGCCGATGCGCACGCGACGCACGCTCACCGTCGTCGGCTGCCACGCGGGCGGGGAGGTCGGGAACGTCGTCGTCGGCGGGGTCCTGCCGCCGCCGGGCGAGACCGTCTTCGAGCAGATGCAGGCGCTCCGGGCCGACGACTCGCTCCGCCGCCTCCTGCTTCGCGAGCCCCGCGGCAGCGTCGCGGCGCACGCCAACCTGATCGTCCCCTCGGCCCGCGAGGCTTGCGACGCGGGCTACATCATCATGGAGCCGACCGAGTATCCGGCGATGTCGGGCTCGAACACGATCTGTGTCGCGACCGTGCTGCTCGAGACCGGCATGGTCGCGATGCGCGAGCCCGAGACGACGCTCCGGCTCGAGGCTCCCGCCGGCGTCGTCGAGGTGCGCGCGGCCTGTCGTGACGGCAAGTGCGAGAGCGTCGAACTGACGAACGTCCCCTGCTTCGCCGACCGGCTCGACGCCCAACTCGAAGTCGACGGGCTCGGCACGATCACCGTCGACGTCGCATTCGGCGGCATGTGGTACGCGATCGCCGACGCGCACGCGCTCGGGTTCGAGCTCGTGCCGGGCGAGGCCCGCGAGCTCTCACGCGTCGGCGAGCAGATCCGCGTCGCCGCGCGCGAACAGCTTCCATGCGCACACCCCGAGAACCCCGCGATCGCAGGGATCAGCATCGTCGAGCTCGCTGAGCCGTGGCGCGGCGTCGGCGAGGTCTCGAAGAACGCGGTCGTCGTCGCCCCGGGGCGACTCGACCGGTCGGCAACGGGGACCGGTCTCTCGGCTCGCATGGCGGCGCTGCACGCGCGCGGCGCGATGCACGCCGGCGACGCGATGACGCACGCCTCCGTGCTCGGCACCACCTTCGACGGCCGCATCGTCTCGGAGACTACGGTCGGCAACCGCCCGGCGATCGTTCCCGCGATCCGCGGCAGCGCCTGGATCACGGGCATCACGCAGGTGATCGTCGACCCGTCCGACCCGTTCCCGGAGGGCTACCTGCTGCCCGACACCTGGCCGGGGCCCGATCTGCAGACGTGAGCGGAACGAGTCTCATCCGCGGTGGGCTGGCGGCGTTCCTCGCCGCAGGCGCCGTGACCGGGTGCGGCGGTCGATCGTCGACCGCTTCGGTGTCGACGACGTCGGCCCAGAGCCGGCCGTCGGCCGTCTGCCTGCGGCTGTCCGGCGCGATCGCAGACGGGGCGGCGCGGTTCGTCCGCACCTACCAACCCGGCTACGGCGTCGGCTCGACGAGCGACGTCGCCTACTTCGGGATCAGGACGGTGCTCGGCGGCTTCAGGCAGCACCACTGCGCGACGAGAGTCCTCGGCCGCACCCTCGCTCGCCGGCTCACGCGCGGCCAGCAACGCGAGCTCTTCTCGCAGCTGCCGCGGGCGATGGCCACCTACCTCCGACACGCGATCACGGCGGCGCGGCGCTGAGCAGGCAGACGCCGCTCAAGGGCCGGCGAATGCTGCAACCAGGCGCAACGGAAGCCGCTCGGTCCGGCGGAGCACGGCCGGAAGCAACGGCAGGAGGCGGCGGCAGGACTGCGCGGAGGCACGGAGCGCCAGTCCGTCGGCGCGGGTCCAGCGGACGCCGTACTGCTCACGCAGCGTCGGCGGCAGCAGGCCGGCGCCCTGGGCTGCGACGGCGCGGAGCGCCGGCCGCAACGGCAGCGGTGCCGGCGGTGCGAGGACCGTGGCGGCAACGGCGCGCGCGTCGGCGCCGACGCGTACCTCGCCCGACTCGAGCAACGATCGCTGGTAGGAGCGAAAGTCGGCGAGCGTCGGCGGATGGACGTCCGGCGGAACGCCGAAGAGGCTCGCGACGACCTTCATCTGCTGGTAGAAGTCCTCCGCCGTTTCGGGCTCGAGCTCCCGGACGTACGTCTCGTACATCACGAGGCCGGTGTCGACGAGGGTGGAGTGCACCCAGAGCATCAGCTCCGGATCGCCGGCGCTGTAGGTGCGACCGCCGCGCCGACCGAAAACGCGCGTGTGTGCGGTATGCGCGACCGCGCCGACGCGGTCCGCCTGCTCCCGCGTGCCGAAGACGATCGTGTAGAGGCCGGTCATCGTGCGTGCGAGCCGGCGCCACGGCTCCTGCCGGAACCGGGAGTGGTCGACGATGCCTGCCGCGACAAGCGGGTGCGCAGCCTGCATGAGCAACGCTCGGGGCCCGCCGAGCATCAGCACCGACTCGCAGGCGATGCGCCGGATCGCAGCGTCCTCCCGGAAATACCCGTCCATGCGAGCTCAACGGTCGAACGGCGGGTTCGCGGTGCAACCGCTGGAGTGGGGGCGGGAGGATTCGAACCTCCGTAGGCTGAGCCGACGGGTTTACAGCCCGTTCCCTTTGGCCGCTCGGGCACACCCCCGGGACGCGCCATTGTAGCTTTGCGTTCGTGAGCACGTTCGACGCCGCGATCGTCGGCGCCGGCCCCGCCGGCTCGACCGCCGCCTACCGCCTCGCACACGAGGGCGCACGCGTGCTCCTCGTCGACCGGGCGACCTTTCCGCGCGACAAGCCCTGCGGCGGCGGCGTCACCGGGCGCGCGGCGCGGCTGCTGCCGTTCGCGATCGACCCGGTCGTCGAGGAGACGGTCGACCGCCTCGACTGCCGGCTGCACTACCGAAACCGCTTCGAGCGGTAGGCCCGCGCGCCGCTCGCCCTGATGACGCAGCGCAGCCGGCTCGACCACTTCCTGCTCCGGCAGGCCGCCGAGGCCGGCGCCGACGTGCGCGACGGCGTCAAGGTCGCCGACGTCCGGCCGACCGGCCTCACGGTCGACGGCGCCGAGATCTCCGCGCGCCTCGTGATCGGCGCCGACGGCTGCAACGGCACCGCCGCACGGCAGCTCGAGCTCGGCGGCGAGATCGTGCACGGCGTCGGCCTCGAGGCGAACGTCCCCTACGAGGCGCGCTATGCGCGGACGATGGTGCTCGAGCTCGGCGTCGTTCCCGGCGGCTACGGCTGGGTCTTTCCGAAGGGCGACCACCTGAACGTTGGAGTCGGCGGCGACGAGCGGGAGGGCCCGCGCCTTCGCGACCACCTCCGCCGCCTCTGCGACGAGCACGACATCGACCTCGAAGCGGCGAGCGGCATGCGCGGCTACCGCCTGCCGATGCGCCGGCCGGCGAGCCGGCTCGCGCGCGGCACCGCGGCCGTGATCGGCGACGCCGCAGGGCTCGTCGACCCGTTCTCGGGCGACGGCATGTACGAGGCGTTCCTCTCGGCGCAGCTCGTCACCGAGGCGGCGCTCGAGGTGCTCGCCGGCCGCGCATCCGGCCTCGAGGCGTACGAGCAGGCCGTCGCCCGCCGGATCACGCCGCTCACCGCCGCCGGCTGGGGCGCCAAGGTCGCCTTCGACCGCTTCCCGCGCACGACGTTCGCGCTCGCGCGACTCCCGGTCACGTTCCGCGCGGTCGAGAAGCTTCTGCAGGGCGAGCTCGGGCACCCCGGCGCCGCGCACGGCCTCGAGAAGGGCGCGATCCGCCTGATCTACGCGGTCGCGAAGCGGGCCGGCGACCCCGGCCGCGCCTTCCAGCCCGCGCCGGGCTAAAGCATCCGCCGCCTCCGGCCGATCCCTCGTTCGAGTCCGCATGGATCTGAACGGTCTGCTCACGCGCGCCGTCGAGCTCGGCGCCAGCGATATCCACCTGAAGGTCGGCCAGCCGCCGATCCTTCGCCTCGACGGCGACCTCGGGCCGCTCGAAGGCCACCCGCCGCTCGACGACGCCGCCCTCGCGGGCGTGCTCGCGGCCGTCGGCCGGCGCGCGCCCGAGAAGATCCAGCAGTTCCACGACGCCGGCGACCTCGACATCGCCTACCAGGACGGCGACCTGCCGCGCTTCCGCGTCAACGCCTACCGGCAGCGCAGCGCGACCTCCTTCGCCTTCCGCGTCATCCCGAAGACGGTGCCGGGCTTCGAGCAGCTCAACATGCCGGAGGGCGTGCAGAAGCTGGCCGAGGAGCACCGCGGGTTAATTCTCGTCACCGGCGCCACCGGCTCCGGAAAGACGACGACGCTCGCCGCGATGATCGACTACATGAACCGCACGCGGAAGCAGCACATCATCACGATCGAGGACCCGATCGAGATCCTCCACACCGACCGCCAGTGCATCATCAACCAGCGCGAGGTCGGGCTCGACACGGAGTCCTTCGGCCAGGCCCTGCGGCGCGCGCTCCGGCAGGACCCGGACGTGATCCTGATCGGCGAGCTGCGTGACGCCGAGACCGCGCAGACCGCGCTCCAGGCCGCCGAGTCCGGTCACCTCGTGCTCTCGACGCTGCACACGATCGACGCCGCCGAGACCGTCGGCCGCATGATCGAGTTCTTCCCCCCGGAGAAGCAGGAGGTGATCCGCTCGATCATGGCGGGCGTCCTGCGCGGCGTGATCAGCCAGCGCCTGCTGCCGAGAGTGGACAGCGGCCGCGTCGCGGCGGTCGAGGTGATGGTCATGAACTCGCGCATCGCCGACCTCGTCCGCGAGGGTCGGGCCGACGAGATCACCGACGCCGTCGCCGAGGGCGAGTTCTTCCAGATGCAGACCTTCACCCAGGCACTGATCGAGCACGTCCTGTCGGGACGGGTCGACGAGGAGACGGCGGCGAACGCCGCCACGAACCGGCACGATTTCCTCGTCACGCTCGAGCAGGCGAGCAAGCGCAAGCGCGCCGCCGACCGTGCCGAGGCCGCCGCCGAGCCGGTGCCGGCCCACCTCGAGCCGCCGCCGGAAGCGGCCGAGCCGCCGACGGTGCTCCTGCCGCCCCAGCCCGAAGAAGGGCTCGGCCTCCGCATCGTCCCCGCGGGCTAGGCATGCGCCGGCTCGCGCCGCTCGCGTTGCTCCTGCTGCTGCCGCTCGTCGGTGGGACGGCACGCGCCGACACGTTCGCGGTCGTCCCCACGATCTCGACGCCGCTCGGGCTGCCGAGCTTCGCCGAGCCGAACGCACCGGGCTCCGTCGTCATGCCGGCCTCGCTCTCGACACCGCCGGTCGCCCCGGCGCAGCTCTCGTACCCGGCGCTCCTCGCCCTCTGGCAGCGCGCCGGCTCCGCGTACGCGATCCCCTGGCAGGTGCTCGCGGCGATCAACAAGGTCGAGTCGAACTTCGGACGAAACATGGGCCCGAGCTCCGCCGGCGCCGTCGGCTGGATGCAGTTCATGCCCGGCACGTGGCTCCGCTGGGGCGTCGACGCCTCGGGCGACGGCGTCGCCGACCCGTGGAACCCGAGCGACGCCGTGTTCTCGGCCGCGCGCTACCTCGCCGCCGCGGGCGGCAGCACCGATCTCTATCGCGGCGTCTACGCGTACAACCACGCCGACTGGTATGTCCGCGAGGTCCTGGGGCTCGCCGACGTCTACGGAGCGAGCAGCACGGTTGCGTTCTCGCTCGACCGGCTGCAGCAGAGCCTCGACGGCGCCCGCCGGGAGGCGGCGCGGGCCGGCGACAGGCTGCTCGCGGCACGGCGGACGGTCCGGCACGAGTCGCGACTCGTCGCAGGCTGGACGGCGCGGGCCGGCCGGGCCGCACTCCTCTCCGACCGTCTCGACTTCGAGCGGCGCGCAGGCCTCGCCGCGGAGAGCCGCGACGCCGCGTCGTCGCGGGTTGCCGCGCTCGAGCGTGCGGTCACAGCGGCGCAACGGCGCCTCGCGCAGGCCCAGCAGGCGTCGGCCGCGGCGTCCTTTGCCCCCGGGTCGTCGCAGGTTCTCTCAGCACCGTCGTACTCCGGCGGCTACGTCTTCCCGGTCGGCGGCGGGCCGGGCGCCGTCTCCGTCTCCCACACCCATCACGACTATCCGGCCGCCGACATCGCCGCCCCGCTCGGGGCGCCGCTCTACGCGCTCGCCGACGCCGTCGTCCTCCGCGCCTGGAGCGCCCCGGACCCGCGGTGCGGGATCGGGCTGACGCTGCGGGCCGCCGACGGCCAGGTCTGGACCTACTGCCACCTGTCGGTGCTCGACCCCGCGGTCGTGCCCGGCGCTGCGCTCCAAGCGGGACAGCAGGTCGGCCTCGTCGGGGCGACCGGCGACGCGACCGGCCCGCACCTCCACCTGCAGCTGCAGCCGGCGACCGGCTGGCCGCAGGACGAGGCCTGGTTCCGGTCCTTCGCCGGCAGCGCCTTCACCTGGTCGGACGGCGGCGACTCGGGTGCGCCGAGCGTCCGGGCGCCGGTCTTCCGGTCGCTCCAGGACGCGGCCCCGGCGGCCGGCGGGCCGGTCTTCCGGGTCGAGCCGGCCCCGGATCCCTCGAATGGGGTGGTCTACTTCACCTCTTAGGTTCGGCAGCGTTTTTGCCGACAAGGATGGAGATGGCCGACAGGCTGCCTGCCCTCCTGCCCCGTCTTGCTGCGATCGTCCTGCTGGGTCTCGCCCTGACGGCGACGCTCACCTACGCAGCCGGCCGAAATCCGGCCGCGCCGGCGACCCCCAGGGCCGCCGCCGTGAGGAAGGCGGCGCCGCTCGTCATCCCGGATCTTCGCAACCAGGCCTTCGTCTTCGCGAAGGGCGCCCTCGAGGACGCCGGCTTCGCCTGGCGCGTCGCCGGGCCCGTGCACGGCTACGCCGCGAACACCGTCGTCGCGCAGTCGCCCGCCCCCGGCTCGAAGGTCGTCGACACGGGCGCGCCGCTCGTCACCCTGACCCTGAGGCGGACGAGCGGCTACGCCGAGACCGGCCAGGCGCAGGACACCTCTCCCTACGCGGCCACGGTCGTCCGCTCCGCCTCGCCCCTCGGGCCGGCGGCACCCGCCCTGACGACCACGACGACGACAGCGGCCCCGACGAGCACCGCGACGACGACGACACCCGCGCCGGTCACGGCACCGGCGAAGCCCGCGCGGAAGGCGGCGACGACCGCCGCCCCGAGCGCGCGCTGGCCGCAGCACCGGCCGGCTGCCTTCACGGTCGCGGGCGCCCGCCACGAGCCGCTCGACGAGATGCCGCTCCCGACCCGGGCGCAGGCGCTTCGCACCTGGCTCGAGGCGCACCCCCGGAAGACGCGCGCCAACGTCGCGCACTGGCTCTACCAGAACGAGTGGATCGTCTCGGGCGCGAAGCTCGGTTGGTGGCGCGGCGCGGAGGCGCTCCGGACGCTCGTCGCCGTCGACGTGCGCACCCAGAAGCTCTGGGGAATCGGCGCGAAGAGCGCCCTGCTCGCACGGGCGGCGCTCGGAGAGGTGCAGTCGAGGTCTCGATGACGCGGTTCCTGAAGGTTCTTGCGGCGAAGGAGGAGGGTTACTCGTTGGTCGAGCTTCTGGTCGTGATGGTGATTCTCGGCACGGTGCTGGCGAGCCTCACTACGGTTTTCGTGAGCGGCTCGAGCGCCGAGGTCGCGCTCAATCGGCGTTTCCAGGCGCAGCAGCAGGCGCGCCTCGCACTCGACAAGATCCGGGCCGACATCCACTGCGCGTCGGCGGCGCAGGCGCAGACGATCGGCACCTACACGGGCAGCATCAAGCTCGCCGAGCCGAGCTGCTACGCCTACGCGTCGACGCCGACCGTGTCGTGGTGCCCGGTGCAGGTGAGCACGTCGCGGTACGCGCTCTACCGGTCGACGGCGACGACGAACATCTGCACGTCGAGCGACGCGACACGGGTTCGCGTCGCCGACTATCTCACCACCTCGAGCAACGTCTTCACGACGGCGGCGATCCCGCAGAACTCGCTCCAGACGGTCGCCGTCGACTTCCGGGTGAGCTCCGACCCGAAGTCGCCGAACCTCGAGGTGTACGAGCTGAAGGACTCGATCGTCGTCGGCAACTACACGCCGCGGTGCAACACGAACCCGACGTGCGCGATCACGGCCGTGCCATGAGAGGGCGGCTGCGGCAAGAAGACGGCATCGCGCTCGTCATGGCGCTCAGCATGACGGTCGTCCTCTCGATCATGGTCTTCGCGATGATCTCGTACACGACCTCCGGGCAGCGGAGCTCACAGCTCAGCTCGAGCACCGTCATGGCGACCCACTACGCCGAAGCCGGCACGAACGCCGCCTACTCGGTGCTCAGCACCCAGAACAACATCAACAACGGCAATCCGACCGCGGCGAACCTGCTCGGCTGCAGCGGCGCCACCGGTCCGTCGGATACGAACGGGCCCTCGAACTGCACGAGCCCGACGCCGAAGGTCTATTGCCTGACCGGTGCGACGTGCACGGCCGGCAGCCCCGGCAGCGTCAGCGTCTACGGCTTCTACAGCGGCACGAACCCGGTCACCTATCGCGGCATCTGGAGCGTCCCCGCCTCGACGTGGCTCATCTTCTCGACCGGCTACTCGCGCAACCCGAGCGGCACGATCGACGCCAAGACGACGATGTCGACCATCCACATCAGCCCGCTCGACGCAGGCGCAGTTGCATCCGTGTGGAACCACATCTTCATGACCGCGCCACTAGTCGCCAACGTGTGCCAGGCGGACTTCAGCGGCAACAACATGACCATCACCTCGCCCCTCTACGTCGTCGGGAACCTGTGCTTGAGCGGCCAGAACGTGACGGCCTACGAGGCGCCCGGCAGCCAGAAGATCGACCTCCAGGTGGGCGGCAAGCTCGTGCTGAGCGGCTCGGGCTCGAAGGTCGGTACGGACGCCGCCCACCCGATCACGAGCGGAGTCGTCGTCGGCGGCTGCACGACCGTCTCGGTCTCCTCGGCGACGAGCCCGTGCGCTCCGTCGCCGGCGTCGCCCTCGTTCAACTACTGGGTCGGCACGCCGGACACCTTCGTGCCGACGTCGGCGCCCGAGGTCTCGGCGGCCGACCAGGCCTCGGACTATGCGAACTTCGACCCGGGCCCCAACCACACGTGCAAGACCGGCGTCACGTCCCCCGGCCCGCCGCTCGCCGACGCGGCCTTCGACTTCGCGCCGAACGGCGCCAACGAGCCGAACCTCTCGGGCAGCTCCACGAGCGGCGGCACGTTCTCGCTGCTCCCGAACTCCAGCTACTCGTGCCTCTCGAAGACGGGCACGGGCCAGCTCACCTGGGACAACACGTCGAAGACCCTGACGATCAACGGGTCGATCTTCGTGGACGGGAACATGACGATCTCACAGAACGCGACCTACACGGGAACGGCGGTGATCGAGGTCTCCGGCACGATCACGTTCCTCGGGAACAACCTGTCGCTCTGCGCGACGAGCCCGTGCAGCTTCACGAACTGGCAGGGCACGAGCAGCAACCGGTCGATGCTGACGCTCGTCTCGTTGAAGTCGAACTCGACGGCGATCACCTTCCACGACAACGCGCAGACGTTCCAGGGCTCGCTCTGGACGCAGCCGTCCTCCAAGATGACCTTCATACAGAACGGCGTCACGGTCGAGGGGCCGATCAGCGTCGGCGGCTTCGACGCGACGTTCAACAACGCGACCTTCTATCCGCTGCCGGTGATCAAGAACATGCCGCTCGGCGCCCCGCTGCCGCCGAACACCGGCGTCACCATCGGCCCGCTCGTCGTGACGAAGTAGGCCGGCCGTGGTGATCGCCGCCATCGCGCTCGCGCCCGGCCTCGCACTCGGCTCGTTCCTGAACGTCGTCGCAGCCCGAGTGCCGTTGAAGCGCTCGCTCGTCAGCCCGGGGTCGGCGTGCATGGCGTGCGGGCAGGAGATCGCCTGGTACGACAACGTGCCCCTGCTCTCGTACGCGCTGCTCCGCGGGCGCTGCCGCTCCTGCGGCGCGCACATCCCGCTTCGCTATCCGGCCGTCGAGCTCGTGACCGCGCTCCTGCTGGCCGGTTGCGTCTGGCGGTTCGGGCTCACCGGCTCGGCGGCGGTCGCCTCGTTCTTCTGCCTCGCGCTCGTTGCCGTGTCCGCGACCGACCTCGAGCACCGGATCATCCCGAACCGCATCGTCGTCCCGGCCGGCGCGATCGTGCTCGCTGCCAATACCGCCCTTCACCCGGGCCCGCAGTGGGCGATCGGCGCGTTCGGGGCCTCCGGCTTCCTGCTCGCGGCCGCGCTCGCGTACCGGGGCGGGATGGGGATCGGCGACGTGAAGCTTGCCTTCCTGATGGGCGCCGCCCTCGGGAAGACCGTTCCGGTGGCGCTCTTCGTCGGCATGCTCGCCGCCATGGTTCCGGGGGTCGTCCTGATCGTCAGGCACGGCCGCGCGGCGCGAAAGATGGGCGTTCCGTTCGGCCCGTTTCTCGCCCTCGGCTCGGTCGCTGCGCTCTTTGCCGGGCACTGGCTGCTGCACGCGTACTTCTCGCTCTCGGGCTAGCTCACCCGATCGGGGGATGCCCGGGACGGCGCACTCTCCCTAAGGCTTACGGCCCGGCGTGCCGATAACTCGTTCGAGGGATCCCTCGTGCCGCAAGCCACTTCTCCTCACCGATGAACGACCAGGAACCCGACTTCCCGACGCTCCGTCTCGGCGCCCAGACCGGTCGGGCGGCCGAGCCCCTGTCCACGCCCTACGGCGTGAACGAGGCCCTCGAGCTCGTGATCGACCTGCTCGCCGCGACCCGGCTCGTCCCCGAGGACAAGCTCGCGATGGCGCGGGGGCGGGCGAAGCACACACGCTCGCTCGGCGACGCGCTCGTCGAAGAAGGCGTCGCCTCGAGCGACGGCATCGCCCGGATGCTCGCGGCGAGGCACCAGCTGCCGCTCGTCGACCTCCAGCTCCTCGAGCTCGACGTCGCCGCCGCGCGGGAGGTGGCGCTGCACGTGCTCGAGCGCGTCGTCGCCGTCCCGTACGCGTACGGCGACGGCACGCTGCGCATCGCGGTCGCCGACCCCTCGAACCTGCACGGAATCGACGAGCTCCGCCTCGCGACCCGCCAGCCGCTCGAGCTCGGCGTCGCCTCGCGCGAGGACGTGCT
>Ga0310811_10010654_pt1 | contig 11883 bp, 10 predicted proteins | sample YCmetagenome_FD_207642 | JGI IMG/M metagenome (GOLD analysis project Ga0310811, IMG submission 207642) | Soil microbial communities from experimental microcosm in Duke University, North Carolina, United States - YC | ecosystem: Engineered > Artificial ecosystem > Soil microcosm > Unclassified ...
CATCGTCCTGGCTCTGCTGAGCTGGGCGGTGTGCGCCATGTGGCTGGACAACACGCTGCCGCGCCCCAACCTGGCCGACGTCCACGGACAGTGGTTCGGCGGCTGGTACCGGGGCTGAGTAAGCCCCTCCGCAAGGTCGAACTGGCCGCTCGCAACTGGTGTAACAACCAGGCGCGAGCGGCCATTTGACTTTCATGCGGTACAATAAGAGTAATGAACTTTTCCGACCGCTACCATAATTTAAACGCCAACCAAAAGCTGGCGGTAGAAGCAATCGATGGCCCCGTTATGGTCATTGCTGGGCCGGGAACAGGTAAAACCGAGCTGCTTAGCATGCGGGCCGCTAACATTCTCAAAAAAACCGACACGCTCCCCGAAAACATCCTTTGCCTGACATTCACCGAAAGCGGCGCGAACGCCATGCGCCAGCGCCTCTCGCAAATTATCGGTGCCGACGCCTACAAGGTGGCGATTCACACGTTCCATAGCTTTGGCACGGAAATCATCAACCAAAACGGTGAGTTTTTCTACGGCGGAGCAAGTTTTAAGCCTGCCGATGAACTGAGCTGCTACGAAATTATGCGGACGATTTTTGACGGCCTCGACTATACCAATCCGTTAGCCGTTAAAACAAACGGCGAATATACACACCTTGGAGATACGCTTACCGTTATATCGGAACTCAAAAAAAGTGGCCTGACCAGCGACGAGCTGCTGATGCTGCTTGACGCCAACGACCGTGTTATCGAAGCCGCCGAGCCGCTCCTTGCTGAAATATTCGCCGCCCGTGCATCAAAAACAACCGCCTCCCAACTTGCCGGCGCGGTCACGCATATTTTAAAAAGCGAACAGGCTATTCCTATTCCGGGTATTACGTCGCTGGCCCGCGTATGCGCCGACAGTCTTGCCGAAGCAGTCGCGGCAGCCGAAGCAGCAAACTCCACCAAGCAGATTACCGCCTGGCGGAATACCTGGATGAAGAAAGACGAATCGGGCAAGTTTATTCTAAAGGCCCGCGAACGCCAAGCCAAACTGCGGTCAGTCAGTTATATTTACTTTCAGTATTTGCAAAAGATGCAGGAGGCACAGCTATTTGATTTTGACGACATGATCATGCAGGTAGTCCACGCTATGGAGGTAACGCCCGAGCTCCGCTTTAACCTCCAAGAACGTTATTTATACATTATGGTCGATGAGTTCCAGGATACCAACCTGGCACAAATGCGCATCCTCTCAAACCTCACCAACAACGAGGTAAACGACGACCAGCCAAACATACTGGTCGTCGGCGACGACGATCAAGCGATTTACAGTTTCCAGGGGGCAAACGTTGGTAATATTCATGGTTTTCTTTCCGAATACAGCCGCACGAAACTTATTGTTCTGACCGATAACTACCGTTCTACGAAAACCATTTTGCATCAGGCCCGTCATGTTATTTCGCTCGGCCAGAACCGGCTCGAAAACACCATCGAACAGTTGGACAAAACGCTTACTCCGCATTTTGAAAACCAGTCCAGTCATGCCCGATTAGTAGAGCTGCCAAGCGTCAGCGACGAGCGGCAGTGGCTCGCCTCGACCATTGCCGAGTCAATAAAGGCAGGCACTCCGCCCGCCTCCATTGCGGTGATCGCCCGGCGGCATCACGAGCTTCAATCGTTATTACCGTATCTTGCCGAGGAGGGGATCAGTGTTAATTACGAGCGGCGCAACAATGTTCTCGATCTCGACGTCATTAAAACCGTTGAGGTGATCGCGCGTATTTTGGTGGCGCTGTTTGAAAGCCGTCACGAAGAAGCCGATGCGCTTTTACCCATTATCTGCGCGCATCCGGCATTTAAGATCGAGCCAGTAAACGTATGGAAACTGAGCCTCGCGGCGCGGCAAAACCATCAAAAGTGGCTGGAGGTCATGGCAACCATGCCCGAGTTTGTCAGCCTGCAGCAATGGCTGGTTGAAATGTCCCAGGCACTTTCGCATGAACCGCTTGAAGTTATGCTCGACCGTATTATTGGGCTATCCGCCGATCGTAAGGGAAGCGACACTATCTACGACGATAGCAGCGAGCCCGCCGAAGAACCCCAGCCAGGCTTTTTGTCGCCGCTTTTTGCTTATTTTTTCTCCTCCGAACGGCTCGCCGAGACCCCCGACGACTACCTTACTTACCTCGAGGCACTGCGTACTATCCGGACAAAGCTGCGCGAATACCAGCCAAACGACCAGCCTACGCTCCAATCGTTCCTGGAGTTCATTAGGCTGCACCGGCAGCTTGGCAGCCCTATTACCAGCACCCGCCCAGCTACGGAACGCCTGACCGATGCCGTGAATCTTATGACCGCCCACAAGTCGAAGGGGCTTGAATTTGACACGGTATATATTATTGGCGCCATCGACTCGGCGTGGGGCGAGCGGGTCCGCACAAAATCACGGCTTATTGGCTATCCCGAAAACCTGCCGCTCGCACCATCGGGCGACACGCTCGACGAACGGCTGCGCCTCTTTTTTGTCGCCATGACACGCGCGCGCGTAAATCTTACCATCAGCTACAGTTCGGCAGACGACGGCGGCAAAAACACGCTTCGGGCCAGCTTTTTAACGGGCGACACGTGGACAGCAGATGTTGTCCGGCCCAATACAACCATTCAGGACCTTACCCACGCGGCCGAGCTTGCCTGGTACCAGCCACTTGTCCACCCGCGTTCTACGGACATGCACCAGCTGCTTATCCCGCAGCTTGAAAATTACAAATTAAGCAGTACGCACCTCAATAACTTTTTAGACGTCACCCGCGGCGGCCCGCACGGTTTTTTGCTTAATAATCTTTTGCATTTTCCTCAGGCCATGAGCACGAGTGCCAGTTACGGATCGGCAATCCACGCAACACTTCAACGCGCGCACGCCCATTTTACCGCCACAGGAAAGGCGCGGCCGCTTGAAGATATCCTTCACGACTTTGAAGAAAACCTTCAGAATGCACCGCTTAACAAAGACGAACTTGCCACGTACCTGCAAAAAGGTAGCGACACGTTAACGGCATTTATCGAGGCCAAACAACACACCTTTAAGCCCACGCAAAAGGCCGAGCTGAACTTCTCGCACCAGAACGTATACATTGGCAACGCCCATCTTACCGGATCGCTCGATCTGGTCGATATTGAGGACAAAATGCTCGTTGTCACCGACTACAAAACAGGTAAAGCAGCTCGCGGCTGGACGGGGAAGACCGACTACGAAAAAATCAAACTGCACAAATACCGCCAGCAGCTGATGTTCTATAATCTTCTCGTGCTTCACTCGCGCGACTTTAGCAAATATTCGTTTGAAAAGGGCGTACTGCAATTTGTCGAACCAACGCCAAACGGTGAGATTCTGGCACTTGAAGCCACCTTTACCAGCGATGAACTTGAGCGGTTCCGCCAGCTTTTAACGGCGGTGTGGCAAAAGATCACGACGCTAGACCTGCCCGACACCAGCACCTACGAACCGAGCTACAAGGGCATCCTTGCGTTCGAAGAAGATCTTCTTGCCGGCAAATAGATATTGACGTATTAGCAATAAAGGTATATAATTTTTAAAGCTTTCCGGCCATTTGTCTTTGAACACTTCGGCCAGAAGCGTTCATCGACAGGAATAGCCATATTGAGGAAATAGGGTTGAGTGCTCCGGCGGATACGGGTCTATCATAAGACCTCGCCCGAGTCACTCCCCGGTCGGGATGTAGCTCAACAGAGCAGAGCGCCGCTTACCCCCCAAGCGGAGTGTGCGGGTTCAAATCCCGCCATCCCCACGAAGGCGGGCAGGAATCAACACCGCGGCAACCAGCCGCATCCTGCCCGCCCTGCCCATCCATCCGATTCTCACGAAACAGGTGATACCGTTGGCCACCAACGAACAGACCAAGGCCGCCATCCGTCGCGTTGACGCCGCCATGAAGAGCGGCGGGAGCGCCGACAGCAGCGACCTTCGGATCGTCAACAGCATGGCCAGTCAGGCCGGCTGGGGACTCCCCGCCATGGCCAAGCGAGCCCTCAAGGGTCAGCTCGGCGACGACGAGTAGTCCCACCGAGACGTCTGGACATTGTCCATTCGAAAAATCGGATCAAGGAAGCTATTCCTGTCCGTCTCACACTCTTCACGACAGCCGTCGCGGAAAGTGTGAGGCGCAATCGCGTATAATAAAACAATGACTAATTTTTGGCAGGAACTACCACGTCCGTTTTTTATTCTGGCTCCCATGGAGGCAGTAACCGACGTTGTGTTCCGCCATGTGGTTGCACACGCCGCGAAGCCGGATATCTTTTTTACCGAGTTTACTAACGCCAGCAGCTACTGCAGCCCTAAAGGTGCTCATAGCACGCGCGGCCGGCTCACTTTTACGGCCGACGAGCAGCCGATGGTCGCCCAAATATGGGGCAGTAGGCCCGAAGAATTTGCCGAGATGGCCCGCGGACTTGCCGCTATGGGCTACAAAGGCATTGATATTAACATGGGCTGCCCCGACAAATCGGTAGTTAAAAACGGGGCAGGGAGCGGGCTTATCCGCACACCCGAGGTTGCCGCGGAGCTGATACAAGCCGCTAAAAAAGGTGGGTTGCCCGTTAGCGTCAAAACACGGCTCGGCTACAGCTCAACGAGCGAATGGCAGGAATGGCTGACCCACTTGTTGCAGCAAGATGTCGTTAACCTCACGATTCACCTTCGCACACGTAAAGAAATGAGCAAAGTTGACGCGCACTTTGAACTAATTCCTGAAATCAAAAAACTGCGCGACGAAATCGCACCCCAAACGCTCCTTACCATCAACGGCGACATCCGTGACCGGCAGCACGGGCAGGAGCTGGTCGAAAAATACGGCGTTGATGGTATCATGATTGGCCGCGGTATTTTTCATGACCCGTTTGCGTTTGAAACGGAAAAACGCGAACACAGCAGGGAAGAGCTTTTATCGCTTTTGTCCTTGCAGCTAGACCTATTCGACAAATACTCTGAAGAACTCGAGCCGCGAAAATTCGAACCGCTCAAGCGCTTCTTTAAAATTTATGTCCGTGATTTTCCTGGCGCCAGCGAACTGCGCGAACAACTAATGCATACAAAAAGCACGGACGAAGTCCGTGCAATTCTGCAAAGTAATTTATAACCTACTTATTTGGCAATGACAGCCACCGGCGTTTCGGTTGATGCCAGGCGGCTTGACGTTGCGAGGTGTTTTGCAACCTCGGCAATCAGTGCCTGGGCATAACCTTCGCCTCCGCGCTGACCCGAAAGAGCTTCGGCGACTTTTTTGGACGCTTTAAGGTTCCATACAAAATCATCGTCCTCGCTATATGTTTCATCACCAAGCACTGCCAAAATCGCGCCTTCTTTATGGCCATGGTATTTATGGTCGTCGTGGTCGACTTCAAGATCCTCAACGCCCCGTGGGTTTTCTTTAGTAACGCCATCGACGTACTTTTGACCAACCCAGCCCTTGGCCTTTAGGAATTCTGCCGTTTTTCCGGATGCCTCGCGGACCCGTTCGGCAAGTTCGCTCGTAAAGAGCGGCTGGAGCTCCCGAGTTTCGGGGTCACGGAAATCGTCTTCGTGGCCAGCCATAAAAAAGGCTTGGACTTCTGGAATAGCCAAAAACGCTTCGGCTGCGTCAAGAATCGCAGGATTGCTATTAATCGCTTCGTTGTCTTCAACCTCACCATTTGCGCCACCGCAGCCACCCGTGTGAGCGGAACGGTCAAATCCCGTCAGCCCGGCAACGTGCCCGTCAATCGCTTCAATTTGATCCTCAAGCGGAGCTTCCGGATCAAGCGTATCCATAAACGATGCCTCGGCATTCAATGCAACACCCAGGTTTGATGCCGAACCACCAACCCGGCGCAGCCTGATCTCTGGCGAACTGCCATCCATATTGCGCAGTTTTTTACGGCCGTCGATACAGCCGGTTGCCTTTATATCCGTAGGGAGCAGCAGCTTGCGAGCTTTCTCCTCAGCCATTTCCTGGAGCTCAGCCGCCGTTGCTTCACGGTAGCGAGAGGGAATACCTTCTTTGTTGCCTAACTTTAGCTGGCCCAACCGGCCAACGATAATTACCTTGCGCTCGAGGGTTGTTTCCATGTTGAATTTCCTGTCGCTAACCGACTCGTGTGTCATTTTAAGAACCTTTTTTATTATTACAATCAATGCTAGATTTTACTCCTCTGTTGCGCTAAGGTAAACACGCTATATGTAATGCCTGCGTAGTTATTTGCACGCTACATCTATGGTTGATATACTACAGCTACCATGGCTTCCCACAACCACGAACCCATGCTTCCCAAGGTCGAGGAATCGGACTTACTTGGTTTGGTGGTTGAAGAAGTGATTGATCCCAAACATATTGGCTGGTGGAAGGAACTAGCCGCGGACAATCCCGTGCTAGCCCAGCAGATCATCAAGCGGGCCTATTTTGACAGCCAAGAAAGTGGCGCATCCTCGCTCGAAATTCAAAAGATAATCATCGATAGCGTCGCCTTCGCGATACGGGCCCTAAAGGCAGCCGCGGAACGACAAAGCCGCTCCACAGAAACAGCCGCACCTCTTTTGCAGGCCCAGCCAGACGAAGCAACCTAGCCGCGGTGGCGATGACGCCGGTGAAGATCGGCAACTTTTAGACGGACGGCGTGTCGGTCAACCAGCTGGTGCGCCTGTTCAAGCTCAACCTGTGTTTTGGCGTTATCGCGCAGCTTAATAGCACGTTCAAGCGCAGCTTTGCTTTCGGCCTCGATAATGTCGTCGCCATTGTCGGCCTCGTCAACCAGAATACGCACTTTGTGCTGGGCGATTTCAATAACACCACCACTAATCGCGAAAAAGTCGAGTTTACTATCGGGGTCGTCTTTTTTATAGCGAACAGCGATCGCACCGGGAACGGCGATAGATACCAATGGCTCATGGCCAGGAAAAACAGCAATCTCACCCTCTTGGGTGGGAATCATGACTTCGTAAACTTCTTGGTCAACCTTTTTGCCAAGCAACGTAATAAGTTCTAAATTCATACTGCCTACATGATAGCAAAAATCCCCGCTAAATGCGAGGGGGATCGGATAGATAGCAGGAGTGAGCCCTTGGGACCGGGGGCCGTGAAGGCTGATACATGACTCGCGTCAGCAAGTAATGCGCCTTCACGGCGGCCCCGGTCACCTCAGTTCATCGCCATGAACAAACCGGCGAGACCGAGGTAGAGCAGTTCGACGGCGACCAGGAGGAATCCGCGCGCGGGCTTCTGGGGGAAGGATGCAATGATCCCCGCGAAGACCAGCACGAACACTGTCAGCCACATACCCCAGAGGGTGAAGTGGAGGACCTGGGTGCCCCTGCCCGTGAAGATCATCCCGATCGGGATGATCGAGACCACCACCAGGAACAGCAGAGCTGTCCACAGGCGGCCGCGTCCAGCGTGATCGCGCATCTGCGGGCGTTGGTTTGCCCACATCGCTTCGATCGCCGCGTCGCTCAGGCCATGATTGGCCGGGTTCCGAACCACAATAGCACCTCCGGCTATCTATCTCTGCACGTGCGATACGTACTTAGTATATAATACCACAAAATTAATAATTAAGCAATGGTAGATACCTCATCGGCAGGAGGTGTCTTATACGGCTTTTCGATAAAAATAAACGAGACAACACCGCTAAGAACCGCCATCGACGCACAAAGTCCAAGCGCAAACGAATAGGCGCTCGAGGCACCGAGCAACCCCAGGGCGGCAATGACAATGAGTCCTGCCGAGCGTGCAACGGCATTATTTACCCCCGAGGCAATACCTGAATCATCTTTTTGAACCGCGGCCATAACAGTGGTCGTTAGTGGCGATACAAGCAGCGTCATACCAATACTAAAAAGCACGACTCCCGGCAAAACGCCAAGCAGGTAACTGTCGCCCGGCCGCAAAAAGTAGAGCAGCCCCATGCCGGCACCCGCCACTATCGGCCCGGCGGTCATGAACAACCGCGGACCATAGACAGCCGAAAGCTTACCAACACGGCCAGAGAACAGCATGAGAAAGACACTTATTGGCAACAGGCTAAGGCCAGCCTCGAACGCGGAATAGTGGAGGTGGGTTTGCAGATAAATGACAAAAGCAAAGGTAAAACCACCAAGCGCGCCGTACATAAGAAACGTCATAAGGTTGGCGCCCGTAAAGTTTTTTGATTCAAATAACGAGAGCTTTACCATAGGATCGCGGTGATGCTTTTCCCAAAGCAGGAACACGCCGAACAGCACACCTCCCGCAATAAGAGCGCCTATCTCCCAAAAGGTCCAATGGCGTGCGGGTCCCTCAATTAAACCGTAGGTGACACCGGCAAGGCTCAAGGCACCAAAAATCGCGCCAAAGGGATCAACGCGGCGCGAACGACTATCTTTAGTCTCTTTTACCGCAAACTGTGCCAATAAGTAACAGCCGATAATCAAAGGAATGTTAATAAAGAATATCCACCGCCAGCTCGCGACCGCCAGAATCCATCCACCTAAAAAGGGCGAGATAACAACAGCGATACTGCTCCAGGCAGTCCACTTGCCGATTGCCTGGGACCGAGCGGAGCCCGAGGTAAACATCGTGTTAATGATAGAAAGCGCGCCCGGCACCAAAAGCGCACCAAATACCCCCTGGAGGATGCGCATGCCCACAAGCACCTCAACACTCGGCGCCAAGGCACACAAAAGGGACGTAACGCCAAAGCCGGCAACGCCTATCAGGTAGGTTTTTTTGCGTCCAAAAATGTCACCAAGCGATCCGCCAAGCAAAATAAGCGAGGAAAGCGAGAGCAAATACGCGTCGGAAATCCACTGCAGGCTTGAATACCCCGAATGCCACTCTGCCTCAATTTTAGGCAGGGCTAAATTAACGATGCTACCGTCTAGAATAGCGACGGCGCTTCCGATAACAACGGCAATAAGAGCAATATCCTGGCGACTATAACGGGAGAATAGTTTTTTAAACGGCATAGTGTAAGCATACCATGAAAAACAGCCCCCGCTAAAGAGGGCTGTTTTTACTTAGGAGCAGAAAAGAGAGCTAGTCTTTTTTGTCTGCAAGGCTGCCTGGAGCCATGTAGAACCAGCTTTCCGGCTTGTCGTCGTACTTGCCGGCCAGGATATCGCGGGCATCGCGGATCGTGTCTTCAAGCTTGATATACACGCCGGGGTTACCGGTAAACTGCTCAGCCACGAAGAACGGCTGTGCGAAGAACCGCTGCAAACGGCGGGCACGGCCCACAATTTGTTTTTGGTCGTCGGAGAGCTCTTCCATTCCCAAAATGGCAATGATATCCTGAAGCTCTTTGTACTGCTGAAGTACGCGCTGAACCTCACGGGCAACCGAGTAATGCTCCTGTCCAACCACTTCAGGGTCAAGGCTGTTCGATGACGAGTCGAGCACGTCAACCGCAGGGTAAATACCGATTTCGGTCAGGCTACGGTTCATCACGATCGTTGCATCAAGGTGGGCAAAGGTAGTTGCCGGCGCAGGGTCGGTAAGGTCGTCCGCTGGCACGTACACGGCCTGTACAGACGTGATAGAACCCTTTTTAGTACTGGTGATACGCTCTTGGAGCGCACCCATCTCCTGCTGGAGGTTTGGCTGGTAGCCCACAGCGCTCGGCAAGCGGCCAAGCAGTGCTGATACTTCGGCGCCAGCCTGGGTGTAGCGGTAGATGTTGTCGATAAAGAGCAGCACGTCCTTACCTTCGTCGCGGAACGATTCAGCCATCGCAAGACCGCTAAGCGCCACGCGGAGACGGGCTCCAGGCGGTTCGTTCATCTGGCCAAAGACAAGGCTGGTTTTACCAAGCACACCAGCTTCTTCCATTTCGTGGTAGAGGTCGTTACCCTCACGGGTACGCTCACCAACACCGGCAAACACCGAGTTACCGCTGTGGAACTTGGCGATGTTGTTAATCAGCTCTTGGATCAGCACGGTTTTACCAACACCGGCACCCGCAAACAGACCAGCTTTACCACCCTTAGAAAGTGGGGCAATGAGGTCGATAACCTTAATACCGGTTTCAAGGATTTCTGCCTTGTTCGACTGCTCGGAAAGCGCAGGCGGTTCGCGGTGAATAGGAGCTTTTTTACCCTTTGGGGCTGGCTGGCCGTCGATAGGGTCACCAGTAACATTAAACATGCGGCCCTGGGTGTCTTCGCCGACAGGAACACTAATGGGAGCGCCCGTGGCGTCTACTTTGTCGCCGCGCTTAAGACCGTCTGTCCCCGAAAGGGCAATAGTACGGACCGTCCGCTCGTCGAGGTGCTGCGCAACCTCAAGTGTCACTTTTTGGTCGCCGCGCATAACATGCAATGCCTCGTACATCTTAGGCAGTTTTTTATCTTTAAATTCTACGTCGATCACCACACCCACAATCTGGATAATGTGACCGGTCGTCGTTTCTTTACTCATAGTTTCTCCTTTACTCACTGAGGGCTTCCACGCCGCCTGATATCTCTGCTAATTCCTGGGTAATCGCACCTTGGCGGACCTTGTTCATCTCGGTAGTCAGATCATCTGCAATATCCGAGGCGTTATCCGTTGCGTTTTTCATGGCGATCATCTGCATGCTGTATTCACTCGCTTTGGCATCGAGAAGCGCCTGAAAAATCTGAGCTTCTACCAAGCGGTAGGCGACACCGTCGAGCACTGTCTCTACGCTTGGTTCGTACAGCGCCTCGCGGATCTCCTCGGTCACTTCCGTTTCGGTAAAACCGGCCGGGAGGACGCGGCGGATAACCACCTCCTGGTGAATACTGCTCCTAAACTCCGTAAATATAACGTCGACGGCATCAACGCTGCCTTCGACAAACTGCCGGCGGGCCGTGTCAAGAATAGAGCGCAGTTCGCTGCCATCGGGCTGATCAGGCAAATGCTCGTAGGCACCGACAATCTCTACATCCTTCAGGCGGGTTGCAAATTGCGAGGTCTTACGGCCAATGGTAATCGTCTTGTTTTTCACGCCCGCTTTTTTATCGGCAGAAAGCTCGCGCAGGTACGCTTTTAGGACATTGGCGTTATAAGAGCCTACCAACCCCTTGTCGGCTGCAATGATAATCAGCAGGCGGGAGCCAACCGTACGCTTCAGAAAAAGCGGATGGTCACGCGTGACGCCTTGGCTCGCGAGGTGGGTGAGCAATTCGTTTGCTGCCTGCGTATACGGCTGCGACGCTTTATCTACCTCTTGGGCGCGACGCATTTTGCTCGCGGCAACAAGCTGCATTGCTTTCGTAATCTGCTTGGTATTTTTAACCGAGCGTATACGCTGTTTTAATTGCCGCAGTGATGCCATGTGCTACGCCCCAAATCCCTTGGCAACCGCGTGGGCTGTCTTTTTGATAACGCTAAGAAGCTTCTCGTCGGGTTTGTCACCCTTGTTAAGCGTCCGCATTTCTTCTTTGTGCTCTGTCCACAGCTTAGTAAGCAGCGCGCCTTGGGCTTCTTTTATTTTTGCCACTGGAACGGCATCAAAAACACCCTCGTTCACGGCAAAGAGGCTAGCAACCTGTTCCCAAATGCTCATTGGCTGGTACTGGGCCTGCTTTAGCAGCTCGGTAAGGCGCTGGCCGCGCTCGATTTGCGCCTTCGTTTCGGCATCGAGGTCACTGCCAAACTGCGCAAAGCTGGCAAGTTCGCGGAACTGACTAAGACCAAGTTTTAGGTGGCCGCTGACGCCCTTAACGGCTTTGGTTTGGGCGTCACCACCAACACGGCTCACAGAAAGACCTGCCGAGATAGCAGGGCGGATACCCTGGTAGAACAGGTCGGTTTCCATAAAGATCTGACCGTCGGTAATGGAAATGACGTTGGTTGGAATGTAGGCGGAAATATCACCCGCCTGGGTCTCGATAATAGGAAGGGCGGTAAGG
>Ga0310811_10010655_pt1 | contig 11882 bp, 12 predicted proteins | sample YCmetagenome_FD_207642 | JGI IMG/M metagenome (GOLD analysis project Ga0310811, IMG submission 207642) | Soil microbial communities from experimental microcosm in Duke University, North Carolina, United States - YC | ecosystem: Engineered > Artificial ecosystem > Soil microcosm > Unclassified ...
CACACGGCGAAGACAACCGCGAGCGGCGGAAGAAATTGCATCGCGGCCCGATAGCTGCGGACCCGACGATGGGTCGCGATGCTATTTCCTCCGCCGCTCGAGAAGCCGCCCGCGGGCGATGCCGTCAGTCCGCGGCAGATCGTCCTCCTCGTCGACGACGATCTGCCGAGCGCTGAAGCCTACCTCAATGCGCTGTCGGCGAACGGAGCGGCCGACGTCATTCACGTTCGCTCCGGCTCGGATGCCGTCGAACAGCTGAATCGCTTCGGCGGCATCGACTGCGTCGTGGCCGCGATCGAACTCCCCGGCATGAACGGATTCGAGGTCCTTCGCGCCGCTCGAATCCTGCGGCCGCTCACACCGGTTCTCCTCATCAGCGGGCTGTCCGATCCGTCGCACCCCGGTCTGGCGATTCGCGAGGGTGCCGACGACCTCCTGATCGCACCGGTGACGGCCGAGTCGCTGCGCGAGCACACGAGCGCGCTCATCGCGAAGGGGCGCGCCGCGAAATCCGCCGGAGCGCATACGGTGCTAGCCGTCGGCGCGCATCCCGACGACGTCGAGATCGCGGTCGCGGGCACGCTCCTGCGTCACGTCGCCGCCGGCGACCGCGTCATCCATCTCATGATGACCGACGGCGAAGTCGGGGGCCATCAGAGCGTGCGCGTCGAAGAGGCCGAGCGCGCGGCGGAGTCGATTGGCATGACGCTGATTCGCGCCCATCTGCCAGACGCGTTCGTGTCCGACGCGCGCGAGACCCTCGAGGTCGTCGAGCGCGCCGTCTCCGAGTACGCGCCGTCGGTCGTCTACGTACACTCGCCGCGCGACGAGCATCACGATCACCGCGCCTCGTTCCGTGCGACCGCGGGTGCGTCGCGCGGCGTGCCCACGCTCTGCGCCTACCAGAGTCCGAGCTCCACGGCCGATTTCCATCCGAATCGCTTTGTCGATATCGGCGAATACATCGACGCCAAGATCGCGGTGATCAAGATCTATCGCTCACAGACGGCGACGCGTCTCTATCTCGCCGAGGACATGATTCGCGCGACGGCTCGCTACTGGGGACGTCACGCCGCCCATCGGCTCGTCGAGCCGCTCGAGGTGATGTGGCAGCTCACCGCATGACGGGTCGCATTGCCGTCCCTGGCTACCAACGGAGCACGATCCCGGCAGTCGCTGACCGCGAAGCGAACTGACCCTCGCGATCGGAGACCTCGGAGTGAATCCCGAACGCGGGTCGGGCGTACCAGGTGAACGATCCGATTCCAGTCGTCGCGCTGAAGCGGCGATCGATGTCGCGAACCACGCCCACCTCGTAGGCGATGCTGCGGCTGGGGTCGACGGCATAGGACACGTGCGCGACGGTGCGAGCGTCGAACTCGGCCTGACGAATCCCCTGGGAGAACTCGAAGCCCAGGACCTGCGAGCGTCGCACTGTGTACTCGACAGCGCCACCGAATTGCGGCGAGCCGTTCCTGGCGGCAATCGGACTCGCCGTCGCGTGCACGACGAGGTGATCGCTCGTCTCGAGCGCACCTTCCAGGTAGAGATAGTTCTGCGCTGTGTCGCCCAAGGGCATCCATCGTTCGCCACGCGCCGTGAGGGTCAGCGATTCAGTGGGTCGAGCGATGACACCCGCCGACACGACGTACTGTCTGACAGCGGCCGACGCCGGGTTGAGGAAGACTCCACGAATGGCGTCACCACCGCCGACGATCTCCATCCGTCCGGTCAGAGAAAGTGTCGGGTTTACGGGCACGACCGCGTTTGCGCCCGACGTACCGGTCACGGAGCCCTGGGTTGCCGACGAGCCCGCCTCGAGCTCGAGCGTGAGAGGCCGATCCCATTCTGCATCTTTCAGCAGCTTTTTCGCTTTCTCCGAGGTGGAGTCGATCGCAAGCGCCTCACGAAAACGCTGACGCGCGACGCCGTACCGCCCTTCACCACGCGCGACGACGCCCAGTCCGATCAGCGGATCGACCGCGTCTGGCCGCTCGTGATGGAGCGCGTCGAACCGCGCTTCGGCGTCCTTCCACTTGTGGTCATCGCTCAGGTCCCACGCGGCCTTTACACGGCCAGCCCACGTCGTGCGGGTTTCCTCGGAACTGTGCTCGGACGGTGCCGGCGACGGCGCGGGATCGCTCTGTGCGACGGCGCATCGTGGGGCGATGAGCAGCGCGGCGGCGACCGCGGCGGCCGTCAGTCGTACGAGACTTGCCCTGGTCAGCCGCAGTCCCCTTTCCCGCCCGAGGCTCAATGCACTCACTCCGCTTGGACGAGGACTTTCACGTCCACTCGACGTTCTCCGACGGCGCCGACTCGGTCGAAGCGAACATCGCGGCAGCTGCGCGACGTGGGCTCACGCGACTCGGGTGCGTCGATCACGTGCGACGCGACGCGACCTACGTTCCGGCATTCGTCGAGGCCGTTCGCGCGCTCAAGGGCTCCGTTCCGCTCGAGCTGTGCATTGGCGTCGAAGCGAAAATACTCGATGCGTCCGGCACATTGGATCTTCCGCCCGAGCTGACCGACATCGACTTCGTGTACGTTGCCGATCATCAATTCCCCGACGAAACAGGCCCGGTCTCACCGCGAGCGATTCGCAATGCAATGGCGGCGAATGAGCTGACCTCAGTGGAGGTCGTCGAGGAGTTGGTGGATGCAACAATCGCTGCGATGGAGCGCTACGCCGCTGACTTTCGCATCGTCCTCACCCACCCATTCAGCATCCTGCCGAAGCTTGGGCTCGACGAATCGACGGTGACCGACGAGGCGATCAGCCGGCTTGTTGCCGCGGCGCGGCGAACCGAAAGCGCGATCGAAGTCAGCGAGCGGTGGCGCTGTCCGAGCGAACGCGTGGTTCACATCGCGGCGGCGCACCACGTTCGCCTCGTCGCCAGCACCGACAGCCATCGCGCGTCGGACATTGGACAGTACAACTACGTCGCCAACGTGTCTGCGAGCCTGGCTGGAGCTCCCCAATACGCCAGCTGAGCCGGACCAGCTCGTTCCGGGCGGTCGTTCGGCATCGACGTTGCCTCTAGATGCCCCGGGTAGATGCTGGGGGTGGCGGTGGCGGGGCGAGACGACAGCGCGACAATGAGATCACATCGACTCTTGGTGCCGGATGCGCTCGCGCGCACGGCAGCGACACATCAGCAGTACAGGCTGCAGCTCGATTCGCTGCGCCGACAGCGCGTTGCGAACGCCATCAGTGGCGAGCGCGGCGTGAGCTCGCGACGCGGTGCGGCCGCGCTCATCCTGATCCATGACTCTCGGATTGCGCGCGATGCATTTCGGGACGAGGTGGCGCACTTCGTCACTTACCTCGAGGGAACAGGCGCACCGCTACGACGCATCATCGACCATGTTCGCGGCATGCTCGACGCGCTCCGCGCCTCGGGCGTGCTTTACGATGACGGTGGGGCGATGGCCGACGAGCTCGCACGCTGGATCATCGAGGACTCACGACATCGGCACGCGCTCGCTGCTCGGCCGCGTGAGACACCGCCGCGCGGCGGGCGCGAAGCGCGGGTGCTCAAGCTGCCGCTGAACCGCCGCGCGATCGTTCGCCTGGTCTGAGCGGCGTCAGCTCAGCACCAGCCGATAGCCTTCGACGAGCTCGCCTCCCGGAGGCTGGAAGTCGCGCTCGGGCGCGCGCTCGAAACCCATGTTCAGATAGAGGCGCATGGCGGCGCGCATGCTGTGAGAGGTGTGGAGCCCGAGCTCGGTCGCTCCCATGAGACGCGCACGCCTCGCGCACTCCTTCACGAGCGCGCTCCCCACGCCCTGGCGGCGCGCGTCCTGTGACACCGCGAGCAGACGCAACTCCGGCACGCCTGACGTTCCGGTGAGGTCGCCATAAGCTTGGACAGCAGGCGGAAACAGCATGACGCTTCCGACGATCCTTCCTCCGGCGTCGGCGACAATTGGTTCGACCAGACCATCGGAGTGGGAGGCCAGCGCGTTGTCGAGAGCGGCGCTCAGTCCTTCCCACGCCGCTGGCTTCATCACGAACGCAAACTCCTCGTAGGCACGCCTCGTCAGCTCGCTCACCGCCGGCCAGTCGGCCTCGGTGGCATCGCGAATGATGAACTCTGGTGCGGTCGTCATTGCCTGGTACGCCGAACGTCGTCGATCGGTGTCGCGGAACTCCGCGACACCGTTGCTAAACGCGGGCCGGGGGATGAATTGCGCGCCCAAGCACGTAGCCGGAAACACCGCCAAGCAGCGTTCCGATCAATTCGGCTTGGATTCGTCCGGCGACGCCGAGAATGATCACGGCCGTGGTCAGAAGGAACACGGTCATCAGCTCGACGAGCATCCCCGACGTGATGATCGAGCTCCGCATGTCCTCGCTCTTGTAGAGCAACGGCGCCAGGAAGATCCCGATGAGTGCCAGCACGACGACGGGAATGGCGATCGTCACGATGCGCGAGTCGAGCCTCGCCTGATCGTCCTCACGCTGGCCAATCGCCCGGGTGATTTCGGCCGCGTCTTCCTGAATGCGGGCCATCTCGGCGCGATCGGCTTTGGTCAGGATCCCGATGTCGGTCGCTCTCGCACTGAACGCGCTGAGGAGGTCACTCCGGTAACTCTGAAACGCGGAGTCGGAAAGCGCCGTTTCGAACTCGGTGAGATAGGAACGCGGGAGCCTTTCCACCGGACCACCGCCGCCGACGTGCAGCGATTGATAGAGTCGAGTGTTCTCCAGCGGCCGCGCCTGCATCACAGGAACCACCGCCGCGAAGGGCGACCGCTCCAGATACTCACGCGCGATGTGCGGCTTCGTGATCCGGCTCGTGAGGTTCGTCTCGATCGACGTGAAATCATTCACGGTGGCGTCGACGGCCGCGACGAGTTGCGCGCGCACCTCTCTCGACGCGGCAAGCTGCCGCGATTGGACGAAGAGGTCGTGGACCCTCGCCGAGTCGTCTTCGACCGACGGAGGTCGATTGGCCGTCAGCAATCGAAGCGTGTCGGCGGCCAGGAGGCGGAGCACCGAATCGGCCGGATCGATCGACAATCGCAGTCGTCGCCGACGGTCGTCGAGGTCCCCGAGCATCCGCTGGAGCTCGAATCGGCTGATGCCGTTGGTATTGATTCGGTGCGTCGCCGCCGGTTGCGACGCGGCTTGCTGAGTGGGGGGGGCGGAGGTGGTTTGTGCGGACGCTTGACGCGTCGATGGGGCGATGAATAGCAGGGAGACCGCGATGCAGCGACGCAGTCGCATGTGCACTCCGAAGACCGCTCGGTGGGTGATGAGTCAGATTCGCGGCAATCTATACCCCGTCACACAGGTTGTCACCGAAAAAGATGCGGCACGAAACGGGATGTGTTGCCGGTCACCCACCCATCGGCTTCCCGCACGCCCATTCCGCCCGCCTCCTGGCCGATGATCCAGCTACCGAGCACCGGTCGCTTGCCGTCGAAATTCGGAATCGGCGCGAGCTGCTGGAAGACGTACCCCTCGGCCCCGTACTCTCCCGTCGACTCGAGGTGCTCCTTCATCGTGTGCACCGTGACGTTCGCGCCCTCCCGCGACAGCAACGGCTTCTTCACGTACTCGAACATTCCATTCGGCTCGTCGAGGTAGGCCGGAAGTAGATTCGGATGTCCCGGGAACAGATCCCAGAGCACGGCGAGAATCCCCTTGTTCGACAGAATCTGCTTCCAGGCCGGCTCGATGAACTGCGTCTTGGCCCGCGGAAGAAACTGGCCGAACGGTTCGTGGATGATCCACTCCCACGGGTAGAGCTTGAACAGTGTGTCGATTCGCCTGTTCGACACGTCCACGAACTCCCGCGCATCCGGATCCCAGCCGATGTCCGACACCGCAAGCAACTCGCCGCGAACGCCCGCCTGCACCGCGGTTTCGGCCAGATAGGCCGTCGTCATCCCGTCTTCGATGTCGTCCATCGACGAGAAGTGCACCAGTGGACCGAGGGGACCCGAGCTTCGCAGATACGGCATCATCTCGCGCCACACGGCGACGAGTCGCTCGTGAATCGAGTTGAACTGATCCGCGCCTTTGTGGAGCGCATCGAGCCAATCCCACTGGATCACCGACGCCTCGAGAAGCGACGTCGGCGTGTCCGCGTTGTACTCGAGCATCACCGGCGGCGATTTCCCATCGTACGCAAGATCGAAGCGGCCATAGATGGACGGCGGCTCGTCCTTCCACGACCGTTCGATGAGCGGGATCGCTTGCTCCGGAATCTTCAGGTCCGGATAGCGCCCCTCGTCGATCACGTGCTGGACGGCTTCGAGACAACGCGCGTGAAGCTCGTTCGTCGCACGCTCCACGGCGTCGATCTCGTCGGTGGTAAAGCGATAGTAGGCGTCCTCACTCCAGTACGGCGTGGATCCCGAGTGCCACTTCAGACCGCGGGCCTCCACCGCCGCCTGCCAGTTGGGCCGCGGCGCGCTCGAAAGTCGTTCCATGATCAGCTCCCCGCTACGCCGTGACCGGTGCCGATTCCACCGAAGCCGCCGCGCACCACGCTTGGTCGCGCCGGCGCCGAGTAGTGTGGCGAGTAGACCGTGGGCGACATCGTCCGGACACGGCCACCGCCACCGATGTAGCCGCTGTAGCGATTGAGGTACCACACACCGGCGTACGGATAGACATGTGGATACCACGCCCCGGAGTACCAGTATCCGTGATTCACGACGGCGGAATCGCAGGCAACCTGCGTGTAAGACTCGGGCTCGCACGGATCGAAAACCGGATCCCGATTGGAACACGCGGTCGTGCTGACGAGCGCGGCCAGGGCGGGAACGAGCGAAAGCGGCACCGATCGAGACCGGCGGCGTTTCGAGTTCTCGCGAGTGGTGGGCATAGAAAAGGACGCCTCGGCGTCCCGACGGGTCGGACGGCAGCCGGCGCCGATGGCGAGCGCCGGATTTCGTACGATCACCACTACGTGAGCCGGCCGGAAAAGTTACAACAAGCCACGCGTCAGCCCCGCATCCGCACGCTTCATCCCCGTGTGATTGACGGCAGCGGGCTGAAGCCGGTTGTTAGGCGCGGAAACTTCGACCGTCAACCTCGAGGAGATTCTTCGCGTGGCGACATCATCCCTTGCCTTCGGGCATCAGTCATCCGCTCGGGAAAGCATCCTGCCCAGGTTCCTGGTGGCGGGAGCAACCGTCGCATTCCTCGATGGGATGTTCGCCGTCGTCGTGTACGTCTGGATCATGCACCTCACGACCGCCGGCCGAATCTTTCAGTCGATCGCCGCGGGATTGCTCGGCAAAGCGTCGTACAACGGCGGTACCACGACCATCGCGCTTGGCCTGCTGTGCCACATCGTCATCGCCTTCACCTGGACGACGATCTACTATTTCGCCTCGCGGCGCGTTCCGAGCATTCGTGAATTCGCGAGCTCGAACGCAGGAAACCTCATCACGGGCGTGCTGTTCGGCGCGGTGATCTGGCTCGGCATGGACTTCATCGTCATTCCGCTCAGTGCAGCGCGATTCACCTCGCCCGCGAATTGGCAGTTCTGGCTGCAACTCGGCTGGCACATGGTCGGCCTCGGCCCGCCGCTGGTCCGCATCCTCAAATAGTCCGTCGCCTTCAGCTCGGCCCGACGAAAGGCTCTAGCGCGGCGCGGAGCTCTGGCGCGATCGGCTTCGATTTCGACGTCGCATAGTCGAACTGCACGATGACTGCTATCACGTCCGCGGCCAACGCATCGTTCGCAAAAATCGTCTGTATGACCGTGATGCTGCTCATGCCGATTCGCTCGATCCGCGTATCGACGCGCACTCGGTCGGTGAATTCCACCTGGCGGCGGTAGTCGATGTGCAGGCTGGCCAGGATCCAGTTGTTGGAGACTTCACCGAGCGCCGCGAAGAACTGCAGCCGCGCAACCTCGGCCCAGGTTGCGAAGCTCGCATTGTTGACGTGGCCGAGCATGTCGGTGTCGGCGAAGCGAACCTGAATATCGACGGAATGCGCGGGCATCCCGAACGATAACCCGCCGGGAAATACTCCCGGCGGGCTGCGCCTTCGTTACGTCGGCGGAACGCGCAGGATCGAATCGGGACGCACCCCGGTCGTGTCGCGCACGTACCCGGAATCGCGGCGCGCCCTGGCGATGCTGTCCCGGCGGATCGAATCTCGTCGACCGCCGTCGAGCCACGTCGTATCGACCCGAACGACGTGCCCCCTCGACGTGTCCGGTCTCCTCGACGTGTCGCGGTACGAATCTGGTCGAGTGGTGTCGCCGGTGACGCCTGCGCGACGGAGGCTGTCCTGCCGCGTGATGCTGTCGGTTCGAGCCCAGACCGAGTCCCGCGCCGAGTCGTGCACCGGAGCGGTCACGGGTGCCGTATCGTTCGTCTCGGTCGCCGGGCGATCGACGACGCGACGTTTGGCTGCAGCCGCGGCGGCCTCTCGCGCCGAGTCCTCGCGACGCGCCCGTTGCGCTGCCGTGTCGACTGGCGGCACCGCGCCGGCGGCGACCGTATCGGTGCGCGGCGGCGGCGCAGGCGTGAATGCACCGGGGACGACCGAACCCGCCGCGGACCGCGCCACTGGTGCCGCCGGCGCTGGAGGCGCTCCACGATGCGGCACGCCGTGGCTGTGTACGTAAAACCCTCCGCCAACCGCAGCGCCCGCGAGCACGAGGACCGCAATCGCCGCGGCTGGAATCGCCCAGCGCGGTCGTGCGCCGCGAGGAGCCTCGCGCTTCGGCAACACGACCTTGCGCGGAGCACCGACGACGCTTCGAATATCGGGCTGTTCGCGACGCAGCGTCTCGCGCGCTCCGCGCGCGATGTCGTTGTCGGCTTCGGCCGCGGCCTGTTCTCGCGCGCGTCGCGCCTCCTCCATCTGCTCCTGGTGCTCGACTCGAACGCGCGCGATCGCCTCGCGGCGCGACTCGAACTCGCCGATACGACGATCCAGTGCTGCCATCTCCTTCTGCAACTCTTCACGAACGCAGGAGAGCTCCTTCTGGTGCGCGCTCATCGTTTCCTCGAAGTCGGCGCGCTCGGTCGCCAGCAATTCGGCCTGCTCGGTTGCCATGCGCTCCGTCTCGAGGCGATGGTTCTCACACTGCGCGAGCGCGACGCGGTGCTGCTCCTCGTACTCCTCCTTCATCGCAGAAAGCTCGACTTCAGCCTGTTTGAGCACGTCCCCGGCGGCGACGATGCCGACGTACGTCGGAACATCGGGTTCCTGCTGATCGTCGCGCGCCCCATGCACCATGGCCTCCGTCGCGTCGACGACACGGAGGGCGAGATTGGGTGCAAGCTCCTCGAGCGGTTGGCCGGCATCCTCGGCGACGAACGGTTTGCCCGTGAGCATCGACCAAGCGAGCGTGCCGATCGTGCGAGCATCGCCATTCATGTCGTTGACGCCTTCGACGGGAATCGGCATGGGCCCGAGGGCGACGATCACGTGCTGCGATGCGGGAACGAAGTACACGTTGTCCGGCGTCACGCCGCGATGCACGACGCCGCTCGTTCGCGCCCAGTCGATGACCGCCCATATCTCCTGGAGCACGGACGCCGCACGCGGATTACTGAACGCCTCGCCTGATTTCAGCGATTCCGCCAGTGTCTTCCCCTGCACGCGGGCCGTCGCCACGGCAAGAGTGCCGCCGTCGAGCCATCGGGACTCGAACACGCGGGCCAGGCCCGGATGCGACAAGCTGGAGAGGAGTTGGACGTCCGCGGCGAAGTGCGACAGCTCGTTGTTCGCTCCACCACCCGGCGACGAGTAAAGAGTGATGACGACCTCGGTCCCGTCGGCGCGGCGAGTCGCCATGTACTTCCGGACGCCTTCGGAACCGCGCAGCTCTCCAACGATCTTGTATGAGTCTTCGAGTGTCTTTACGTCCGGCGTTGGTTGCTTGTCGCGCATGGGATCCAGCTCTCTCGACATCGTGGGTGTGCAGCTTGCCCACACCCATGAGTGCGTGATCCATGCCGCGTCGCTTGTCCGGCGAACCCGTCGAGCCCGGCGGACTCGCTACTTCGGCACCGCCCGCTTGAACCGAACGTCGAGCACGCGTCCCGCGAATATCGACAGGCCTGTAACCTTTCCGCCGGCGTCGCGTGAAAAACGCACGGTGCCCAGCGAGCTCGGCCCCGGCGTTTCGAAATCGTCGCGGTACGCCGGACGCAACTCGAATTCGTCCGCCGGACGGCGACGAATGAACACCTTGCCGTCGCGCGAAACGACCGTGAGGCGAACATCGAGCTCATCGCTCGTGTAGTCACCGACGTAATCGTGCGCCGGCAAAGGCGTCGCAGCGGGCTGGACTTCCTCGTAGCGGGCGGTGTCGCCCGCTGGCCGAAACACCGTGAAGACCCGACGACCGCGTTCACCGCTGAACGCACCGTCGCCCTGCGGCGACGAGAAGCGTGTTCCGCCGCGCGCTGCCCACGCCTGCGCGCCTCGCCCCGTCATGTTGACAAGCGATCCATTCGCTACGGCGAACACGATGGTCCGATCGGTGTGCGCATCGCGATAGATTCCTGGCCAACGCTCGACCGTTCCGGGCGCCAGCTCGACCTTCTCGGCTGTCGCCCCGGTCGCGGTCGTCTGCGTATAGGTCAACACGAGATCGGCTACCTGGTGTCCGAAGAGCGACGGATTCGACTCAGCATCGTTGCACCACACGGCGACCGACACATGCTGCTCGGGAAAGCGACCGAGGTAGGTGCGATATCCCGCGGTCGATCCGTCGTGGCTCACTTCGCGGACGCCACGAAGCTCGGTCACGTTCAAACCCAGCGCGTACACGATGGATCGCCCGCTGGTGAGGCGCATCGTTGTCTGCATCGCGTCCACGAACGCTCGGCCGCCGACCCTGGGATTGTCGAGGTTCTCGTTCCAGGCGAGCAAATCGCTCATCGTGCTGAGCAAACCGCCGTTGCCGATCATGTTCGTGAACGGCATGTCGGTGTGATACCCGCCGGCCTTCGTTCCCGAGTACGCGGTGGCACGGTTCGGTACGACCTCGGTGAAGTCGTCTCGCCACTGCGTGTGCGTCATCCCAATCGGCCGGAATAGCCGCTCCTGCGTGAAAGCGTCGAGCGACTTTCCGCTCACCCGTTGCACGATGAGTCCAGCGAGTGCGTATCCCGAGTTGCTGTAGAGGTATTCCGACCCCACCGGAAAGTTCAGCATTTTCTGATGAGTGATCAGATCGAGCGTCGTCATCGGCGAATGCACCTGCGTTCCCGGTCCGCGCCCCTCGATCCCGAGCAGCCCCCATTGGTCGCGCAACCCGCTCGTGTGCGTCAGCAGATTGCGAATGGTGATCTTCTGACCGCCGAACGACGGCACTTCGGGCAGGTACTTTCGAATGTCGTCATCCAGCGAGAGCTTGCCATCCTGCTGAAGGAGCACGAGAGCCGCGGCCGTGAATTGCTTCGCGACCGAGCCGCTTTCGAGCACGGTGCTGTCGGTAAGCGGCACGCCGTATTCGAGATTTGCCAGGCCGTAGCCGTGCGTGTAGAGGGGGCGGCCATCCTTGGCCAGGCCCACCGCGCAGCCGGGCGTGGTTCGATCGAAGCGGGCGAAGACTCGATCGACCTTCGCGGCGAGATCCGACGTTTGTGCGACAGCGGGCATGGCGGCGCTGAGCATGGCCAGCGCACGAATGATTGAGGGGCGCATGCGCGCTAAACTACCGGCCAGCCCGGCTGTCAGCTATCCGTACCTGCCTTTCCCCGAAACTCTTCAGCCCGCGGTGTGGCAGACGTAGACGCCGGATCCGTGACGGATCTCGACGACTCTCATCACCTCGAGCTTGGTCAACGCCTCGCGTACCGTCGCAAGACCCACGTCGAACCGGCGGGCCATCTCGGCGATGCTCGGCAACCGGTCGCCCTCACGGAACTGTCCGGTCTCGATCGAG
>Ga0310811_10010656_pt1 | contig 11882 bp, 5 predicted proteins | sample YCmetagenome_FD_207642 | JGI IMG/M metagenome (GOLD analysis project Ga0310811, IMG submission 207642) | Soil microbial communities from experimental microcosm in Duke University, North Carolina, United States - YC | ecosystem: Engineered > Artificial ecosystem > Soil microcosm > Unclassified ...
ATTTGGCGCGGATGAGGTCGGAGGTTCAGCGGGCGCGGATTTTCCGGTGGTGAGGATACCGGAGGGGAAGCGGAAGTTCAAGAGCCAGGCCGTCGAAAAGATCATCCGGGAGGTGCGGAGCGGCGCGGGCAATAAGGAGATCGGCTGGCTTTTCGAGAACTGTTTCCCCAATACCCTGGACACGACGGTGGATTTTAGCATGATCGGAGGTAAGCCGGACACCTACGTTATCACCGGGGACATCGATGCGATGTGGCTCAGGGACAGCAGCGCCCAGGTGTGGCCCTATATCCCGTTGTGTAAGGAGGATAAGGACCTTCAGCAGCTGATCAGGGGGGTGATCCACCGGCAGGTGAAGTGTATTTTGAAGGACCCTTACGCAAACGCGTTCTATAAGGACGAAACAAAGATCAGCGAATGGAAGGCTACCGACATTACAGACATGAAACCGGGTATCCATGAGCGGAAATGGGAGATCGACAGCATTTGTTACCCGATCAGGCTCAGCCATGGTTATTGGCAGATCACGGGGGATGTCTCGCCATTTGACGCGGACTGGATGGCAGCGATGGAAAAGATCGTACAGACCTTCCGCGAGCAGCAACGAAAAGAAGGGAAAGGGCCCTATAGCTTTATGCGGAAGACGGAGTTTGCGACAGACACTGTGCCGCTGAAGGGCTATGGTTATCCGACGAAGAAGGTGGGTCTGATCCATTCGATGTTCCGGCCGAGCGATGATGCGACTATTTATCCTTTCCTGATCCCCTCCAATATTTTCGCGCTGAATAGCCTTGCGGATATGCGGGCCATTTTGCAGGCGATCGGCGCCCATGGCAAGCCGGCGGATGATGCGGCGTACAAGCTGATGGACGAATTACAGGGGGCGATCGTGGAAAATGCGATCGTGAACCACCCGGTGTTTGGAGAGGTGTTTGCCTATGAGGCCGATGGCTTTGGCAACCATACGCTGATGGACGACGCCAATGTGCCCAGCCTGCTGGGGCTGCCTTATCTTCAATCTCCGCATCTTACGGGACCCCTGTCGGTGCTGCATCCCGAACAGCGGGGGTATACGGTGTACCAGAACACCCGCCGGATGCTGCTGAGCGAGTCCAACCCTTTCTTTTTTAAGGGCAAGGCCGGTGAGGGTATCGGGGGGCCGCATGTGGGCGTCGAAATGGTCTGGCCGTTGAGCATTATCATCCGGGGTCTGACCAGCCATGACTCGCAGGAGATGGCGACCTGTCTGAAGATGCTGCAGCAGAGCAATGCAGGGACGGGCTTTATGCATGAGTCCTTTCACAAGGATGATGCGGCGCATTTTACCCGGAAGTGGTTTGCCTGGGCGAATACTTTGTTTGGGGAGTTCGTGCTGAAAGTTTACCACGAACATCCGGCGTTGTTGAGCCAGGCCTGAGGCGGCCCTTGTTGGGGGCTGTCAGGCGATGGTCACCAAATAATAATTTTTCTTTCCTTTTTGAACGAGGATGTATTTGTTATGCAGGAGCAGCGAGGCGTCGACCGGGAATTGGATGGACTCCACCTTTTTCCGATTGACACTGATACCGCCGCCCTGGATGAGCTTGCGTGCTTCGCCTTTTGATGGGGCGATGCCGGTCTCTGCAAGAAAGCTGACGATGTCTGTTCCCAGGTTGGCGGCGGCATAGTCGAAGCGGGCGACGCCATCGAGGGATTGAAGGTCTTCCTCGCTGAGGGACTCGGCGGAGGCGGACTGGTTGGCGAACATCTTTTCGGTATCGGCGACGGCCTTATTGTACCCTTCTTCTCCATGGACAAAGATGGTGACCTGCTGAGCGAGGGTGCGTTGAAGCAGCCGTGCGCCCGGATTGGCGGTGTGTTCCTTTGTCAGCGATGCGATCTCCGCGGCGGGAAGGAAGGTGAAGATCTTTATCCATTTCTCGGCATCGGCGTCGGTAGCGTTGAGCCAGAATTGGTAGAACGCATAGGGCGAGGTCTTCTCAGGATCGAGCCAGACATTGCCTTTTTCGGTCTTGCCGAATTTCCCACCGTCGGCCTTTGTCAGGAGTGGGCAGGTGAAGGCGAAGGCTTCGCCATTACCGATGCGGCGGATGAGCTCAGTCCCGGTCGTGATATTTCCCCATTGGTCGCTGCCGCCCATTTGGAGCTTACAATTCATGTTCTTCCAGAGCCAGTAAAAATCATATCCCTGCACCAATTGATAGGTGAATTCGGTGAAACTCATGCCATTTTCCCCCTCTAATCGCTTCTTAACGCTGTCTTTTGCAGACATGTAATTTACTGTAATATGTTTGCCGACATCGCGGATGAAGTCGAGGAAGCGCATGTTCTTAAACCAGTCATAGTTGTTGACCATCTCGGCCTTATTGGGTTTTGACGGGTCAAAATCCAGGAACTTTTCGAGCTGCTTTTTGACGCCCGCCAGGTTTTGGTTGAGGACGTCCTCACTTAGGAGGTTTCTTTCCTCGCTTTTGCCGCTGGGGTCACCAACCATGCCGGTGGCGCCGCCGACGAGTGCAAATGGCTTATGCCCAGCCTTTTGCAGGTGGACGAGGAGGAGGATGGGGACGAGGCTCCCAATGTGGAGGCTGTCGGAGGTAGGGTCGAATCCGATATAGGCCGAGGTCATTTCCTTTTTGAGCTGTTCTTCTGTTCCAGGCATGATGTCCTGGATCATGCCGCGCCATTTGAGTTCTTCGATCAGGTTCATGGGGGCAAAACTAGGGGATTCCCTGCAACTTTGGGAGGAGGATGTTAATGAGACAATATTGTGAATACCGGGGCGTTATAACTGAATGATCCGCACCGTTGAAGGCGTTCTGTATAAATACCTTATTAACCGTTGGCTTATGCTGAAAAGAATGCGGGGCGGGAAAACCCTCTGCTCCATCTTACTGGTTATGTCCGGATCCCTTGTTCACCTGTCTGCGAATGCCCAGTTCACCAAATATTCCAATGAGTTCTTAAACATCGGCGCGGGTGCGCGCGGGCTCGCCATGGCCAGCGCGCAAGTCGCTTCGGTGTCGGATGCTACGGCGGGATACTGGAATCCTGCTGCGCTTGCCAATATCCGGGACAATCCGCAGCTGAGCCTGATGCACGCTGAATACTATGCGGGCATCGGGAAATATGATTTTGCGAGCCTGGCATTACCGCTGAAGGATAACAAACGGGTGCTGGGGTTAACGGCATTACGGTTTGCGGTGGATGACATCCCCAATACGATATTCCTTGTACAGCCGGACGGAACGGTGAACTTCGACAATATCACCACCTTCTCTTCGGCCGACTATGCATTTATCGTTTCGCTGGCCCAGCAGGAGAAGGTGTCGGGGAACAAGCTGATCAATTTCGGCGTGAATGCGAAGATCATCCACCGCACGGCGGGGGATTTTGCCACGGCCTGGGGTTTTGGCTTTGATGCGGCGGCGCAGATGACGGGGGAACGTTGGAAGATCGGGGTCGTTGCGAAGGATGTGACGACGACCTTCAATGCCTGGTCCTTTAGCCTTAACGAGGCGATCCGGGAGGTGTTCTATGAGACCCAGAACGAGATCCCGGGGAAATCGATCGAGCTGACGGCGCCCCAGCTGTTGATCGGCGGCAGCTACAATTTCAGGCTGGGCCGGAAGCTGAGCCTGCTGGCGGAGGCGGACCTCGACGTGACCTTTGACGGAAAGCGCAACACGGTGTTCAGCACGAACCCGGTGAGCATCGATCCGCGGGCGGGGTTGGAGCTGTCGTTCAAGGATATCTTCTTTGTACGGGGCGGGATCAACAATTTCCAGAAGGTGCTGGATGATCGGGATACCCTGAACAAAAAGAAGATCTGGATCTACCAGCCGAGTGTCGGTGCGGGTTTCAAGGTAGGGGATATCCAGATCGATTATGCGTTCGTCAATTTGGCAAACCAATCTTATCCGTTGTATACCCATGTTTTTTCTTTACGGATCGATTTGCGTCGAAAGGAGAAGAAGCGATGAGCACCGATTCGAGGATAAGGAATTAACGAAAACCCTTACTGGTATGAAAAAATTATTTACATTTTTTTTGTTGTTGATGGGCCTGGGCGCGATCGCCCAGCCGTTCAATAATGAATGGATCGATTACAGCAAGACCTATTATAAGTTCAAGATCGGCGCTAACGGTCTTGTTCGCATTCCGCAATCGACGCTGGCAGCGGCCGGCCTGGGCGGGGTGCCAGCGGAGCAGTTGCAACTGTTCAGGAATGGCCAGGAAGTGCCGATCTACGTGACCAACGGTACGGGGGTGATGGGGGGCGGCGACTATGTCGAGTTCTGGGGCCAGATGAATGACGGGGTTCCGGATAAGCCGTTGTATCGAAATCCGGCCTATCAGCATACCACACGATGGAGTCTCGAGTCGGATACCGCCGTGTATTTTCTGACGGTAAACCCTACGGGTAATGCCTTTCATTTTTCGAATACTGCGAACAATGTGGCGGGTAGCCCCCTGAGCCCGGAACCCTATTTTCTTTATACGGCGGGAAGCTATTTCAAGAGTGTCATCAATCCTGGGTTTGCAGGAGTAGTCGGAGAGTATATCTATTCATCTTCTTATGATATCGGGGAGTTTTGGGGTACCGGCGCTATCGCTCCGGGAGCGCCGTATTCCGATGCCAAAACCAACCTGAGTGTTTACGCGGGCGGTCCCGACGCCGTTATCAAATTCGGCCTTGCGGGAACTGCGGACAATCCCAGGACGGTACAGGTTTCTGTCAATGGAACGGTAGTGGGCGATACGACGATGAATAGCCTGAATGACCTGTTGACGACGCGGCCGGTTCCTTTGTCGATCATTGCCAGCGGGAGCTCGACGGTGAATTTTATCAATAACTCGCCGACGGGTTCGGACAGGATGGTGGCTTCTTTTTATGAGTTGACGTATTCCAGACAGTTTAATTTCGGCGGGCAGGAGAATTTCCCTTTCCAGCTACCGGCAAGGGCATCCGGCTACCTGCTTAACATAACGAATTTGGCCGGTTCGAGTGCGACGCCGGTAATGTACGATCTTACAAACGGCTTGCGATATACAGGTGTCGTCTCGGGAGGGACGGTGTCCTTTGCGTTGAATGGATCGACGGCTGCGATGCAACTGGTGCTGGTAAACGAGAACCCTTCACTGGTGCAGACGGTGGGGGCGTTGACGGCCAAGACTTTCGAGAATTTTACCAACACCGCCAACCAGGGTAATTTTATTATTATCAGCAGTCCATTGTTGTATACCGGGAGTTCGGGGAATAATCCCGTGACAGACTATAAGAATTACCGGAGCAGCGTTGCGGGCGGGGCATTCGACGCCCAGACGTACGATATCGATGAGCTGGTAGACCAGTTTGCCTTTGGGGTGAAGAAGCATCCCTTGTCCATTCAGAACTTCCTTCGATACGCGCGGGCGAAGTTTACCGTCAAGCCGCAATACTGCCTGTTGATCGGGCATGGGATGACCTATGATCAGTACTACAGTTACAGTAATTTGAGTCATGATCCATTAGCGGACCGGTTGAACATCATTCCGACGTTTGGGAGCCCGGCCTCGGACAATAAACTGGCTGCCGACGATGGGGTGGGGGCTGTACCGGTCACCCCGATCGGCAGGTTATCTGTGGTATCAGGGCCGGAGGTGGAAGTTTACCTGGCCAAGTTAAAGGAGTATGAGCAGGCGCAGGCCACGGCGCCGAATACGATCGCGGGCCGGCTGTGGATGAAGAATTATCTGCATTTGACAGGGGTAAGCGAACCCTATCTTGGGACGATCATTTGCAATTACATGGGTTATTATGCCAGCATCGTCGCCGACACCCTGGTGGGGGCTACTACCACCACGCTTTGTGACGGGAATGCGGGCCAGGTGAGCCAGACGCCGGGAAACATCATCGGCGGGCTGTTCTCGCAGGGCCTTGGCGTTCTGAACTATTTCGGCCACTCTTCGAATGACGTACTGGCCTATAACCTGAATGATCCCTATGACTACAACAACCAGGGCAAGTATCCGGTGTTCCTTATCAACGGGTGCGATGCGGGGGATTTTTACGTTTACGACGCCCAGCGTGTGACGTCGGGAACGGACCTTACGATATCCGAGAAATATGTATTGGCCAAGGAGCGGGGCGCGATTGCCTTTGTCGCGAGTACGAATTTCGGCATCGTCAATTACCTGAACATCCTGCTGGCGGGACAATACACGTTGATGACGGGAAGTGATTATGGCAAGCCGTTGGGGATACAGGAGAAAGACGCATTGATCAACCTGATCAATGCCGTCCCCGGGGATTTCTTTGCCAGGCTGCATGCCGAACAGATGACGATCCATGGAGACCCAGCCATCAAACTGGGCCAGGAGCCGACGGACTATGATGTTGAAGCGTCCCAGGTGGTCATCAATCCCTCCTTCATAGCCATCAGTAATCAGACCTTCGAAGTGAAGGCGAGGCTTTATAATTTAGGGAAGGCTGTTTCGGACTCGGTGCTTGTGCAGGTAAAGCGTACGTATCCGGACGGTTCCAGCACGATCTTATTCAATAAGAAGATCAGGGGTATCCGTTACAGCGATTCAATAGACATCCAGGTTCCCATTGTCGCTACGCGGGATAAGGGGGACAACAAGATAACGGTGAGCATCAATCCCAACAACGAAATACCGGAAGTGACCTATGCGAATAATTCGGCGACGACGGACGTGTATATCTACCAGGATGAGGCGACGCCGGTTTATCCTTACAACTATGCTATAATCAATACGTCGAGTTGCAAATTGATCGCATCGACGGCCAATGCCCTGGCTCCTTCCGCCCAATATATCATGCAACTGGATACGACGCAGGCGTTCAATTCGCCGTTGATGGTCTCGAAGACGCTCAATTCGGTGGGCGGGGTGCTGGAATTCGATCCGGGCGTGACTTACCTTGACAGTGTGGTGTATTATTGGAGGGTGGGTATCGCGTCCGCGACGGGAAATGGACAGGTTACCTGGGACAATGCTTCTTTCATCTATATCGATCCGGCGCACAGTGGAACGGGATTCAACCAATCGCATTATTTTCAGCACCTGGGATCCACCGGTAACAGCATCTCCCTTGCATCCAACCGGCAATGGGTTTTCAACCCGGTAAATCATGATATCTACCAGCAAAATATCGTTTATACCGGAACCCAATACGATATCGACTTTTCAGTTACCGTCGACGGGAACCAGGAGATACAGAGTGCATGTATCGGTGGTTCCCTTATATTCAACGTTTTCGATCCGGTGACGTTTACCCCCTGGAAGAATGTCGATGCGAACGGTAATAACCTGTATCTAAGCGGCAGCGCCTCTGCCAATTGTTCGCCCGATCGAAACTGGAATTTTGAGTTTTCGTACCTGGATGCGACCGACCGGAACAAGATGGTCCGGTTCATGGATAGCATTCCCAACGGGTATTGGGTGACGGTAAAGGACATCCCTTCCTATCAACAAAGTGTAAATAAGTATGCGGCCGACTGGCGTGCGGACAGCAGTATCTATGGCGTCGGCAATACCATCTATGACAGGCTGAAGAGTGTCGGCTGTACGCAGATCGACAGTTTTTACCATCCTATCGCTTTCCTGTTCATATACAAGAAGAACGACCCCAGTTTTACTCCTCAACAAAAGTTCGGTCAGCTACTGACGGACAAGATCACCCTCGAGTCTACCTGTCCCGGCCCGGCGGTGAGAGGGACGGTGTCGTCCCCGATATTTGGTCCGGCCCGCCAATGGAGCACGCTCCGCTGGCGTGGAAGCGAATTGACCAACCCCGCTACCGACTCGACCGGTTTGGTGGTAGTGGGCATCGACACTGCGGGAGTTGCCACTACGCTGTACTCTCTCGATCATTCGACACAGGATCTGAACATTTCATCCATAGATCCGAAGCATTATCCCTTCATCCAGCTGAAGCTTGCGACGACCGATACGGTGCATGGAAAGCCATACCAGCTGCAGTCCTGGAGGATCAACTATATACCGCCTCCGGAAGGAGCGCTGGCGCCGAATGTGCTTCTTAAAGCGCCGGACACTGTTGTTTTAGGGCAGCCGTATGAATTTGCGATTGCCTTCAAGAATGTAAGTCCCTATTCGTTCGACAGCATGCGGGTGAAGCTGTATATTGTGGACAAGGGGAATGCCATGCATGTCATTAATTTGCCCCGGATGAAGCCATTGGTCAGCGGGGATACTCTGACGGTGGATTATAAATTCGATTCGAAGTCATTCTCCGGTGCGAATACCCTTTATGTGGCGTTCAACCCCGCCAATGACCAGCCCGAACAGTATTTCTTCAATAATTTCCTGTACAAGAGTTTTTATGTCAAGGGAGATTCGAGGAATCCGAACCTGGACGTCACGTTTGACAATGTTCATATCCTCGATGAAGATATTGTTTCCGCCAGGCCGCATATCCAGATACAGTTGAAGAGTTCGTCCCCGTATCTTTTGCTGTCGGACACTTCGTTGATGAATGTCCAGGTGAAGTATCCGGACGGATCCCTGCACAGTTATCACTTCAATACGGATACACTGCGCTTTATCCCGGCGACGGCCATCGGAAACAACGTGGCGACAGTGGAATTCACGCCAGCCTTTACCACGCAGTATAATCCGACAGGGGATGAATACGAGCTGATCGTCAGCGGGAAGGATGCGCTGGGTAATCCGGCGGGTCTGACGCCATACCGCGTGAGTTTCAAGGTGATCAATAAACCGATGATCTCGAACATGTTAAACTATCCGAATCCGTTCACGACATCGACGGCCTTTGTATTCACGATCACGGGCAGCGAAGTGCCTCAGAATATCAAGATCCAGATAATGACTATAACGGGGAAGGTCGTTCGAGAGATCACCAAGGAGGAGTTAGGGCCTCTTCATATCGGCCGTAACATTACGGAGTTTAAATGGAACGGAACGGATATGTATGGGCAGCGTTTGGCCAATGGCGTATATCTGTATCATGTTGTTACGAACCTGAACGGCCGGTCCCTGACCAAGTACAAGGCTGCGGGTGACAATACCGACAAGTTCTTCAACAACGGGTATGGCAAAATGTACCTGATGAAATAGGATAAGATGCCTATCTTTAGAGATCATTCGTCATTATGCCGTTTTTGTCAATTGTAAGTCCTGTTTACAACACGGGGGGGATCCTCCCGGCTTTGGTAGCGCGGATCGGCGAGGCGATGGCCGATGTCACGGACGATTTCGAGATCATCCTGGTCGATGACGGCAGTCCTGACGGTTCCTGGCAGCAGGTCGTAGAGGAGTGCAGGAAGGACAGACGGGTGCGGGGGATCAAACTAAGCAGGAATTTCGGACAGCATGCGGCGCTGACCGCCGGCCTGACGGACGCGGCGGGGGACTGGATGGTCGTGCTGGACAGCGATCTACAGGATCCGCCGCGGGAAATTCCGAAATTGTATTTGAAGGCGCAGTCCGGTTACGAGATCGTGATGGCCAGGAGGGTAAACCGCAAGCACTCCACGTTCAGGAGAATGGTATCGAGGATCTTCTTTTTTTTTATTACCAGGTGGTCCGGGATGCCGGCGGACCACCGGGCGTCGAATTTCGGCATTTACAGCAAAAGGGTGATATCGGAAGTGCTGCGGATGAAGGAGTCCGTTCAGTTCTTTCCCATGATGATCAATTGGACGGGGTTCAGATGCGGATGGATAGATGTCCATCATGGTGAGCGGGCGGAAGGCGTTTCGGGTTACAATTTCACCAGGCTGTACCGGCTGGCACTGAATGTCATCCTTTCTTATTCCGACAAGCCGCTCCGGTATGTCGTCAAGGCGGGTTTGGTGATGTCTTTCCTGAGCTTTTTATTCGGCATTATAACGTTGATCAGATACCTGAGGGGGGATATCCTTGTTTCGGGTTATACCAGTCTGATCATTTCCATCTGGTTCCTGAGCGGGATTCTCCTTTTCACGCTGGGGGTAGTCGGGTTGTATGTGGGGAAAACGTTCGAAGAGGTGAAAGGAAGGCCGCGTTTTATCGTCGAGGAGAGGACCAATCAGGCTTCGGGCCAATAGTGCAGGGTGGTGAATGAACTTACCTGCTGAAATCCCAGCTTGGTAAAGACCCTGTTTACGGGTTGGTTGAATGTCAGTACATTGTGCTCCTGCCAGTTTAAATTTTCCTGTTGCCCCCACAACAGGCCTTCGACCGCGAGATGGGTGAAGATGTTCTTTCCCCTTAACCCGGGCGATACGGCACCCATTATTCCATAGGCGTATCTTTCCCCTGCCTTTTCTTCCAGGATAAAGGACAGGAAGCCTGCCAGCCGGCGATCGTATTCCGCTACGAAGACCCTTGTTGCAGCGGAGGGATCGGTCAGGGTTCGTTCGGCCCAATCGGGATATATCTCCCTGCATCGCGCTCTGTCGAGGCGTTGGTCCGCAAAATAGTGACCATAGTTTTCGAATGCCTGGGAGGCGATCTCGCGGAAACCGGGAATATCGTCAGCCGTTGCGTCCCTGATGGTGATGTGGGGATCGGCCGGTTGCCGGAGGATCGGCCCGTGGTAAGGGAACCGGTAGGTAAATTGAGTGTCTTCTATAGTGAAGCCTGCCGCATGCAGGGAGTCGAGGGTTTGGGATTCCCGGCTGTCGATGCGGGTGATGACCAATGCGATATTTTGTGTTTTCAGCCCCTCGTCGAGCGCCGGATCGAGAAGGATGCGTGGGTCGTCAATCCTTGCGATGTTGAAGCCGAACCGCCGGGTATCCAGCCGACTGATATAGTCTTTCACGCATTAATTTTGGGGAGGAAGATAAGGTGAAAGAACTTATATTTGACCGTCAATATGGAAAAAATTGTTTTCAACAAGCCTTTTTTTGCCGGTGCAGAACTCGAGTATATCCGGCAGGCTGTTGAAAATGGAAGGATCTCCGGAAATGGTCCTTTTTCGAAGAAGTGTGAGTCTTTTCTTGAAGCCAGGTATGGGTTCTCAAAGGTTTTGCTTACGTCGTCCTGTACGGATGCGCTGGAAATGGCGGCCCTCTTGTGCGATATCGGCCCCGGCGACGAGGTAATCGCACCCTCCTTCACTTTCGTCTCTTCGGTGAATGCGTTCGTATTGAGAGGCGCCGAGATCGTTTTTTGCGACGTGCGGAAGGATTTTCCCTGTATAGATGAAACTTCGATAGAGCGTTTGATCAATTCCAGGACGAAGGCAATTGTCGTGACCCATTATGGCGGTATTGCCTGCAATATGGAGGCCATCGGGGATATTGCCCGGAAATACAATCTCTTTGTCGTGGAGGATGCGGCGCAGGCGATAGACGGTTATTTCCGGGGTGTGCCCCTGGGAGGGATCGGCCATTTTTCCGCTTTCTCCTTCCATGAGACCAAGAACATCATATCCGGAGAGGGAGGTATGCTGGTGATCAACGACGAAAAATGGATCGAACGGGCGGAGGTCCTGCAGGAGAAAGGTACCAACCGATCAAAGTATTTCCGCGGAGAAGTGGACAAGTATACATGGGTGGATGTGGGGTCCTCTTTTCTTCCATCCGAGATCACCGCGGCGTTCCTGTATGGGCAGCTGGAGAACCTGGACAGGATCCAGGTGAAGCGAAAGTGGTTATGGGACCTGTATTATGACGGTTTGCTGTCGCTGCGGGAAGAGGGAAAGATCGGGTTGCCGGCACATCCACCTTATGCGTCCAACAATGCACATTTATTTTTCATCCTGACGGACGGAATCGGGCAGCGGGACAGGTTGATCCGTTATCTGGACGAGAAGGGTATTGTCGCCGTGTTCCATTATATACCTCTTCACAAGAGTCCCTATTACCTGAAGGATCATGCGGTGGAGACGCTTGTGCAAACAGAATATT
>Ga0310811_10010657_pt1 | contig 11882 bp, 9 predicted proteins | sample YCmetagenome_FD_207642 | JGI IMG/M metagenome (GOLD analysis project Ga0310811, IMG submission 207642) | Soil microbial communities from experimental microcosm in Duke University, North Carolina, United States - YC | ecosystem: Engineered > Artificial ecosystem > Soil microcosm > Unclassified ...
ACGTTCGACCGGTCGCCCCAGGGCATCCTGTGGGCGCCTGACGAGAGCGGCATCTACATCAACGTCGAGAGCGACCGCTGGGGAAACCTGTACTTCGTGCCAGGCTGGATCATCAAGCCGCCGGGCTTCGACGCGAAGAAGAAGTACCCGCTCATGCTCTCGATTCACGGCGGACCACACTCGATGTACAACGGGGCGTTCAACTTCGCGTGGCAGGAGCACGCCGCCAACGGCTACGTGGTGCTCTACACGAACCCGCGCGGGTCCACGGGCTATGGCAGCGCGTTCGGCAACGCCATCAAGAACGCGTATCCCGGGAAGGACTTCAACGATCTCATGGCCGGCGTCGATACGGTCATTGGCCGAGGCTACGTCGACCAGCGCAACCTGTTCGTCTACGGGTGCTCCGGCGGCGGCGTGCTCACGGCGTGGACTGTCGGGCACACCGACCGCTTCGCCGCGGCGGTATCCATGTGCCCGGTCATCGACTGGGTGAGCTTCGTTGGTACGACCGATGGGCAGTCGTGGTACAACAACTTCAAGAAGTACCCATGGGAGGACCCGACCGAGCACCTCGCGCGATCGCCGCTCATGTACGTGGGGAACGTCAAGACGCCGACGATGCTCATGACCGGCGTGAACGACCTGCGGACGCCGATCTCGCAGACCGAGGAGTTCTACGAAGCGCTCAAGGTGCGCAAGGTGCCGACGGCCATGATCCGGTTCAACGACGAGTGGCACGGCACGTCCTCGCGCCCGTCGAACTATCTACGAACGCAGCTCTACCTGCGGAGCTGGTTCGAGAAGCACGCGACGAAGGACGACAAGGTGGCGGTGCAATAGCGTTAGGCAGTCGGCGCCGATCAAGGCTTGGCCGGCGCCGAGGGCGCCGGCTTGGGCTTCGAGGTGGAGTCGGACTTCGATTTCGCGGCTGAATCAGCCGGTGGCGAGGCGGTACGCTTCGCGGCCGGCTTTTTCTTTTTCTTCGCCTTGGCGACGGAATCCGCGCGAGCCGAATCCGCGGCGGCGGCGGCCGTCGTGTCGGTCTTTTCCAGCAGCCTCGCGGCCTCCGTTTCTGCCTTCCGGATGATCGCCACGAACACGTCCGCCTCTTCCTGCTCGATCGGAATCGTGAACGACGACTGCGGGTTCTCCGAGAACGCCAGGGCGTACTGCGACTGGCCCGCGTCGACGGAGCGTGTCATTGCCATCGTCGTGGTCGAGCCATACTCCATGACATCGGAGCGGTAGGTTCGCGGCGGGTCCGCCTTACGCACGCGAGCCTTGAGCATGCGCTGCGTCGAGTCGATCCACGCCCGCGCCGCGGCCGTGCGAAGCTGGAGATAGATCGTTTTCTGCGGTCCGGCGGCTGCGACTTCGATGAATCCGTCATCCCGCGCGTTGACGATCATGCCCGCGTCGCCGAACACGGCTTTCGAGATGGGAACACGCTTGGTCGTTGGGGCCGGGGCGAACGGATTCGGCGGCGCGGCCTGCGCCGGCGGAGGCCCACTCTGGCCAATCGCCTGACGAGGCGACGCCAACAGGCTCGCTGCCGAACACGCGACTACGGAGCACCGAAGGAATTTCTGAATGGACACGCAGACCTCGTGAACTCGATCACCGTACGCTGACGTCGTGCGCCGTCGCGGTCGTCTGACGTCGGCTTCTCATCGTAGTAGAATCCAGGCCCCCGACCTGCGCAACCCCGCGAGGGCAGCAGGTGATACCCCGAGATGTCCCGCGGGCTCCCCTGATGAGCCCGGCCAGCCACGCCACGACGCGTGGATTCAGCGCTTTTTGATCGCGACATGTCCGTGTCGCGCCTACGTACCGGATCTAGCGCTTCTACGTCATCGTCACGATTTTGTGCGTCATTCGAGGCTCATACCTTCCTGCGCACACGACGCACAAACGGCGGCGGCTTCAGCACCTGCCCTTTACCACCGCCCGCTCAGACACACTCGGGACCGGACCCATTTCACCGGTCGTCACCCAGTCGACACGAGGTCAGGATGACCCCACGTTCGATTTGCCGCTTCCTGTGTCTCGCTCTCATCTCCGCCACGCCCGCCCTTGCACAAACCGGCTCCATTGGCGGACGGATCACCGACAGCACGACGTCGGCACCCGTCATCGGCGCCGACGTCCGTGCAGTGTACGGGACGTCGGTCGCTGGGGCGTCCATTGCCGGCAATGACGGGGCGTATCGCATAACGAACGTCGCGCCCGGGACCTACGACATCGTCGTCAAATACATCGGCTACGCACAGCGCCGCATCCCGGCTGTTCACGTAGCTGCTGGCCAGAACGTGCAGCTCGATATCCGGATCGCAGGAACTGTCACGGCGCTCAATCCGACCGTCATCAGCGCGTCGCGGCAGTCGGAGAAAGAGCTTGATGCACCGGCCCATGTGGGTGTCGTCGAAGCCCAGGAGATCCGCGAGCGCTCATCGCTGACCGTCACCGATAACATCCGCAGCGTGCCGGGTGTGGACGCGACGACCGGCGGCATCGCGCAGACCAACATCGTCACGCGCGGGTTCAACAACGCGTTCTCGGGAGCGCTCCTCACGCTTCAGGACTATCGCTTCGCCGCCGTGCCGTCCCTGCGCGTCAACGTCCCGCTGCTCTTCACCGGCACGAGCGAGGACATCGAGCGCATCGAAGTGCTGCTCGGCCCCGCGTCCGCGCTCTACGGACCGAACAGCTCGAGCGGCGTGCTCCACGTCATCACGAAGTCACCGTTCGAGTCCAGAGGCGGGATCCTGACGCTCGATGGAGGTGAGCGATCCATTCTCCACGCGTCCGGCCGATACGCGACCACGGCCGGCCAGAAGTTCGGCTTCAAGATCTCGGGCGAGGCGTTCACCGGAAAGGACTGGGAGTACATGGATCCGGCCGAACCGGCGACGGTCCCGCGGCCTAACGGGATTCCCGGCGAGCGCGACACGGTGGCCAACACGCGCAATTTCGACGTCAAGCGCTACGCCGGCGAGGCACGCGTGGACATTCGTCCGCGCAACGATATGGAGCTCATCACGACGTACGGCGTCAGCAAGATCGGGAGTGGGCTCGAGCTCACCGGCACGAATGGAACCGCGCAAGCAAAGAACTGGACATATCAGAGCATCCAGGAGCGGTTCCGATGGGGACGGCTCTTCGCGCAGGTCTTCGCGAACTTCAGCGACGCCGGCAACAGTGACAGCCTCGATACTCGCGGCACGTTCCTGCTGCGCACCGGCACGCCGATCGTGGACAACTCGAGAGTCTTCGCGGCACAGATCCAGCATGGCCTGGGATTCGGCGGTGGGAAGGAAGACCTCGTCTACGGTGCGGACTACATCTTCACGAACCCGCGCACCGGCGGAACGATCAACGGCCGCAACGAAAACAACGACGACGTCCACGAGATCGGCGCGTACATCCAGTCCACGACGCACCTCTCGCACATGTTCGACATCGTTGGGGCGATACGCGTCGACAACCATGACGTGCTCGATCAGACGTTCTGGTCGCCGCGCGTGGCGCTGATCTACAAGCCTTCGGAGACGCAGAACATTCGCGTGACCTACAACCGCGCGTTCTCGACGCCCGCGAACTTCTCGTTCTTCCTCGACCTGCCACAGGCGTTCATCCCGATAACACCCACTATCGGGTATCAAGTGCGCGGGCTCGGTGTGCCGTCCAGCGGGTTCATATTCCGTCGTAACTGCGCGACGGGCGCGGGTGGTTTGTGCATGCGGTCACCATTCCCGATCACGGGGGCAACGGGAACTATCACCGGCGCGCCGAATACGGTCGTCGACGCGAACGCGGCGCAGTACTATCGCACGCTCGTTGGCGGAAGCTCGCAGGCGATCGTCAACGCGCTCCTCGCCGCGGGTGTCAGTGGGCAGAATGCCCCAGCCGTGTTCGGCGCGCTGTTCGGCGCGAATACCGCCGGCATACAAACCGCGCTCCGACTGTTCCGCCCACCCAGCGGTGGTCAGCCGGCGAGCTTCGTCCAGGTACAGCCATCGAGCGTGGAGGACGTGGAGCGGCTCAAGGCCACCACCACGGACGCGTACGAGCTCGGGTACAAGGGCATCCTTGGCAAGCGCGCACGCCTCGCGATCGACCTGTGGTATCAGCGCAAGACAAACTTCACCACCGCGGCCGAGAACGTCACGCCTAACGCGTTCCTCGACCCGACGACCCTCGGCGCCACCATCGCCGGCGTACTGACGGCCGAGGCGCAGGCCGGACGCGTTCCCGCGCAGGCCGTCGGGGCCCTCACGACGGCCCTCGCGGGCCAGCTGGCGCAGGTGCCGGTCGGGACCGTTGTGCCCGACAGTCCACTCGCCGATACGCCAAGCCTGTTCTTCAGCTATCGCAACATCGACAAAACGATCGACTACAGTGGCGTCGACCTCGCGTTCGATTATCTGCTCTCCGATCGCGTCACGCTCCTCGGTACGTATTCGTGGGTGAGTGATGTGCTCTTCCCGGAAGTATCGACCGGGCCCGATACGCTGACGCTGAACTCACCGAACAACAAGGCAACGCTCACGGCGCGCTACCGCGACGAAGTGAGCGGCTTGAGCTTCGAGTTGCGCGGCCGGTACGGGAACGCGTTCCCGGTCAACTCCGGCGTGTACGTCGGGAACGTGCCGGTCAATGCGTTCCTCGACGCACAGTTCAGCTGGCGGCTCCCCTTCCCGGGACAGAGCGTCACGTGGTCGATCACCGGCACGAACATCCTGGACAACAAGCGCGTGACGTTCATTGGGACGCCCGAAATCGGGCGACTCGTGATGACCAGGGTGCAGTACGCGTTTTGAGGGAGGGCCGACGGGGTTGAACGCTATATGATTCATCCCCTGCTCGACCCGGAAAGGCGACCCGTCGTCGGGCACCGCGGCAATGCGGCGCACGCGCCCGAGAACACGATGGAGTCGTTTCGGCAGGCGCTCGCGGCCGGCGCGGAATGCGTCGAGCTCGACGTGCGCCTGTCCGCGGACGGCGTCCCGGTAGTCATGCACGACCCCACGCTCGATCGCACGACCGACTCGACCGGCGCGGTCGCATCACTGTCCGCCGAGCAGCTTCGCGCCGCCGACGCAGGGGCGCGGTTCACGCGCGACGGCGGACGAACGTTCCCCTATCGCGGGAAAGGCCTCCGTATCCCGACGTTGGAGGAGGTGCTGACGGAGCTCGCCCAAGTACCACTGCTGCTCGAGATCAAGACTCCCCAAGTCTCGCCCGCCGCACGCCGCGTCATCGAGCGACTTGGCGCCGAGTGGCGCTGCGTGGTCGAATCGTTCGACGTGAGAGCGATCGATCCGTTTCGCGGCTCGCGCGTCGCGATCGGTGCATCGCGCACCGACGTCGCACGTCTGCTGCATCGCATAGTGACCAGGCGGCCGGTCCGGTCACTCCCGTACGCCGTCATGTGCCTGCCGCCACGACTTCGCGGCGTGCGCCTGCCGATCGGGTCGCTCGTGCGACTGACGCGACCGGCGGGCTGCCTCGTTCACCTCTGGACGATCAACGACCCCGAGGAAGCGCGGTACCTCTGGACTATTGGCGTGCGGGGGATCGTGTCGGACGACCCCGGGCTCATTCGCCGCACGCGCGACACCTAACGTTTCGCCGGCGCGAGGGTGAACGCGAACGTCCCACGCGCGACGTGGCCGTCCTTCGCCATCGTGCGCCACGCGACCGTGTAGGTCCCCGCAGCCATTTTCCCCTTTACGCCGGCAACGACCGTCGCGGAATCCGCGCTGGCCAGCGGCGCGAGCGCAACGGACGCGCTGCCCGGACCCGTTACGGTCACGGTGGTCACCTTGAGCTCGGGCGTCTGGGAAAACGACAGGCGAATCGAATCGGGCGCGGCGGCCACGGTGGCGTTGGCCGCCGGAGACGACTTGAGGAGATGTAGGTGGAATGGCGCAGCCCACGCTGACGTGGCGACGAGGCCGAGCGCGAACGCCGCGCTAGCCGCGGCGCGGGCGGGGCGTTGAATGAAGGACAAGGGCATCGATGAAGGGTCAGGGTGACTTCGCCGAAAATTATGGTTCGATACAGCCCGGCGGGACCCGAGTTCCGGGACCCGATGGTCAGACCATTGGCGGGTAGGAAATGTTTCGACCCAGAAGGGGTCAGACTCCTTTTGCACCCCTTTCACGCCGCGGCGTGAAAGGGGTGCAAAAGGAGTCTGACCCCTTCTGGTGCGATTTATCGCTGACGGATCACCGCGTCGCCGGGCCGGGCGAGGATGATGCTGCCCTGAAAGGACTCGGCCTCGACGCGGGCGCTGCCATTGCCGAACGCGAAGCTCGCTCGCCGCCGGGCGCCCCCGCCCTGCGACGTGTCCGCCGCGTTAGGTAGCGCGAACCGGCTCGAGAATGTCCCCTGATACGTCACGGCCGCGACCGTTGCATTCGCGCGCTCGGGGATGGACACGACCACGGTGCCGTTGTGGCTTCCGAAGCGATAGCGCCCGCTGTCCTTGATCGTGCCCTCGTACGTAACCGGGCCATTGACGGTCTCGGCATCGACGTCATCGGAGTCGATCCCGTCGAGGACAATCGACCCGTTCACCGTCTCGGCCGCTATTTGGCCTTTGATGTTCCGCAGTGTGAGCCCCTTGTTGACGCCATTCACCTCGATGCGGCCCACCGCGTCCTGCACCGTCACCCCGCCCTCGACCGACTTGAGCGAGATGACGCCGTCGCCACCGTGCAACGACACCTCGCCCTGCACCGTGGTGGCGCTGACGGACCCACGCACGCCCTCGATCGCGATTTCCGTATAGGTCCCGCCAATGTCCAGCGAGGCATGGACGGGAACGGTGATCTCGTAGTCGAGCGGCGCCGGTACACCGGACCGGCTCACGGTCGAGATGGACACTGCCGCATCGCGGCCCTGAACATGAACCTCGTCGTGTCGGCTTTCGCCGACGACGATGCGGACCGCGTTCCGCTCCCAGCCGTGAACCCGGATGGACCCGGCGAAGTTCTGAATCTGGATGCGCGCGTTAGGCTGCACGGCGATCGTCGTGTCCGTGTGCCGCGCGCACGAGAGGATGGGTGCGACGCCGACGAGCAGCCGGAGGAGCTCTATCTGCGAACGCCGGACACGACGCCCGAAGGGCGCGGAAAGGATCATGAGCGCGCGGTGGTGATCTCTACGGCGCGGCGCAGCAGCTTGAGCTTCCGCTGCATGGTGGCGGCCAGGTACTCGTTGAGGTAGGCGCTCCCCGGATCTCGGCGCAGCGCGCTGTCCGTTTGCGCGATTGCCAGATCGATCGCGCGGAGGTTCTCTTCGATCACCCGCATCGTCTCCGGACGCAGCGTGGAGCGGCCCGCGTCGAACGCGCGCTGGAGATCGGCTGCGGCGTCGCGATACGACGCAACGGCTGTCGCGGCGGCGGCCGGCGCCGGCGGACGGACGACGTTCGCGAGCGTGTCGCCGCTCGATGTCACCGTGACCACGACCTGCGTGCGCCGTGTCGCGAGCGTCCACGCGAATCCACCAGCCACCATGGCGACGATCGCGGCCGCGGCTGCGAGACGTACCCACGAGACGGTGACGAGGCGGCGGCCCGCGCGAGACGTATTGGCGGTGATCGACGTCTCGATCGCGCCCCACAGATCAGTGGCCGGCTCGCGGTACCCTATGCTGCGAGCGCGGTCGACCACACGCTGTAGCTCGTCGCGCGTTGCCCGGCAGCTCGCGCACGTCGCGAGGTGCGCCTCGAGCGCGGCACGAGTCGCGAGGTCGAGCTCCCCGTCGACGTACTCCGACAGCCGCTCGGTCCAGGAATCGGTCATGCGAGTCATCCAGTCGTTAGGCGCTCAAGTATCTGCGCAGAATCATGCGCACGCGATGCAGCTGTGATTTCGACGTCCCCTGCGCGATGCCCAGCATGGCGGCGATCTCGTCGTGCTTGTAGCCCTCGATGTCGTGGAGGACGAAAATCTGCCGCATGCCGGGCGGCAGGCGCGCGATGGCCGCCTGGAAGTCGAGGCCCAGCTCGGGCGACGCGTCGGCCGCCGACAACGACTCGACGAGCTCCGCGTCGTCGACATGCCGCTTGTGCCGGATTGCCACGACCTCGCGGCGCGAGAGCATCACGTTCACGGCCAGGCGGAAGAGCCACGTGCCGAAGGCGGAGTCGCCCCGGAACTGGCCCAGTCGCTGCCAGGCACGCACGAACACGTCCTGCGTAGCGTCGTCGGCCTCCTCTTGCCCGAGCATCCGGACCGCCGTGCTATGGATGCGCGCAACGTGCCTTCGATACACGCGCTCGAAGGCACGCACGTCTCCAGCCGCGGCGGCGGCAACATCCGACGCGTCGTCTCCTGCCGCCTCGCCTTCGGAGCTGCTAGAGCGTTCGAGCGATCCCGCGTCCGAGACCGTCACCCGCGGTCGACCCATGTGCTAACTATGATAGGCGAGCGGGGTGGAGGGTTGCATTGTCGGGCGACGGCGACTGGCGACGGACGAAGAGGCGGCAGGCGGCAGGCATCCGGCGGCAGGCGACAAACAATCGCGTGTCATCCCGAGCCGGCAGGCGAGGGATCCTCATCGTCCTGATAGAGGGCTCTCGCTCGGGACGATGAGGATCCCTCGCTGCGCTTCGCTGCGCTCGGGATGACAACAGGGCTCGGGATGACACGCTCTTTCGTCCGTCCCCCATCGTCCGTCCCCGTCCCCGGCAATTCGTCGTCCGTCGCCCGTCCCCGGCCTATTTCAACACCCACCGCGCCGCCGCCTCCTGCATACAACGATCGCCGGACCACGCGCAGACGATCGGAGCGCTTCCCAGGATCTGGGATGCAAGCGGAGGGGGTGCGAAGAGCACGATCGCCGCCTGACGCCGTTCCCGCGCGGCGGAGAGGCATACGGCAGAGATCTTCTCGAGCGTCCCCGGACGAAAGGCGACTTCATCGCGACGACCTCGCAGCTCACCGAACACGGCGACGAATACGGGGACGTCACGGCCGGCTGTGAGTTCGGAAACGATCGACGTTGGAAGCTGCGATGACTCGAGCGCCTGCGCGAAGGCCGTGCGCGGATGCGCCGGCTCGCACGGCTCGTCGTCATCCACGATGACGATCTCCACCCCGCTGTGCGGTCGAGTCACAGTCCCTCGTATTGGCGACACGACCCGCTCGGCCACCTGGAGCGCCCACGCGACCTCGGACCCGCTCACGCGACGATAGTCCGTCTGCGGTGCCGCCCACTGCGCCCACTTGAGTCGCCGGCGCCGCGACTGCTCGATGCGATCCTCGTACAGGGGACCATCGCGCACGCAACGCTCCAGCGTGTCCACGAGCGCATCGAGGTGCGACGGACCGAGCAGTACGTCGCACCCGGCATCCAGCGCACGCATGGCCACGTCGGCTTCGTCCTCCGAGGACATGGGGCCGCGGGCCTGGAGGACGTCGCTCGCCACAAGGCCCTCGAACCCATACTTCTCGCGAAGCAGATAGCGAAGGATCACGCTCGAGAACGTGGCCGGCGAATCGCTCGCGTCGAGCGACGGGTAGCTCACGTGCGCAACGAGCATCGAAGCCACGCGCGAGCTGATCGCTGCACGAAAGGGCTTGAACTCGTGCTCGAACAGGATGCTGCGCGGCACGTCCACCGGCGGAACGGTCGAGCCGTCGACCTCGCCGACTCGGCCAGCACCGGGGAAATGCTTCGCACACGCGAGCATTCCTTCGTGCTGACACGCTTCGATCCAGAGCGACGCGATCGTCCCGATCTCGTCGGGCGAACCAGTGATCCCGTCCAGGGTTGTGCGAACGTTCGCGGGATTCATGCGCAGGTCGCACGTCGGTGCGAATCCCCAGTTCACGCCGAGCGGCCGCGCCTCGCGGGCAGTCATCTTGGCGGCGCGTTGCACGAGGTTCGGGTCGCCGAGCGCGGAGATCGCCGCAAGCGGGGGAAGCCCGGTCGTGCCGGAGAATTGCTGACCCACGCCGCGTTCCAACTCAGCGCCGATCAGCAGCGGAATCTTCGACGCCTGACGGATGTCCTTGATCAGCCCACGGACCTCGGCCTCCGGTCCGCCATGCAGCACGAATCCACCGACCCCTAGCTCCAACGCGCGAGCGATTCGAGCGCGCTCCCGGGTGAAACCCGTCGTCGTGTCCCAGCGGACAGCCGGAACCAGCAGCTCAGCGACGTTCCTCATGGGCGCGTAATCTGACTCGACCGGGAGCGCGAGGCCACCGTCCGCGCAAGGCAAATCGGGGTGGTCCACCATGGCACGTAAAACCCTGAAAGGCTCGTTCCTGTTGTTTCGGGCCGGGACGGCTCATTTTTTTTCGAGCGGCCTGCTTCACACACAGTTCAGCCGCCTGACGCAACTATCGCCTGACCCGAGCAACGGATTCGAAATGCCTCCTTCGTTCGCCGCGTTCCACCCGCAGGTCGTTCACTTCGTGATCGGGATTCTGATCGTAGGCGTGGCCATGCGCATCGTGGCCATGACCGGCCGGCTCAAGTGGACGGGGCCCGCAGCGACCACGCTGCTCGTCATCGGTGGGGTGGCCTCCTGGGTCGCAGCCAAATCGGGCACGGCGGCGCACGGCCCGGTCGAGCGCATTCCCGGCGCCCGCAACGCCGTGGAGGAGCATGAGGAATGGGGTGAACGGACGCGGAACGTTTTCGTCGGTGTCGCGGCGCTCGAGCTGGTCGCCCTGGCGTTGAGCGGCGGGGCCGCGCGAACCGTGCGTGCGGTGTCCGCACTCGCCGGTATCGCCGGCGTCTTCGTGCTGTTCGAGGCAGCCGAGCACGGCGGGGACCTCGTGTACTCCTACGCCGGTGGCATTGGGATTCGCACGGGCGACCCGGAGGACGTGGGGCGCCTGCTCGTGGCGGGCCTCTACAACGAAGCGCAGGTCTCGCGAAAAGCCGGCAAGGGCGCCGACGCGAACCGTCTAATGCAGATGCTCGTGGAGCGGAACCCGACGGATACGACCACGCGCCTCCTGTGGGCCGAGTCGCTGCTACTCGACAGCAAGGACGCGACGGCGGCGTTGGCGGCGCTGGACTCGATCACGGTTCGGCCTAACGATGCCCGGATGCGGCCACGCCGCGACATGTTGTTTGCGGACGCGCTCAAGCAGGCCGGTCATGCCGACAGCGCGCGTGCGGTGCTCCAGGCGCTCGCAGCGCAGTTTCCGACGAACCCTCGCGTGAAGGCGAAGCTGGATTCGTTGAAATCGTAGGCGGCGGGCGACGGGCGACTGGCGACAGCGAGAAAGCGAAAAACCCTCGGGATGCTCATCTCACTGCGAGATGCCTCCCGAGGGTTTCCGCTTGTTCAACCGTCGCGCGTCCGTCGTCGCCGGCTCCTACTGAATAATCTCCGCAAACCCTCTTTGTTTTGCTCGCACGATGGTGGCCGCAGCCTTGCCGGCTCGCTCCACCGCGCAGCTCGAGTACTGGATCTCGGAGTTACCGTTGATCGACGTGTTGTCCGCCGTGTACGTGTTACCGGCGAAGGCCGAGCCGGTGATCTTGTTCCCGTTACCGGTCGATTTGATGTCGTTCTTCACGACCATGATGCCGTTGAACGTGAAGTTACCGGCCATCTCGACGCTGCCATCCACGAGCAGAACGCCCTGAGCCATCGAATTCGCCTGGATCTTGAGATCGCCCTTGACGTAAACGATCGGGAAGTAGTCCGCGCACGCCGTGGTGCGCAGTGGATCGCCCCAGTTCGACGTGTTGCTGTACTGGCAGCTGGTGCCGGATACCGTCGGCGCCAGATTGTAGTTGCCCGCGGGCAACGTGATGTCGGCATTCTGCGTGAGTTGGGTCCACGTCTGATCGCCGAACTTGATGTACGTGTTCGTATCAGCCGCCGCGGGATTCTCGGA
>Ga0310811_10010658_pt1 | contig 11882 bp, 10 predicted proteins | sample YCmetagenome_FD_207642 | JGI IMG/M metagenome (GOLD analysis project Ga0310811, IMG submission 207642) | Soil microbial communities from experimental microcosm in Duke University, North Carolina, United States - YC | ecosystem: Engineered > Artificial ecosystem > Soil microcosm > Unclassified ...
CGCGTGAGGCCGCGCATAAGGCGATGCGCGAAGTCTCGGGCCCGATCATCGCGATTGCGCTCGTGCTGTGCTCGGTGTTCGTGCCGATGACGTTTCTGACGGGTGTCACGGGCCAGTTCTACAAGCAATTCGCGGTGACGATCGCGATATCCACCGTCATTTCGGCGATCAATTCGCTTACGTTATCTCCCGCGCTGGCCGCGAAGCTGCTCAGAAGCCATCAAAGCCGTGGCGACGTGCTCACACGTGCGCTCGACAAGGCACTCGGGTGGCTGTTCCACCCATTCAACCGCTTTTTTAACCGTTCGTCTGAGCGTTACCAGCATGCGGTGGAAAAGACGTTCAAACGTCGCGGCGCGGTTTTTGTCGTTTATGCCGCATTACTCGGAATGACGGCGCTGCTGTTTCATAACGTGCCAGGTGGCTTCATACCGACACAGGACAAGCTGTATCTGTTCTCCGGCGCCAAACTGCCGGAAGGCGCATCGCTTCAGCGCACCGTTGCCGTGGCGCGCAAGATGTCCGATATCGCGCATAGCGTCGACGGCGTCGAACTCGTGCCTGGTTACGTCGGCTTTAACGCGTTGCAGACGGTCAATACGCCGAATCTCTCGGCGTCTTACGTCGTCCTCAAGCCGTTCGATCAACGCAAACGAAGCGCGCAGCAGATCAATGCGGAGCTCAACCAGAAGTTCGCGCAGATTCAGGACGGCTTTGCTTACGCGCTGATGCCACCGCCTATTCAAGGGCTCGGCAATGGATCCGGCTATTCGCTGTACCTCGAAGATCGCGCTGGTCTAGGCTACGGTGCTTTGCAAAACGCGCTCGATACGTTCCGCGCGGCTGTCGCTAAAACGCCGGGCATGACGTACCCCGTCAGTTCCTATCAGGCCAATATCCCGCAGCTGGAGGTGAAGGTCGATCGCGTCAAAGCCAAGGCGCAAGGCGTGGCGCTATCCGATCTGTTCGATACGTTGCAGACGTATCTGGGTTCGATGTACGTGAACGACTTCAACAAATTCGGGCGCGTCTATCGTGTTATGGCGCAGGCCGATACTGGCTACCGCCAGCATGCGGCCGATATCGCGAACTTGCGCACGCGCAATTCGAGGGGCGAAATGGTGCCGATCGGGTCGATGGTGACAATCGTTCCGACTTACGGACCCGACCCGGTCATGCGCTACAACGGCTATCCGGCGGCGGACCTCATCGGCGACGCGGACCCCCGCGTGCTGTCCTCGGCCGAAGTCATCGACAAGCTGAACGAGATCGCCAAAGAAGTACTGCCGCGCGGCATCAAGCTCGAGTACACGGACCTTAGCTATCAGCAGGTGAAGCAAAGCAATGCGGCGATGATCGTTTTTCCGCTGGCGGTGATGCTCGTCTATCTGGTGCTTGCAGCGCTCTATGAAAGCTGGTCGTTGCCGCTCGCGGTCATCCTGATCGTGCCCGTATGCATGTGTGCGGCGCTTTCAGGCGTATGGCTCACCGACGGAGACAACAACGTGTTCGTTCAGGTGGGACTTGTCGTGCTGATGGGGCTTGCATGCAAGAACGCGATTCTGATCGTCGAATTCGCGCGCGAGCTTGAAATGCAGGGCAAAACGGCGGTTGCGGCGGCGCTTGAAGCCTGTCGCCTTCGCTTGCGTCCTATTGTGATGACGTCGGTGGCGTTTATCGCCGGGTCGGTGCCGCTTCTGCTCGGTCATGGCGCGGGCAGCGAAGTGCGTAAGGCCACGGGTGTGACGGTCTTCTCGGGAATGTTAGGCGTGACGCTATTCGGACTGTTTTTGACGCCCGTGTTTTATGTCGTGATCCGCAAGCTGTCGCAGGGATTTGCCGGCAACAAGGTCACGCAGGAGGGTAGCGAGGTCGCGGCGGAGGTTCATCATGAATAAGCTGATTACGTCGCTCGTGGTGACAGGCGCGCTCTCCGGCTGTGCGGTTGGGCCGGACTTCGAGGCGCCGGTGACGCAAACGTCGTCGCATTTTGCGCGAGACGAAGCACATGGCGACGCGAATCGTGCCGCGACTGCCGAACCTGCTTCGGATCAGGCATTCTGGCAAAGCTTTAACGATCCGCAACTGACGGAACTCGTGGAGCGCGCGCTCGGCGCAAACAACGATTTGCGAACCGCGCTCGCGAACTACGATGCGTCGAATGCGCTGCTGCGTGAGGCAAAGCTCGAGCAATATCCGATCGTCACGGCGAGCGGTCAGGCCGGACACCAACGCTTGAGCAAGGATCAGGCGTTTGGCGCACCGCTCGACGAGCGCAATACCTATACGTTTAGCCTCCAGTCCAATGCAACATGGGAGCTCGATCTGTTCGGGCGCGTACGGCGCGGCGTGGAAGCGGCGCGTGCGCAAACGGGCGCTAGCGCTGCAGACTTTTGCGCGCTGCAAGTAGCGCTTGTCGGGCAGGTCGCAAGTACGTATGTCGATCTTCGAGGCACGCAGGAACGTTTGCGCGTTGCGCGCGAAAACGCGGACAACCAGATGCAGACCCTGCAGATCGTGCAAAAGCGCTTTGATGCCGGCAGAGGCTCCGACTTCGATATCGCCCGTGCGCGCGAGCAATACGAGTCGACCTTGGCGCGCGTTCCAGCGCTCGAGGCGCGAATTGCCGTCGACGAACATCGCCTTGCGGTGCTAACCGGCAATCAGCCGGGTACGCTGCCCGGACTCGATGCGCCTAAACCATTGCCCGCGCTGCCGGCATCGATCGACCCCGGCACGCCCGCGAACCTGTTGCGTAGACGTCCTGATGTCGCCGCGGCGGAATACCGTCTTCACGCTGCGACGGCGCGTGTCGGCGTCGCGACCGCCGATCTGTTTCCGCGCCTGAGCATCGTGGGGTTGATCGGCACACAGGCCTTTGCCGCAAGCTCGCTATTTACTGCGGACAGCCAGGCGAGCCTGATCGCGTTCGGCGTCGACTGGTCGTTTCTCGACGTGGGGCGTGTGCGCGCGCGCATCGTTGCCGCGCGCTCCGATGCTGCGGGTTCGCTCGCGCAATATCAGCAGACCGTGTTGCTCGCGCTCGAAGATACGGAGAATGCGCTGATTATCTATGCGCGCGCCCAGGCAGAAGACAAACAGCTGGAGCGCGCCGCAAACGATGGTGCGGAGGCCGCGCGTCTCGCGCGCATTCGCTATCAGGAAGGGCTTATCGACCTGTTCGAAGTACTCGATGCCGAGCGGCAGATGTTGCAGGCGCAAGACGCTTTCGCCGATGGCCGTACGCGTAGCGCCAATGCCGCGGTTTCGCTGTACCGGGCACTCGCGGGCGGCTGGCCGCAGCGGCCGGCATCGGATGCGGCCGTTCAGAACGCGGCCAGATGACGGGTGGAAAGAGGCGTGCGATGAGCGGCTAGCTCGTCGCGCCGGGCGCCATCCGAAGCGCGGGAAATCAGCTCGGGCGCCCAGATTTCCTGGAGCTCCCTGGCGGGTTTGCCCGCTAAACGATCGAGCAGCATTTCGGCCATGCGCTTGCCCGCGCGATGCGTGTCAGCGGAAAAGGTGGTGAGCGCAGGCTGGACGTAGCGACTGAACGGGTGATTGTCGCCGCCAATCACGGCGACATCGTGGCCTGGCGCTTTGCCTGTTTCCGCGATGCCGCGCATGACGCCCATGGCGATCAGGTCGTGACCGCACAGGATAGCCGTGGGCGGATCCGAGAGTTCAAGCAGCCGATGAGCGGCCTGTGCGCCGCTATCCTCCGAGATCGTCGTTTCGACACAAAGACTGCTGTCGAAGCGAATGCCCGCGGCGCGCAATGCTTCGCGATACCCAAGGCGCTCGAAGTGGCTGAACATCAGATAGTCGGGCGCATGGAGCAGCGCGATCCGACGATGCCCCAGTGAAATAAATCGCCCGCAGCCGGTGCGCCCCAGCACGCGATGATCGATATCGACGTAAGGGTAGTCGTTCGAAGTTTCGCTTCTGCCAAAAGCGACGAAGGGGATATCGCGCTCGAGTAGATAGGCGATGCGTTCGTCGTGCCGGCGCGTGCGACCGAACAGTAGTCCATCGACGCGCTGGCGTTCGACAAGGCGTTTGAACAGATCGATTTCGGCTTCGACGCTTCGTGCCGATGCGACGATCACCTGATAGCCGCTTGCGTCGAGGGCGTCGTTTACGCCAATCAGCATATCCAGAAAGAACGGATGCGCGAACGATGTCTGCGGCGCCGACACGACGAACGCGATCGTATCCGATGCTTGGCGGCGCAAGCGGCGCGCAGCCGGGTCCGGGCAGAAGCCGAACTGGTCGACCGCCTCGAGTACACGCTGACGCGTCGCGGGACTCACGTCTTCCCGATTGTTCAAGGCCTTGGAGACGGTGCTGACGGAAAGCTTCAGCTTCGTCGCGAATTCGTGGATGTTCATGCGGTGTCTTCTCCGGGTCCCCCATCGGACACATTTCTCGAAAACGATTTTTCTGTAAATTCTACGCTGTTACATCGAGAAAAAAAGCGGCGAGCCGCGCAATTATGCACAGCGATTTCGCTTTCCTTCGATGATCCAGTTGTATTTCGAAAGGTGTCGCCTTGAATTTTGTTGGTATCACTGTTATCTTTTATCGAAATCGATTTCGAATCGCAGTTCAGTGATCCCCCGGAGATGAGTATGACAAGTAGTCCGGCAGACGAAGCCTTCGGCTCGGGCGCGATTTTCTACGACCCGGCCGCAGGCTGCGGCCTGCCCCACAACCCATTCAAGGCGATCGTCGCGCCGCGCCTCATCGGGTGGATATCGACGCGTTCGCCGGCAGGGCAGCCGAATCTCGCGCCCTATAGCTTCTCCGGCGCATTCGCGACCTATCCGTCAATCATCGGCTTTAGCAGTGAAGGCTTCAAGGACAGCATCCGCAATGTCGAGCAAACGCGCGAGTTTGTCTGGAACCTTGCCACGCGTCCGCTTGCGGAGCAGATGAACCTGACGGCGGCGTCCGTCCCGCCTGATGTCGATGAGTTCAAGCTGGCCGGACTTACACCGGTTGAAGGGCGCAACGTGGCGGTACCGCGCGTTGGCGAATCGCCGGCGGCGCTCGAATGCAGGTTGCTGCAAATCATCCAGTTGCGCGACCTCGGCGGCGAACTGACGGAGAACTGGCTTGCACTAGGGCAGGTGGTGGGCGTGCACATCCAGAAGGCTTATCTGAAGGACGGCTTCTTCGACACGCATGCGGCACAGCCGATTCTGCGCGCGGGCTATCTCGCCGATTACGCGCAGATCGGTGAAATGTTCCAGATGTTGCGCCCGGCGGTCGCCGCGAACGTAGATCGCGATGGCTTTTGACCTGCTCGAATCGCACAACGCCGGGTTGGTTGCCTTGCATCATGGCGACCGGACATTTACACGCGGGGAGCTAAGAATCGCATCGCGGCGCGCTGCTGCTTTCCTGCGAGGGCTCGGGTTGGGGAGAGGCGATATCGTCGCCGTATGGTTGCCGGAGGGCGCCGTGTGGATGCAATTGTTCTTCGCGGCTGCGCAACTCGGCATACTGATGGTACCTGTGAGCGCGCGGCTCCAATCACAGCAGGCGCTGCATGTCGTCAAGCGTGCGAAAGCGCGCGCACTCATCGTTCCGCAAAAATTTCCCGATTTCGACTACGTTGGTGCTGCGAAAGAAATCAAGGCTTCAAGTATCACATTGCAGCATATTGTTGAGGTCGCGCAGTTCGACAGCTTCGAATGGAGCACGTTGAAGCCATACCCCCGACGGGAGGGCCGGGATACCGATTTGCTATGTACGTTCACCACGTGTGAAACGAATGGCACGCCGCGGCTCGCGGTTCACACAGCCGGCGGCATTGCGCGGCACGCACGCAACCTCGGGCGGCTCAATGACATGCGTGAGAAAGATGTTGCGCTCTGCGCGTTGCCTCTTGATAACGCGCTCGGATTTGCGCATGTCATGGCGGCGCTGGCGTCGGGTGGTGCCTGCATGGTCATGCCTGCATTCCCGGCCGAGGTCATCGCCGCAGCAATCGAGCGGCACCGTGTTACGCATTTCATTGGTTCGGACACGATGATGGACACGGTACTCAACATGGGCGACTACCCGTTTGCCAGTTGGCGGCGCGGGGCATTCCACGAGTGCGGGGGACCTGGGCGTCGTGTTGCCACTCAGGCATGGAGGTCGCGGGGCGTACAACTCACCGCGTTATACGGCATGTCCGAATGCCCTGGCGATGCCAGTCATGCGTAATTGCGAGGATGAAACGCTGCAATGCCGCGTGCCCAGCGGTGTGCTCGATTCCGCAGAAATCGAATTTCGAATTGTCGATCGTGCGGGCGGTGCCGCATTGCCCAACGGGCAACAAGGTGAATTGCAGCTGCGCGGCTACACCGTGATGGCTGGTTACCTGCACGACCCGAAGGCGACATCTCAGGTTTTCTCGATAGGCGGCTGGTTCAAAACCAGCGAGCTCGCCTATGCGGAGGGCGGCGCGGTTCACCTCGTCGCGACAGCGGAAGATCGCCTGCGCTCGCTGGATCCGCACGATTGTCTGGAAATTTGAAAAAACGATTTCGAAATCCTGTTCTGCGGCGTTCTTGAAGAATCTCAACTTTGTTTGTATATTTCAGCGAAATCGGTTTCGATAGAGACGATCGCTACTTTCCTTTCATTGAAAAGATGGATGCTTCAAGGAGCAGATCATGAGCTTTAGTACCGTCAACCCGGCAACGGGCAAGGTAGTCAAGGAATTCCCGCTTCAATCGGACGAGCAGGTTTTCAACGCGCTGGCCACTGCGGATCAGCGTTATCGCGAGGACTGGAGGCACAGGCCGGTCGCCGAGCGGGCACGGATCGTCGCGCGCGCCGCGCGAATTCTGCGCGAGAAGCGCGACGAATACGCCACCTATCCGACCCTCGAGATGGGCAAGGTCACCGCGCAGAGTTACGCAGAAGTCGATCTCGTTGCTGACATTCTCGACTACTACGCGAAGAACGCGGAACAGTTCCTCCGGCCGCAGCCGGTGCCTGGCGAGCCGGGCGCGACCGTCGTCTCGGAGCCGGTCGGTGTCATTCTCGCGATCGAGCCGTGGAATTTCCCGTACTACCAGTTGGCCCGCGTCGCCGCGCCGCAAATCATCGCGGGCAACGTCGTGATGATGAAACACGCTGAAAACGTGCCGCAATGCGCGCTCGCGTTCGCACGGTTGTTCGAAGAAGCAGGTGCGCCGGACGGCGTCTATACGAACCTCTTCATCAGCATCGATCAGGTTGCGAAACTCGTCGACGATTTCCGCGTGCGCGGCGTTGCGCTAACCGGCAGCGAAAGAGCGGGGACGTCCGTGGCTGAACGTGCGGGACGCAATCTGAAGAAGGTGATTCTCGAACTCGGCGGCAGCGACCCCGCGCTCATCCTCGAAGACGCGCCGATGGACCACGCGGTCGAACAGATCGTGATGGGCCGCACGTTCAACGGCGGGCAAGGTTGCGTCAATATCAAGCGCGTGATTGTGGTGGGCAAGGCGCGAGGCGAAAAGATGCTGGCCGAACTGAAGCAGCGGTTCGCGGCAATCCAGGTTGGTGACCCGACCGACGAAAAGACGCAGCTTGGCCCGATTGTCAGCGCGCGCGCGCTTGAAGGTCTGCTTAACCAGGTTGCGGCAGCCAGGGCGGCGGGCGCGACGATCGTCCATGGCGGCAAGCGTGTCGATCGACCGGGGTTCTTCCTCGAGCCGACAATCGTCACGGATATCGCGGTGGACAATCCGCTTCATCAGCAGGAAGCGTTTGGACCGGTGCTGTCCTTCTATATCGTGAACAGCGAAGAAGAGGCGATCAAGTTAGCGAATGCGACCAGATATGGTTTGGGTGCGTTCGTCTTCTCCGCCGATATCGGGCACGCTCAGCATATTGCGTCTCTTATCGAAGCCGGCATGGTGTACGTCAATTCGTGCTTCGTCGATTCACCGGGATTGCCTTTTGGCGGTGTGAAGAATTCCGGCTTTGGGCGGGAGCTGTCCGAACACGGCATGGGTGAATTCCTGAACCGCAAGTTGGTGCGTATCGCCAACGCCGCTTGAGGCAGGTCGATCATGCGAAGGCGCGGGTCTCCTTCCGGAGGCCGGCGCCGTCGCGCTCTTGCGGACAAGTTCGGTTGCAAAAGCGCGTGCCTCTGCTAGCAGCGCGATAATGACCCGGTGACGGTCGAAGTTTTAGGGACCGTAAGGCTCATTTTTTTGGACACTGCTATGTCTACACGCAGCACAAGCGTGATCAAGAGCTGGCACGCTCATATCTATTTCGATGCCGATAGCCGCGACGCGGCTTGGGTCTTACGGCAAGTGATCGAGCAGGAACTTGGCGCAAGTATCGAGCTTGGCCGATTTCATGAGCGGCCGGTCGGGCCTCATCCGCAGTGGTCGTATCAACTTGCATTCGCGCCTGAGCGCTTCGCCGCGATCGTGTCGTGGCTGACGCTGAATCATGGTGCACTTGACGTGTTCATCCATCCGAACACGGGAGATTCGCTGAGCGACCATCGCGACGCTGCGATCTGGATCGGTCAATCATATGAATTGAGGCTCGACGCATTCAGCAGCTGATATTTCTCGCCCATCTCGCCTTGCCATTATTTTTGTGAATGGAAAGGTGATGGCGATTCGGCGCAGATAATAATCGGCTAACGACGGCGCATAGTACGAACATCCGGCAAAGCTTCCGCTGACAACGGAACGCCGGGCGTATTTCATGCGTTGGAGTAGATCATGTTTGCGTTTTTACTTGAAAAGCTGGGCGAGTGGATCGGGCAGGCGCACGAACGCCGCTGCGTCGATTACCTGTCGTGTGCGTGCGATCTTGCGGAACTGGAGAGGCGTATGCGCGCGATTGAGCGGGACGGTATTCGCGCTTGTGGCGAGCGTGAGCGTTAAGGACTCGCGCGGTTGCCAAACTTTTGTCGATACGCGACCGGACTGGTGAGTGCTATTCGGCGGAAGTGTCTGCGCATAGACTCCTCTGACCCGAAGCCCGCTAGCTCCGCAACGCGGGCAATAGGCAAGGACGCTTTTCCTTCGAGCAATTCACGGGCGACGGCAACGCGTTCACGTATCAGCCATTCATAGGGCGCCATGCCGGTGGCATCGTGAAACTGCCGTTGCAGTGTGCGCGGGCTAACCGCCGCACGATCGGCAAGCGAGCGAAGTGTGTGCGGCAATGCGGGATGCTCGCGCACCCAGTCCATCAATTTCGCGAGACGCCCGCCTTCATCCTGCGGCATAGGGCGGGGGACAAATTGGGCTTGACCGCCCTCGCGATGGGGCGGTAACACGAGGCGTTGTGCAACTCGATTCGCCACGGTACTGCCATAATCGCATCGCACGAGATGAAGCAGCATATCGAGTCCGGCGGCTGATCCGGCGGATGTGATGACTTGTCCTTCGTCAGCGTAAAGAGCGTCGGGCCGCACGTGGATATGCGGGTAGCGTTCCTGCAAGGCGGCGGCATAGCGCCAATGGGTGGTGACGGTTTTGCCGTCGAGCACACCCGCCGCGGCAAGCACGAATACGCCTGAACAGATCGAGCAAAGCCGTGCGCCACGTTGATAAGCGGCGCGAATTTTCTTTAGCAGAGGCTCGGGTGGCAGTTCGTTCATATCACGCCAACCGGGCACTACGATTGTATTCGCGCGCTCAAGCAACTTGAGTTTGTAGGGCGCCGAGATCGTGACGCCGCCGGCCGCGCGAAGCGGTCCGGGTTCAATTGCGCAGACAGCGAACTGATACCAGTCGACATCAAGTTCCGGCCGCTCAAGCGCGAACAATTCGGTTACGCAGCCGAATTCGAACGTGCAGAGATGGTCGTAAGCCAGCGCCACGACAAGATGATTGTTCATGGCGCGATGTTACCGGAGATTGGCGATTGCGCCACTTATCGTGCAAACGGTCAGAGGACAAAATGAGAACGCCTGAATCGTTTCGCCAGAATCTCCACGACCATCTTTATTGGACGTCAAACATGTCGACCATCAACGAACTCAACGCCGTCACCGCGATGGCCGCGGCAGACAGCGCGGCCGCGCTCGCTCATTTCGAGGCGTCGCTGCGATTCGAAACCGACTGCTCCGATGTCGCTGCAGCGTTCCGCAGCGGTAAGCCGGGGTTCGTATTGCTCGACGTCCGCAGTCCGATGATGTTCGCGACAGGTCATGTGCCCGGTGCGATCAATCTGCCTCACGGAAAGATCGTCGCATCGAAGCTCAGTGGTTATCCACCCGATACGCTCTTCGTAACGTACTGCGCCGGTCCTCACTGTAACGGCGCGACCCGAGGGGCGATACAACTGGCGAAGTTGGGGCGGCCGGTGAAGGTGATGATCGGCGGGATCACGGGTTGGCTCGACGAGGGCTTAGAGCTGACGGCGGAGTAAGTCGGATGGTCTACCTTAAGCCGCCCAATCAGCAACCCTGTTCAACCAGAAACGCCGACATCGCGCCACGCAACTGTTTCGCCTGCTCCCGCAAGCTGCCCGATGCCGACACAACGCCCTTCACGTGCTCGACATTACCGCCGAGGGCAGAGTCCATATTGTCGATGCCTTCGCTAAACCGGTCGACATCGCGGCTCTGCTCGTCGCTGGTCGAACTGATGTGCTGAATCAGTTCCGCTACATCCTCGACGTGTCCAACCACATGACGCATCGCGTCACCGGCCTGCGTGGCAAGCGAAGAACCACGCTGCACGCGTTGCAGCGAATCGGTGATCAGTGCCTTGATATCGTGTGCGGCGCCGGCGCTTCTTTGTGCGAGCTTGCGCACTTCATCGGCCACTACAGCGAAGCCTCGACCGTGTTCGCCCGCGCGCGCGGCTTCGACCGATGCATTGAGGGCAAGAATGTTTGTTTGAAACGCAATGCCCTCGATCGTCGCAATCATGTCGCCCATGCGGTTCACCGCTTCGTCGATCTCGGTCATCGTATTGACGACTTCGCCCACGGTCGCGCCGCTTTGCTGCGCGACGGACGACGTCTGTTTCGCGAGGCGGTCGGCACTGGCCGCGTGCTCGGCGCTGGCGCGCACGCGTTTGGCGATCTGCACCATCGCGACGTTCGTCGACTTGAGCCCGTTCGCTTGCGTGGCGATATCGTTCAACAGCGTCTGATTTTCGGAGGCAATGTTTTCCGACGAAGCGGCTATCCGGTCGATCGTCAGCGTGATTTCGCGCATCACGTGATGGATCGCGTCGAGCGTGCTCTTGAAGGTGCGGCTGCTTTCGCCCTTGAGCGTCATCGGCGGGAAGCGCAGATCGAAACGGCCTTCTTCGCGCGACAGACTTTCGCCAAGCATCGCGAGTTCGCGTCCCGCCCGTGCGTCGGTTTTCATCTGCAATGCAATGAAGACGAGCAGAGTCGTTTGAGCGATTACGTAGGCGGCGTGCAACAGAACCGTCGATAACGCGGGCTGGGTAAAGCAGTACACGCCGAAGCCGGCAAGCTGCAGATAATTGAACGTGAAGTGATGCACGGCGATCACCGCCGCCGCGCAGACGATGGGCCGCCAGTCGCGATAGGCAAGCAAAAAAGACATCAAAACGAATACGCCGAAGTGCAATTCGCCGAGCCCGCGCGCCTGATGAATCTGCAATGCGGCCAGCGTCATGAGGCTGGCGGCGAGAACGAGGCGTGTGACGAGTGCGCCTGCATACCAGAACACCATGGCCGACGCGATGACCCCGGTAGGCAGTGCAACCCACATGACTGCGGACCACGTGAAGCTATAAGTCGCAAGCACCGCTGAGACGCCCACCAGACACCACACGATGGCGAGCATCAGCCTGTCTGCCTTTGCGTAGATGCCACGTAGCAACTTGTCCGTCGATTCCATATCGGCCCCCGTGCGACTGATGTCGCTGTGTGCTATGCCA
>Ga0310811_10010659_pt1 | contig 11882 bp, 9 predicted proteins | sample YCmetagenome_FD_207642 | JGI IMG/M metagenome (GOLD analysis project Ga0310811, IMG submission 207642) | Soil microbial communities from experimental microcosm in Duke University, North Carolina, United States - YC | ecosystem: Engineered > Artificial ecosystem > Soil microcosm > Unclassified ...
CGTGCGGCGTCCACCACACAGATACTCGGACGCCGGCACGCTGTGGCGCAATCCTTGATGGATGCGGGATTTCCCGCTGACATCTCACCTGAGACCTATCAGGCGACCTGCCCACCTGGCGTCGCCATCGCCGACGGCAACGGCCGTCTCCGGCCTTTTCCTGACATTCTCGCGTCCGGCGACGCAGGTCTTCGCGCATTTGAAGAATGGACCCGACAGAACGGCCTCACGCGCGCGAGTGACATGACCCTGGCAAAGCTGTCCAGCAGATTCGCCGACCGCTTCAACGGTCAGTTGAGCATGACCGCACCACGTGCACGATTCTTCGAGGAGTAGTTCAGGACACGGGCAGGCAGTCGGTTTCCCCGGCGACGGCGTACAAGCCGTTTCCCGGGGATTGGAAAACCAGAGTCGTCCTCGTGCCGGCGTTCACAGCACGGACGGGCTTTCCAGGAGCATCGGCGGAAACGATGCGATAATCCGCTACGCGCCCGAGTGCCCCCACCATCAAGGCATTCAGCCCCTCGGGACTGGGGTCGCCGGCGGAATCTCGGCCGGTGGCCGCGAAAGTCTGTTTCGCCATACCGTCACCACATGGCACGTTCTTGCCACCCGCGTCCGTGATCGTCACATCCAAGGCGGTTCGCTCATTCAGAACTCCGAGAATGTGATTTTTCAGGGTTTGGCCGGCTTGGGCGGCGGTGGGGCCGTCGTCTGAGTCGCAGCCGGTGAGGGCCAGCGGGATCGCAACCGCCACGACCACGAGCAGACCGCGAAGCCGTACGAGACCGGAAAGGCCGAGCATTCTCTTCGCCTCCGCGAGTGGCAGTGATCGGGTCCAGCCCACATAATCTCAAGCAGAACCGCTGCGCCACCCCGAATATCCCTACGTCATCCGCAGCAGGAGTCAGGCGTTGCCCCTCGACGACGATCTGGTCCCCAACCCGAGACATCGGGATCTGGAGACGGCGCTCGCGGCCGCACGAGAGCACATTCACGTGCTGGAGACGGCCCTCGACAACGCCTGTGCGACCTTCGGCGGCCGCGCGGTGTGGGTGGGCCCCACGGCAAGGGCGTTCGGCGACGAGCTCAACGGACGCCGGGCCCGCGTCAGGGCCGCCGCCCGGCACGTCCTCGCCGAACTCGAAGCAGAGCTTCGGGCCACCCCTCGCATGGTCTCCCGGACGGCGGCTTCAAGCCTGACCGGCTGGTCCTGACCGGCTCAGACGATGTCGACCTCGGCATGCGCCCGCCCGCCGGACAGCCGCGGATAACCGGGCCCCCGGTCGAAGAAGGCGTCCTGCCGCGTCCGCTTGGCCGCCCGCAGCCGCTCCGTCGCCTCCTCATCGACCTGCAGATCGTCGCGTGAGCCGTGCAGGACGACGCCGTAGTCGTCCAGTGCAGCCTCCGGGGAGACCTTCCCGTCGCGGACGTCGGCGACCACCCGGCCGGCCTCCCGTTCGTACGGCGAGCCCCACCCGCCGCCGCCTGTGGTCCTGACGCGCACGATCTCCCCCTCCTTCACGGGGAAGTCGTCCACCAGGCCCTCCATCTCCTCACCGTTCACCGTGACGAGGAAGGGACGGCCCGCCCGGCCGCCGTTCACGCCCCAGCACGCGAGGATCGACCGGTCCGCGATCGACATGAACGACGCGTCCCGCAACATGCGGATGTGCTTGTCGTAGCCGAGGCCGCCGCGGAACTCCCCCGGGCCGCCGCTGTCGACGGCCAGCCCGAGCCGTTCGACCAGGAACGGCCACCGCGCCTCGGCGAACTCCACGGGGATGTTGCGCGAGTCGGGGACGACGTGGATGGTGTCCTCCCCGTCGGCGTACCAGCGCCCGCCCGAGCCTCCGCCGAGGACCTCGCGCATCAGGTACGGGCCGTCGCCGGACTCGCCGTAGACCCCGGTGTAGCGGATGGTCTCCTGGTCGGCCGGCATGCGCCCGTTGGTGGCCTTGGCGAGCACGCCCGCCAGCACGCCGAGGAGCCGGAGGATCACGAACGTCCTGGCGTTGGTCGGCGCCGGGAAGATCGGGGTCAGCAGCGTGCCCTTCTCCGGGAACACCATCTTGATCAGCGGGACGACGCCCTCGTTGACGTCGAGTTCCGCCATCCGCTCCGGCGTGTCCGCGAGGTTGCGCAGGACCGGGGCGAGCCACTTCTTCAGGAAGACCCCGTCGGCGTAGTCGCCGGCGTGGTTGATCGGCCCCTTGGCCTGGACGGAGGTCCCGGTGAAGTCGATCGTCAGGGGCACGTCCGCCGAGTGGTCGACGGTCAGGGTGATCCGCTGGGTGTGCAGCCTGGGCTCGTCGACGCCGTCGTGCTCGGCGTAGTCCTCCCAGACGTGCACCCCCTCGGGGATCTTCGACAGCAGCTCCCTGCGGAAGGTCTCCGTCGTCTTCGCGATGATCGCGTCGAAGCACGCCTCGACGGCGGCGCGCCCGTAGCGGTCGAAGATCTCCCCCAGCCTCCGGGCGCCCATCAGGCACGCGGAGCATTCGGCGTCCAGATCGCCCGCGAGCGAGTCGGGCATCCGCGAGTTGCGTGTCATGATCGTCAGTGCCGCGCGGTTGGGCACGCCCTGGTCCCAGAGCTTGATCGGGGGGACCATCAGGCCCTCCTCGAACGCGCTGCGCGCGTGGGACGGCATCGAGCCCGGCACGGCTCCGCCGATGTCGTCGTGGTGCCCGAACGCCTGGACGAAGGCCACCACCTCTCCCTGGTGGAACACAGGCACGGTCACGCACAGGTCGGGCAGGTGGCCGATCCCGCCTTCTGACAGGTAGACGTCGTTGTGGAAGTAGACGTCGCCCGGCCTCATCGTCTCGATCGGGAAGTCCCGGACGACGGGCTGGACCAGCGCCGAGTAGGACCTGCCGGTCAGCTTGCGCAGCCGTACGTCGTGGATGCCCGCGCGGAAGTCGTGCGCGTCGCGGATCATGGGTGAGCGGGCGGTCCGCGCGATCGAGGTCTCGACCTCCATCTCGACCGACGCGAGGGTCCCTTCCACGATCTCCACCAGAATCGGGTCGACGTCGGTCATCGGTCGCTCACCACCACGAGGTTGCCGTAGTCGTCCATGGTCGCCGTGAAGCCGGGGTGCACCGGCAGGGTCGAGCCGTATTCCTCGATGACCGCGGGACCGGTCACCACGGCGCCCGCGCGGAGGTCGCCTCGGCGGTAGATCACCGTGCGGCCCCACCGCTCGTAGAACACGTCCCGCGTCGCCACCGGGCTCGGCTCGTCCGGCTGGTACGGCAGGCGCGCGATCGTAGGGCGGGTGATCGGCCCGATGCCGGAGACCCGCAGGTTCACCCATTCGACGGCGTGGCGGGGGTCGTCGCGGTAGCCGTACCCGTAGAGCCGCTGGTGCGCCTCGTGGAACCGGTCCACGACGGCCGCCCGCCAGTCGTCGTCCAGCGGCCCGTCCGGGGCGGGCACCCTGACCTCGTAGGCCTGGCCGTAGTAGCGGAGGTCGGCGCTGCGCGCGTACACGTGACTCGCGAAGCCCTCGCGGTCGAGCGCGGCGGCGGCCTGGCCCTCCAGTTCGGCGAACACGGCCCGCAACGTCTCCTGCGAGGGGTCGCGGGAGACGTGGGTGCGGACGTAGTCGTTCTTCACGTCCACTGTGAGCAGGCCGAACGCCGACACGTTGCCCGGGTTCGGCGGGACGATCGCCGCGCGGAGACCGAGGATGTCGATCAGCCGGCAGGCGAGCAGCGGTCCCGAGCCTCCGAACGCGACCATCGGGAAGTCCCGCACGTCGAGGCCGCGTTTGACGGTGATCTGGCGGATCGCGTTCGACTGGTTGAACGCGCTGATCTCGAGGATGCCGGTCGCGCATCGCTCGGGCGACAGACCGAGCTTGCCCGCCAGCGCCTCGATGCCCGCCCTGGCCGCGGAGACGTCGAGCGGGATCTCGCCGCCGAGGAGGTGGGGAGGCACCCGGCCGAGGAAGACGTGGGCGTCGGTGACGGTGACCTCCGTGCCGCCTCTGCCGTAGCAGAGCGGTCCGGGGTCGGCGCCCGCCGACTTGGGCCCGACCTTCAACGTGCCCTCACGGGAGATCCAGGCGATCGACCCGCCGCCCGCGCCCACGGTCACGATGTCGATCATCGGGATCTTGCAGGGGTATCTGCCGATGTTGCCCTCGGTCGTCAGGGAGGGTTCGCCGTCGACCACCACCGCCACGTCCGTGGACGTGCCGCCGCCGTCGAGTGTGATCACGCCGGGGTGGCCGGCCGTGCCGGCGATCAGGGCGGCGCCGAGGGCGCCCGCCGCGGGCCCGGACAGGACCGTCGTGATCGGCTGGTGGACCACCTCGGACGCCGACAGCACGCCGCCGTTGCTCTTCATCACCGAGAAGGGGCGGCCCAGACGGTCCGACAGGTTGCCGATGTACCGCCGCATGATCGGTTTGACCGCCGCGTCGACGAGCGTGGTGACCGACCGTTCGTACTCCCGGTACTCCCGCAGGACGTCGCTCGACAACGACACGACCGCGTCCGGATGCTCACGCTCGATGACCTCGCGCATGCGCCGCTCGTGGTCGGGGTTCGCGTAGGAGTGCAGGAAGCATACGCCGATCGCGGTGACGCCGTTGTCGGCGAACCATCGTGCGGCCTGTACGGCTCCCGCCTCGTCGAACGGCCTGATCTCCCGCCCGAGATGGTCGAGCCGCCCGCCGACGGTCCGCACCCGGTGCACGGGGACGATCCGGGGCGGCTTGACCCAGAAGTAGGAGTTGCCGTAACCGTCCGGAACGCTCTGACGGGCGATCTCCAGGATGAACTCGAAGCCCTCGGTCGTGACGAAGCCCAGATGCGCGGTGCCGTCGGGGCGGTCCTCGAGCAACTGGTTGGTGGCCACCGTCGTGCCGTGGACGATCGCGGACACGTCGCCGAGATCGCCCGAGCCGGTATGGAGCTCCAGGACCTTGTGGACACCTGCCATGAACCCGTCGGCCGGATTGGCAGGTGTCGAAGGAGTCTTGGTCGTGACGATCTCACCGGTCTCCTCGTCGACCAGGACGACGTCCGTGAACGTGCCCCCGGTGTCGACCCCGATGCGGACGCTACCCATGCTCCAGTGTCTACCGATCGCGACGGGTACCGGGAACCGGCGCACTCTGCCGAAGAAAACTCATCCCGTCGTCAGACCCTGCCACCATGGGCCGGAGAGGCTAGCGGCGCCGGCCCGACCGCCCGAGCAGCCAGCCGATCACCGCGCTTCCCAGCGCGATCCCGGCGCCCATGCCGAACGCGGTCAGCACCGGCCAGACGGGCGTGCTCTTCTGGGCCGCCGGCTCGGCCGGGCGGGTGAAGACCTGGGCGCCGGGCGCCTCCCCGGAAACGGAAACGACCCCGGAGCCGGAAACGACCTCAGCCCCGGAGACGACCTCGGCGCCGGACACGACCCCGGCGCCGGACACCGCGACGGGGCCGGACACCAGATGCCGCTCGACGGCGGTGAAGAACTCGCCGGCCGTCCTCTTCGCCACCGAACCGAGCATGCGCTGGCCGACTCCGCCGATCATGCCGCCCACGACGGCCTCGGCGTCGTAGTCGACGCGAGTGCCGCCCTCCGCCTCGCTGAGCCGTACCTGCACGGTGGCCTCGACCGTTCCGGGAGCCCCCTGGCCGCGCGCCCTGAGCACGAAGCGCTCGGGTTCGTGCTGGTCGGCGAGGGAGACCTCACCCTGATAGACACCCTTGATCGACGCGACCCCGGCCGTGACCGTCATCTTGTAGGCGTCGCCGCCGATCTCCTCCAGGCGCTCGCAGCCGGGGATCGTCCGCACCAGGACGGCGGGGTCCTGAAGCGCGTCCCAGACCCGCTTGCGCTCGACTGCGAGCAGTGCACTGCCAACGACCTTCATGGGCACCTCCGATGCCGAGCACACTAGACAATCTCCGGGACCGGCGAGTACGGCAAGATCTGCCTCCCCCTCGCGGCGGAGTTACTCAGAAGTTCACACGTCACCCGGTCGTCGCAGCGGTACTCATGCCCAATCGGTCGGTCGGCGTACAGACGGATCACCCGTGTGGCGGATGCCCGTCCCGCCGGGCGAGCCGACCATTGGTGGCGTATCTCCGGGATTCACGCCCTCTGTGACGTAGATCGCATCGACTCCCGGCACCGCACGCCCTTATTGCTCTACGGCTTGTAGTACTACTAGGAGTAGAACTACAAGCTGTAGAGCTCCGGCACCCGCGAGGGAGACATGGACGCGCTGGACCTGGCACGGTGGCAGTTCGGGGTCACCACCGTCTACCACTTTCTCTTCGTACCCCTGACGATCGGCCTCGGCGTCTTCGTCGCAGGACTGCAGACGGCGTGGTACCGCCGCACACGCAAGGGCGGGGACGGTGAGCACCTGCTGAGGCTCACCAAGTTCTTCGGCAAGCTCTTCCTGATCAACTTCGCGATGGGGGTCGTCACCGGGATCGTGCAGGAGTTCCAGTTCGGCATGAACTGGAGCCAGTACTCGATCTTCGTGGGCGACGTCTTCGGAGCGCCGCTGGCGATGGAGGCGCTGCTCGCGTTCTTCCTGGAGTCGACCTTCCTCGGCCTGTGGATCTTCGGCTGGGAGCGGCTGCCGCGCAGGGTGCACCTCGCCTGCCTGTGGGCCGCCGTCATCGGATCCAACCTGTCCGCGTACTTCATCCTCGCCGCGAACGCATGGATGAAGCATCCCGTCGGCTACGAGGTGGTCGGCGGCCGAGCCCGGATGACCGACCTGTGGGCCGTGCTGACCAACTCGACGGCACTCGCCCAGGTGCCCCACGTGGTCGCCGGCGCGTTCGTCGTGGCCGGCGGTTTCGTGATCGCGGTCAGCGGCTACCGGATCCTGCGCGAGGGGTCCGGCGGAACGGCCGGCCTGTGGCGGACCAGCCTGCGCGGCGCCCTCGTCATGACCGCGATCGCCGGGATCGTGGTGGCCGGCACCGGTGACCAGTCCGCGCGCCTGCTGCGTGAGCAGCAGCCGATGAAGCTCGCCGCGGCCGAGGGTCTCCGCCACGACACGTCCGGCGCGCCCTTCAGCGTGGTGCCCGGCCTCGAGGTGCCCGATCTGCTGAGCCTTCTGGCCGCCCACGACCCGCAGGCCGTGGTCCAGGGCATGGACGACATCCAGCGGCGGTACGCGGCCTCCTTCGGGCCGGCCGACTACACGCCGAACCTGCCGGTGGTCTTCTGGTCGTTCCGCGTGATGATCGTGTTCGGCATGACGACCGTCGGACTGTCCGTGCTCGGCCTGTGGCTCACCCGCCGGAGACGGCGCACGGCCGCGCTCCCGCGCTGGTTCGCCCGCCTCTGCGTGCTCGCCCTGCCCCTGCCCACGGTGGCGATCGTCGCGGGCTGGCTGCTCAGCGAGATCGGCCGCCAGCCCTGGACGGTGCAGGGCGAGCTCATGACCGCGGCCAGCGTGTCGCCCGGCGTCTCCCTGATCGAGGTGGCCGCCACCCTGGCGGGATTCACCCTCCTGTACGGCGTCCTCGCCCTCGCGGAGGGCGTCCTGCTGATGCGCCACATCAAGGCCGGTCCCGAGCCCATGCCGGTCGAACCGGTCCCCTCCGACGAGGCGCGGCTGACGCCGACCCTCATGTACTGAGGAGCATCCCCATGACGCTGACGACGTTCTGGTTCATCGTGATCGCGTTCCTCTGGACGGGCTACTTCGTCCTGGAGGGATTCGACTTCGGCGTGGGCGCGCTGCTGCCGCTGCTGTCCCGGTCCGAGGCGGACCGCCGGCAGGTCATCACGACGATCGGGCCGGTCTGGGACGGCAACGAGGTCTGGCTGATCACGGCCGTCGGCGCGATGTTCGCCGCCTTCCCCGCGTGGTACGCCCACATGCTCAGCGGCTTCTACCTCCCCCTCTTCCTGGTCATCATCGGGCTCATCGTGCGCGGCGTCGGCCTGGAGTGGCGCGGCAAGGTGACCTCCCGGCGGGAACTGGCGCTCTGCGACGCCGGGATCGTGGCGGGCAGCGTGATCCCCGCGTTCCTGTGGGGCGCGATCTTCGGGCACATGCTGTACGGCACGGCCGCGGCCGCCGCGGTCGGCGGCGCGCTGTCGCTGACGATGGCGACGCTCCACGGCGCGGTGTTCGTCGCGCTGCGGACGACGGGGCCCGTCCGGGCCCGCGCCAGAAGGGCCGCGCTCCTGGTGTCCGCGGGTGCGGTCCCCCTCGCGGCGGTCGCGCTGCCGTCCCTGCCCGGGTCGTCCGCCCTGGCCGTTCCCGACTGGTCCGCGTCGCCGTTCCTGTGGGCCTCGGCGCTGGCCGCCATGGCCACCCTGGCGTCGGGCGCCGCACTGATCTGGCGGCGTAGAGAGGGCTGGGCGTTCGCGGCCACCGCCGGCGCGATCGTGTTCACGACGGCCACCCTGTTCGGGGCGCTCTGGCCGGCTCCGATGCCCGGGATCACGGTCATGGAGGCGGCGTCCGCGCCCTACACCCTGACCGTGCTCACCTGGCTGGGCGTGATCGCTCTTCCCGGAGTGATCGCCTACCAGGCCTGGACCTACTGGATCTTCCGCAGGCGCGTCTCCGCCCGCAGCGAGTAGAGGTCGGAGGGGGAGATCGGCATCCTGTCGATCGTGATGCCCTCGGCGTCCTCGATCGCGGCGGCGATGACGGCGGAGACGGGGATGACCCCGGCCTCCCCCGCCCCCTTGACCCCCAGCGGGTTCAGCGGCGAGGGCGTCTCCAGATGCGCGGTCTCGATCCGCGGCACCTCGGTGGCATAGGGCATCAGGAAGTCCATGAACGAGGCGTTCAGCAGTTGCCCGTGCTCGTCGTAGACCATCTTCTCGTAGAGCGCGCCGCCGACGCCCTGGCCCACTCCCCCGTGGATCTGCCCTTCGACGATCATCGGGTTGATCAGCTTGCCGCAGTCGTGGACGACCACGTACCGGAGGATCTTGATCTCGGCCGTCAGCGGGTCGGTCTCCACGATGGCGGCGTGCATGCCGGAGGCGAACGTCGACCGGACCGGCGAGTAGTAGTCCTTGCCCTCCATCCCGGGCTCCTCGCCGTCCGCCACCGGGGGCCGGTCGTCGTCCTGCGGCCCGGCGAACTGCGTGGCCCGCTGGGTCTCCTTGTCGAAGGCGTACCTCAGCGGGTTGGACAGCACCGCGACCGTCGCCAGGGGGATCGACGCCGACGGCGTGCCGGCCACGTGGACGACGCCGTCGGTGATCTCCAGGTCGCGGGGATCGGCCTCGAGGGCGTCCGCGGCGACCTTCAAAGCCTTGTCCCGCACCTTCCTGCAGGCGAGGGCGATGGCGTTGCCGCTCATGACCGCCGCCCGCGAGGCGAACGTCCCCACGGCGTAGCCGAACCGCCGGGTGTCACCGGTGACGACGGACACCTTCTCGATGGGCACGCCGAGTTCGGTCGCCGCGATCTGCGCGAACACGGTCTCGTGGCCCTGTCCCTGCGAGGTGAGGCCGGTCGAGACGTGCACCCGGCCGTCGGAGGTGATCTGCACGTGGCCGCCTTCGTACGGCCCGACCCCGGTGCCCTCGACGTAGCAGCCGACGCCGATGCCGATGGCCCGCCCCTCGGCGGCGGCCTCGGCCTTCATCGCCGGGAAGGAGTCCCAGCCGATGAGCTCCTTGAGCATCCGCAGCGACTCGGGGTAGTCGCCGCTGTCGTAGATGAGCGGGCGGCCGTCCTGGAACGTCATGCCCTGGTCGTAGGGGAACTCGCCGGGCTGGATGAAGTTGGCCGCCCGCACCTCGGTCCTGTCCCTGCCGAGGTGGGCCGCGATCCGGTCCATCGTGCGCTCCATGCAGAACACGCCCTGGGGCCTGCCCGCGCCGCGGTACGGCGTGACCTGCACGGTGTTGGTGTAGATCGAGGAGAACTCGACCCGGTAGGCGCCGATCTTGTACGGCCCGACCAGCTGGGTCGAGGTGATGATGGGCACGATGATGCCGTACGGCGTGTAGGCGCCGTGGTCGTGCAGGATGTTGACGTCGAGGCCGAGGACGCGCCCGTCGTCGTCGAAGCCGACCCGCACGTGGTGCACCTGGGCACGCTCGTGCGCCGAGGAGATGAAATGCTCGCGCCGGTCCTCGGTCCACTTGACCTCGCGGTCGAGCAGGCGGGCCGCCCACGGCACGAGGATCTCCTCCGGCCACGGGTGCACGATCTTGACGCCGAAGCCGCCGCCCACGTCCGGCGCGATGACCTCCACCTTGGGCAGCGGCAGCCCGAGCTTGGCGGCGACGGCCATCCGCACGCTGGTGGAGGTCTGCGTGGAGGAGTAGACGCGCAGCGACTGGTCGTCGGCGTCCCAGCGCGCGTAGACGCCCTTGCCCTCCAGGGGCATGGACGCGCTCCGCTCGATGTCGAGCCGGAACGCGAGCGTGTGGGGCGCGGCCTCGATGGCCTCCCGCGCGGACAGCCCGTCCGGCGACGGAACCTCCTGGACGAGGTGCGCGCCGACGTTGCCGGGCACGTCGGCGTGGACGAGGTTGACCGCCTCCGCGGCCTCCTCGACCCCGACGACCGGCTTGAGGATCTCGTAGTCGACCTCGATGAGCGAGCACGCGTCCTCGGCCACGTAACGGTCGGCGGCCACGACCATGACGACGGGTTCGCCGACGTGCCGCACGATGTCGCGCGCGAGGGCGTGGCCCGTGCGGCCGTGGGTGAGCGCGGGGTGCGGGATCAGCAGCGGCAGCGGCTCGGCGAGCAGCCCGGGCAGGTCCTCCCACGTGTAGATCGCGACCAGGCCCTCCACGTCCAGCGCGGCGGAGACGTCGACGTCCCTGATCCTCGCGTGGGCGTGCGGCGACCTGACGAAGGCCGCGGCCAGCGCGTTCGCGCCGAGGTCGTCCAGGAACCGCCCCTGACCGGTGATCAGCCGGGCGTCCTCACGCCGCTGGACCCGCTCCCCGAACAGCTTCGTCGTCACCCGGACTCCTCCGCCTGGATCTCCGCGGCGCGATGGACCGCCTTGATGATGTTCTGGTAGCCGGTGCACCGGCACAGGTTGCCGGAGACGGCCTCCAGGACCTCCTCGTCGGTCGGCGTCCGGTTGTCCCGCAGGAAGGCGGTGACCGTGCAGAGGAAGCCGGGGGTGCAGAAGCCGCACTGCAGCCCGTGGCACTCCGAGAACGCCCTCTGCACCGGGGACAGTTCGCCGCCCTCCGCGAGCCCCTCGACCGTGGTGATCTCGTGGCCGTCGACCGTCACCGCGAACGTCAGGCACGACCGGACCGGCTCGCCGTCCAGCAGCACCGTGCACGCGCCGCACACTCCGTGCTCGCATCCGACGTGCGTGCCGGTGAGGCCGAGGTCGTGGCGCAGGCAGTCGGACAACAACCGCCGGGCGGGCACCGTCGCCTCGCGCAGCACGCCGTTGACGGTCAGCGTGACGGCGTGCCGGTGCTCGCCGGTTCGCTCGCTCATGCCCGTCCCTCCCCCGCGTCGTGTGCCGTGCTCTGAGCCGCGTCCTGGGCCGCGCCGCGCAGGGCCCGCGTGACGAGCACCCCGGTGAGGTGCCGCCGGTAGCCGGCCGTCGCGTGGATGTCGTCCTCGGGCTCGATCCGGTCCTGTACGGCTCTCGCGACCTCGTCCCAGTCGACGGACGCCGGGGGGCGCGGGCCGCAGACGCCGGTCACGTCGACCACCACGGGGACCGGGCCGACGCTGACGCACGCCACCCGGGCCGCGGTGATCCGGAAGTCCTCGTCCAGCGTGACGGCGGCGGCCACCCCGGCCACGGCGTAGTCGCCGTGGCGCCGGGCCACCTCGCAGAACGCGGTGCCCGACCGCTCAGGCAGCGCGGGGAAGAACGCCGACACCGCCATCTCTCCCGGCAGGCAGGCCGACTCCAGCGGCCCGACGAAGAAGTCCCGGGCGT
>Ga0310811_10010660_pt1 | contig 11881 bp, 6 predicted proteins | sample YCmetagenome_FD_207642 | JGI IMG/M metagenome (GOLD analysis project Ga0310811, IMG submission 207642) | Soil microbial communities from experimental microcosm in Duke University, North Carolina, United States - YC | ecosystem: Engineered > Artificial ecosystem > Soil microcosm > Unclassified ...
GAGCGCCAGGGTTCCGGACCCGGCGGAGACATTGGCGTCGATGGAGACGGAGGTCCCGGTCAGGGATCCGCCCACGCCGCTGATGGCGAAACCTCCGGTCGACAATGCGCCCAAGGGAGCGGCGATGTTCACCGAGCCGCCGTTCGCGGTCAGGGCGACCGGCAGGGTGAAGCCGCCGCTGTTCACAGTGACGTTCCAACGGCCAGGGTTGGCCGTGGGGGTGAGCAGCCCGGTGGGCAGTCCGGCTTGGCTGTCCGCAGCCACGGTGTAGACGCCGCTGGCGTCGATGGTCGGCGTGGTGATGCCGATGGCGCTGCCGCCCAGCGTCAGATCGCTGGCGGTGATGGAGGTCAAGGCGGTCAGGTCCAAGGGCCCGCCCGGGGCCTGCAGGCTCACCGCGCCGCGGGTTCCGCTGTGCGTCGGGGCCAGGCTGCCGATGACGCTCAGTCCGCCGGTCCCGACAAAGTCGAACAACCTGTGCGCCGTCGGCCCCGCGCCGATCAGGACGCCGGTGTCGACCACCAGCGACTGGCCGCTGTGGTAGGTCAGGCCGTCGCCGGTCAGGACGATGCCGGACGGGTTCGCCCCGGCCGCGCCCACCCGGTTCTGATCGGCCAGGGTGATGTCGAAATAGCTCCCCGATTTCAGGGCCGTGGCCGCCAGCGACGCGGAGGTGATGACGCCGGCGTTCTGGGTGATGGCGCCCTGGGCCGACAGGGTGACGCTGGTCGGGGCGCCGATGTTGTCGTTGAGCGCCAGCGCGCTCTGGGCGTCGACCTCCACCGTCGTCGTCGCGTTAATCGCGTTCAAGATGACCGGGCTGGAGCTGCCGGACGCCACTGAGGTCAGCGTCAGGGCGCCGCCCTGCGCGTTGGCGGTCAGGCTGGGCGTCGTGATCGTGCCGCCGGTCTGGCTGATCCCGGCCGACGCGGACAGGGACAGCTGGGTGCTGGCGCTGACGTTGTCGGTCAGTTGGATCGCCGCCCAATTGGCGATCCAGATGTTGTTTCCGCTCAGGGCGCCGAAGGACCCAATGGAATTGGTCGCCGACGTTGTCGGGCGGGTGTCGACGTCGCCGCTGGAGGCGCTGGCCGTCAGGCTGCTCGCGGAAATACCGCCGGTCAGGCTGACGCTCGCGCCCGTCATGCTGACGGCCCCCGCCGAGATGGCGCCGCTCCAGGAGACCGCCCCGCCGCCGTTCATGGACAGCGAGCCCCCGTTCAGGGAGATCGAGAGGCCAGCGCCCGAGTCGCTGATGCCCGCGCCCGAGATGAGCGAGACGTTGAACTTGCCCGCCCCGGGGGCGACGGAGAAGGGCGTGGTCACCCCCGCGCCGAAGGTAAAGCCATTGGCGGCGTTGAGGGTCAGCAGGCCGGAATTGGCGGTCGTGCTTGCGCCGCCGTTCCAGACGAGCGCCTCGTTGATGTTGATCGTGCCCGGGTTGCCGGTCGAAATGAGATTGACGTTGGCGCCGTCGAGCAGGGTGTAGATCAGCGACGGCGCGATGATGCTCGGGTCCGGCGCCGCTTGGCCGCCGCTGGTGCGGAGGCTCTGGGTGGTGGTGCCCTGGAAGTTGTTGGCCGCGACGTTCGCCCCGGCCGACTGGATGTCGATCTCCGACGGGTCGAGCAGGAGCGTGCCCTTGACGCCGGCGGCGGAGCCGAGGTCGGAGGCCCCCAGGAACGTCAGGTTCCCATGGCTCGACACCTCCGCCGCGCCGCCGTCGCCGCCGGCCCCGAGCCCGCGGGAGATCAGGCGGCCGTAGTAGGCGGTCGCCACGTTCGACCAAACCACCACGCCGCCGCCGCTGCCCGCCTGCGTGGCGCTCGCGTTCAAAATCGCGTTCGGCCCGACCAGCGTGTAGTCGGCGTCGGCGATCGTCGGATCCGCGCCGTGGAAGCCGCCGCCCAGCGCGATGGAGCCGCCGCCGGCGGGGGCGGACGCGTCGATCCGGCCGTCGCTGCCCACGGCGTTGGCCGTCAGCACCACGCTGCCGCCCGCCTGGCCCGCGCCGGTGGAGGCGGCGTCGAGCACGGCGCCGGTGACCTGGGTGACGGTATAGGTTCCGCCGTCGCCGAGGCGGATGGCGCCGCCCTGCCCGTTCTGCGCGCGCGCCAGGACGCTGCCCGCGAGGGTGATGTCGCCGCCCGCCGCGGCCATGGTCACCGAGCGATCCGCGCGGACCGCCCCGCTCACGTTGACGTCGGTCGGCGCGCCGGTGGCCGACAGCACCACCGTCCCGTCGGCGCCCAGGGTTGCGCTCTGGGCGGTAGTCTGGCCGCCGAGCGAGATCACCGCCCGGGCCAGGGAGGCACGGCTGACCGAGGCCACCACGACGTTCGCCCCGGTGGTCGAGCCGGCGATCGCCAGGGGCGTGGCCGAGATGGTGCCGTCCTGGAGGGCCGAGGCCGGCACCTCGAAGTCGAACAGGTCGAAGCTGCCGCGCACCGAGGGGCTGAAGCGGATGGTGTAGTTGTCCGCCGCCGCGTAGGTCGCCGTGCCCCCGGCCGTGACCGTCGAGCCGGCCTCGGTGGCCACGGATGGGGCGATCAGGGCCAGGGCCCCGTCGGCATGCAGCCGGGCGCCCGCCTTGACGAGGATGCTCGCGTCCGTCGCGCCGCCTTGGAACGAGAGGCTGGATTTGCCGCTCAGGAAATCCGCGTCGGAGCGGAGGGGTGCGGTCATCGCCATCAGGCCGCCGACGTTCACCTGGGCGTTGGGGCCGAAGACCACCCCCGATCCGCCGTAGAACCAGACGTTGCCGCCGGTGCGCCCGCCGACCAGGCCATTGACGGCGCCGTCGACGGTCAGGGTCCCAGGCGTGCGGTTGAGGACGATGTCCGTGCCCGAATTGAAGTTGAAATTGACGGTGTGGCCCTGGGCGACGTTGAAGCTGTTCCAGTCGATGATGGTGCGGGACTGGTTCAAACGGACGTTGGTGGTCGCGCCGCTGGCGGTGATCGCGGCCGATCCGCCGCCCGCCACGACCGCGCCGCTGACCTGCGCCCTCGCCAGGTCGACGCCGGCCATCGCCAGCACCGCGCCGATAGCCGTCCTCATCAGCAGATGGCGCCGGATGTTCGAGGAGGGCCGAGGGGTCATGGCTTCCAAGGTGGCTAGTAGCGGTAAGTGACGGACACCAGTGCGCGCGCCGGCGGCTTGGACAGCGCCGCCGGCGAAATCTTGTCGAGAGGATCGGCGTACATGACGTCGACCGCGAAACCCCGCTGATCGGGCCGGGCGGGCCGAAGCCGCACGCCCGCTCCCGCGGAGCGCACGTCCAGCCGCTGGCCGATGTCGACGAACTCGGTGTTGGCCTGGTCGTAGAAGGCGAACACGCTGAACATCTGGCCGAAGGGCAGGCTGAACGGGCCCACGCTGGGCTCGACCCTGAAGGCCACGCCCCGGTCGCCGGTGACCGTGGACGGATCATAGCCGCGGCCGATCGTCAGGTTGCCGATCGAAATCTGCTCGTAGGACAGGAGCGGCGAGGCCGAGTACTGGGCCATCACCTCGAAATCGAGGTCCAGCTTGTTGAACGGGAGGATCTCGAGTCTGCCGTTGGCCCGGCCCACGCTCGCCGTCGGGATGCCGGAGGCCCGCGACAGGGTGGGCTCGCCCGCGCGGCTGGCGCCGAGCCCGCTCAGCCCCTGGCGGTACTGCAACTCGAGGCTGGCCCTGTAGGGGATGCCGAACAGGGCGTTCTGCATGGAGCCGTCGGCGCTGAGGAAGGCGATGCGCAGCCTGTCGTCGATGAGCACGCCGCCGCTGGCGAAGACGGTGTGCTGGTCCGCCAGTTCGAACCCCGCGCCCAGGGACAGGTCCTTGGACCGGGCGTGGATCAGCGGATAGCTGGCCTCGATCGAGGCGTCGAGGGCGTCGCCGTCCAGATGCAGCGAGGTCAGGGGCCCGCCCGGCTGGGTGTGGGCGTACGAGACCGAGCCGTTGACGCGCAGGCCGGTGGAGGTCGGACGGGCTTCCGACAGCAACTGGACGACCTGCTGCTCCTTGCCGTCGAACGTGACGTAGGCCACGACGCTGGTCCGGTCGCCGAACGGAGTGAGGCTGTTGGCGTCGCCGCGCACCAGGCCCGACCACGGGCCGAGGGAGGTCGAGCCCAGGTTGTTGGCCGCGACGGCGACGTCGAAGGGAGCGACGCGGACCGCGGTGATGTCGAGGTCCACCGCCCCCGGCGCCTCGCCCGACGGACGCACGGCGGCGGAGACCTGCACCCCCGGCACCTCGTTGGCCAGCAGCAGGTAGCGCTCGGCCTTGGTCAGGTCGAACGGCTTCATGCCCCGCAACCGCTCGATATAGGCCTCGACCTTGGCCTGGGCGGGTCCGGCGTCGCCGTGGAAGCGGATGTTGACCACCCGGGCTTCGATCACCTGCAGCGTGAGATGGCCGTCAGTGATGGTCTGGGGCGGGATCTCCACCCGGGCGAAGATGCCCCGGTCGAACAGGAGGGTGGAGGCGCGGTCGCGGATCTCGCAGATCTCCGCGACGGTCGCCTTCTTGCCGATCTTGTCGCGGAACGCCTTTTCGAGCGCCTTTTCCTTGACGCCGGTGAGCCCGGTGAAGGTGACGCTCTTCAGTTCGAGGGAGACGTCCGAGTCCTTGATCGGACACGGGCCGGCCTCGGGCCTCTGGAAGATGTCGCTGGGTCGCCGCGCTTGCGCCGCGCTCGGCAACTGCTGGTTGGGGTTCAGTTCCTGCGGTGTCGGCGACAGGCCCGGAACCCTGGGCGGCTGCGCATAGGCGACGCCGCCCGCCAAGCCGGCAAGCGCACAAGAAAACAGCCCGCTGACAAGCTTGTGTCGGCCCATCCCCACCCCAAAAACCCCACGGCTCCGGTCATTGCCGGAAGAGCGCCCTAGTCCACGCGCCGAGCTTCAACCCTCCGGTTTTCCGGAGAGGCGGGGTTCGGGACCGCAAAATCGCTGGCGCCGTAGCCTTTGGCGACGACACGCGTTCCTTCGATGCCTTGCGACAGGAGGAACGCCTTCACCGCATCGGCGCGTTCTTGCGACAGTACGAGGTTGCGGGCGGGGGCGCCGGTCGAGTCGGTGTAGCCGCTGACCTCGAACTTGGCGTCGGCCAGGGCGGGCGACTGCAGGGCCGTGGCGAATTCCTTGGCGTTGGCTTGCGCTTGATCGGTGAGGACGGCGGAGCCGAGCTGGAAGGTGATCAGCAGATCGCGCTTGGCGGCGACGTGGCGGGACGGGCGCTCGGCCGGGCGCGGCGCGGACGCGTTCGTCGTGGCCACGGCTTGAGGCCGGCTGGTTGTCCCCGGATTGGTCTTGGTCGGCAGGCGGAAGCCGCGTTCCTTCTTGGCCGGTTCGCAAAGACCGTCGTCGCCGACGACCATGCCGAGCGCGGCGCAACCCGTCTGACCCGTCTGCGGAGCGGCGGCGGCGCCGTCGGATTTGTCCGCAGGCGCGCCATTGGCGAACTGCTTAACTATGTCGTCTGCGGAGTATTGAGGCGCTGGCGGGGCGGCAAGCGCGGCCCCGGCCGAAAACGCCGCGGCAATAACTAGACACCTGCCCCAAGTTTGCATACCCGCCCCCTACGAGAGTTAAGGTTGTAACGATTTGCTAAGCCTTCCGCAAGTTAGAGGGCACTTGAATCGTCGTAATGAATGTTGATTACCGACCCGGCTCTCGGCAATTTGCAGAGACCTCGCCGCTGACGGGCGGCGAGGCAAAACCGGGGGAAGTCGGCATGGCCACGGACACGCGCAGTCAGCGCTCCCAGATAGGCCGTATTCACACCAGCCTGGGAGACGATGCGCTGCTGCTGCAGCAGTTCGAGGCCCGCGAGGCGGTCAGCAAGCCGTTCGAGATCACGGTGGACGTCATGGCCCCGCAGGGCGCCGTGGACTTCACGCCGCACATCGGCGAGGACGTCAGCCTGACCGTCGCCAACGGCAATGCGCAGTCCGACCGCGCCTTCCACGGGATCCTCTACGGCGCCGAGTCCCTGGGCCCCGGCGATGACGCCGTGCTCTACCGGCTCACCCTGCGGCCCTGGTTTTCGCTGCTGACCCTGGGCCGCAACATCAGGCTGTTCCAGGACAAGTCCGCGCCGGACATCATCAAGGCCGTGTTCGAGGACGCGGGCTTCACCCAGTACGACTTCCGCCTCAACGCGACCTATCCGCCGCGGGTCTATTGCGTGCAGTACCGTGAGAGCGATTTCGACTTCGTCTCCCGGCTGCTCGAGGAGGAAGGCATCTACTATGTGTTCGAGCACACGGCGAACGGCCACAAGCTGGTGCTGTGCGACGCCTCGGCCAACGCCAAGGCGCTGGGCGCGCTGGACCTCGGGCGGGGCGACCCGGTCGTCGGACTGAAGCCGCATCTGCAGCAATTCGACCGCTTCGTCGAGCCGGTGGTGCGCAAGAACGAGCTGCGCGACTCCAATTTCCAGAAACCGGCCACGCTCCTGAACGCCAAAGACGCGGGAGCGGACACAGCCCCGCGGGACAAGGCGGAGTACTACGACTACCCCGGTCCGTTCGCCTGGCACGACGACGCCGGCGGGCGGGACGCGACGGGCATGACCAAGGCCCTGCTGCTGGCGCTGCGCAAGGGTCGCGAGGTCTACTCGGGCAGCGGCGACACCTTCGCGGTGGCGACCGGCGAGCGCATCAAGGTCGAGGACGGCAACACCATCCACAAGCTGTTCGTCACCGAAACGGTGCACACCTTCGGCCTGCAGACCTACGGCGCCCTGTCCGACGGCACGCCGGTCACCTCCAAGGTCTCGTTCAAAGGCATCCCGGAAGACAACCCCTTCCATCCGGAGCGCGTCACCCCCAAGCCGCTGATCCCGGGGGTGCAGACCGGCAAGGTGGTGGGGCCGGCAAACGAAGTGATCCACGTCGACAAGTTCGGCCGGGTGAAGGTGAGGTTCGACTGGGACCGCGCGGATCCGGCGACGGGCTCGGACGAGCCGAAGACCTGCTGGATCCGCGTGTCGCAGGGCTGGGCCGACGGCAACTTCGGCCAGATGGCGATCCCGCGCGTCGGGGAAGAAGTGCTGGTCAGCTTTCTGGACGGCGATCCGGACCGGCCGATCGTCACCGGGCGGGTCTACAACGCCAATCTGATGCCGCCCTACGAGCTGCCCAAGGAAAAGACCAAGTCGACCTGGAAGAGCAAGACGGTCGGCGACACCGGCGACTATTCCGGCGCCGACCCGGCCCCGCCGTCCAGCGCGGGCTTCAACGAGATCCGCTTCGAGGACAAGGGCGGCTCGGAGGAGGTGTACATCCACGCCCAGCGGACAATGCTGACCGAGGTGCTGCTCGACGAGGAAAGCAAGATCAATCGCGACGTGACCCTGACGATCGGCCGCGACCGGACCAAGACCATCAAGAACAACGAGACGGTCACCCTCAAGGAGGGCTCGCGCAGCACCACGATCCAGAAGGACGACACGGAGACGCTGAAGACGGGCGACTATTCGCTGAAGATCGACGCCGGCCAGGCGACCATCGAGGCGGCGCAGAAGATCACCTTGAAGGTGGGCGCGAACACGATCGTCATCAGCCAGCAAGGAATCGAGATCAAAGGCCTGATGATCACCGCCAAGGCCGAGACCAGCCTGCAGGCCCAGGGCCTCACCACCGATCTGAAGGCGTCGACCATGATGACGATCAACGGCGCCATGGTCATGATCAATTAGGGGCGCCCACATGACCGACTGGACACGCGTCAAATGGACTGAAGCCGGACAGGTGGTCGCGCAGGCCGCCGAGGACACGCCGGAAGAGAAGGAATGGTCGCTGGCGCCGAGCGCCTACTTCACCCACCTGCGCGCCAAGGACCGTCGCGCGGACGCAGTGAAGTTCCTGGCCCTGGCCCTGCCCCGGCTTGAGGCGGTCGCCTGGGCCGCCCGCGCGGTGCGCGACATCAAGACGAGCGCCGAGCCCAAACCCGAACAGGTACGCGCCCTGCGCTCGGCTCTGCTGTGGGTCAGCGACCCGAGGGAGCCCCGGCGCCGCGCCGCCCACGAGGCGGCCCAGGAGTGCAATCCCGCCAGCGCCGAGTGCCTGGTGGCCATGGGGGCCTTCTGTTCGGGCGGCTCGATCGCGCCCGAGAACTGCCCGCCGGTGCAGCCCCCGCGCAACGCGGCGGGCCTGTTCGCCTCCGGCGCCGTGATCAGCGCGGCGGCCGCCTCGCCCAACATGCGGGCCGCGCTCGACGCCGCGCTCGACGAGGGCGCCAGGATCGCGCGGGATGGGCTAGAGGCTGGGCAATGAGCCTCACCCTCACCATCGAGAACGTGGAGACGTTGGAGAACGGCGAGCCGACCCAGCTCAAGCTGGACCGGCACGGCGCGGTGATCGGGCGGTCGCCGCATTCGGACTGGAGCCTGCCCGACGCGAAGAACTACATCTCCTCGACCCACTGCGAGATCGACTTCCGCGACGGCGCCTACGTGCTGATCGACCGCAGCACCAACGGCACCTATCTCAACAATTCCAACGAGCGGATGGCCGGTCCGCACAATCTGGCCGACAAGGACATCATCCAGATCGGCCAGTACCGGATTCTCGCCAGCACCTCGGGCGCTCCGGTCAAGGCCGAGCCGCTCCCGCAGCCGGCCGGATCGCCCTGGGGCAGCTGGGAGGCGCCCGCGCCCTCCCCTTCGGCCGCCTCCCGCTGGGACGCGGCGGCGAGCGCCCCGGCCCCGCGCGCCGCGCCTCCCGCGCCGGAGGCCCAGGGCTGGAGCCCGGCGCCGGCCGCCGGCGACTCGCGCCCTTCGGCCTCAGTCGCCTCGTCCTCGGCGGGCTGGGACGATCCAGCGCCGGCCGCGGCCCCGGCCGGCTCGGGGTGGGGCTCCGTCAGCACCACCGGCCCCGCCGCCGATCCCTGGGCGGACCATCCCTCGTCAGCCGTCTCCGGCCGCGGCCCCATGGCCGGCAACTGGAACGCCCCGGCCGCCCAGCCGCCGCCCGCCGAGGACCCCTGGGCGCGCTTTTCCTCGAGCCACGCCGTGGACTGGGCGCGCGGCTTCGACGAGCCCTCGTCCGCCGCCGCCCCGGCCGCGCCGGCCGCCGGCGACGCCGCCTGGGGCGCATTCCTGGCAGCGGCGGGACTGTCGGAGGCCTCGCTGAAGGCGTCGCCGGCCGACTCCGCGTCGGCCGCCGGCGGGCTCCTCAAGCGGTTGGTGGCGGGTCTCGTGGTGATGATCGAGGCGCGGGCGCGGGCCAAGGCCCAGCTCGGCGCGCAATCCACAACCCTGGAGCTGAACGGCAACAACCCGATCAAGTTCGCTCGCTCGCCCGAGAAGGCCCTGGAGCAGCTGCTCAATCCCGCCGAACGCGGCTTCATGGACGCCAACCTCGCGGTGGAAGACAGCTTCCGCGACCTGCAGGCCCACCAGATGGCCACGCTGGCGGCGATGCAGGGGGCGCTGCGGACCACGCTCGAACGGTTCTCGCCCAGCGCGATCAGCAAGCGGGCCGAGACGCGCGGCGTGCTGGCCAAGATCCTGCCCGGCGCACGCAACGCCGCCCTGTGGGACGCCTATCAGAAGGAATTCGACGGCGTGGCCCGGGGCAGCGACGAGGCCTTCCTCGACGTCTTCTCCAAGGCCTTCCGCGAGGCCTACGACCGGGCGTCGAACGAGATGAAAGCGAAGGGACGCTGATGGGACAGCCGGCCTCGCGAGTCACCGACATGCACGCCTGCCCGATGGTCACGCCGGGCGTGCCGCCGGTCCCCCACGTCGGGGGCCCGATCCTGCCGCCATGCTCCGTGAACGTCCTGACGGGCAAGCTGCCTCAGGCGCGCAGCACCGACATGGCCACCTGCGTCGGTCCGCCGGACACCATCGTCAAGGGCTCCGCCACCGTCATGGTCAACAAGCTGATGGCGGTGCGGATCGGCGACACCTGCGCCCACGGCGGGGCCATCGTGGCGGGCCTCCCCACGGTGCTGATCGGCGGCTGAGGCTCCGGGCCCCTAGAGCTGCGTCAGCCCTACGCGCCCTTCACCACCCGGTACCACACCATGTTGGTGCGCCAGCCGTTGGCCTTGGCCTTGTCGGCGAAGGTCTTGGCCCAGGCCGTGTCGACCAGGCGGCCCTTGGGGCTGTTGGCGTCCGGCAGGCCCAGGTCGAACGGACCGGCGCCGCTGACCAGCAGTTGCCCGACCAGGCCGCTCTCGTCGTAGCAGCTGGTGGCGTCGTACTGGTCCTCGCCACGGTCGGTGACGAAATCCGGGAAGTCCGACTTGAACTTCAGCAGCGCGGCCCGGCTGGCGAAGACCTGGGTCAGGTCGCCGCCCCTGCCCATGCCGACCACGGTGAAGTCCTGCTGCGGATTGCGGATGTTCAGGCGCACCACGACCTTGGCGCTGTCGCCCGGCCCCGGGCACGGATCGTTCTTCTTGGCCAGCTCCCAGGTAGACTGGGCGCTGGTCAGGCGGCGGCCGAGGTCCGAACTGGGCTCGCGGAACGGCCGCACCGCGTCCAGCGGCGTGCACATCTCCGGCCCCACCGGGAATACGTTGGCGGCGTCGACCACGCTGACGTTGGCTCCGGTCGACTTGGCCGCGGCCGCGATCGCCTGCTGCGCGGCGACCGGCGAGCCCGCCACCCCGGAGAGGCGGACGGAAACGCCGCTGGCGTCCTGGCTGACGCCGTCGATGTCGATCCAGGTGCAGGCCGCGCCCGGCAGGGCGGCCTCGACGGCCCGGCGCACCTTCTCGGAGTCGGGCGCCGGCGCGCCGGCGACGCCGGAGGCCCCGGACGCATCGGCCACGGCCGGCGCCTTGGCCGGCCGGGTCAGCACATAGCCCAGGACGCCGAGGACCAGGATCAGCGCGCCCGCCCCGCCGCCGATCAGCAGCATCTTGTTGGGACCGCCGCCGGCCGGCTTGGCCGCGGCCGCGGGCGCCGGGCGGGCGTCGGCCGGGGCCGGCGTGGCACCCGCGTGATCGAGCATGGCGATCACGTCCTTCATCGAGCGCAGCCGCTCGGTCGGGTCGGGCCGCAGCATTGCCGCGAGCACCGGGCGCAGGACATCGGGCGCGGCGGACAGGTCCGGCCCCTTGCGGCGCTTGTCGATGGCCTCGACCAGGGTCGCGCCCATGTCCACCGGCTTGCCGGCCGCCAGGGCCAGGACCACCAGGGCCAGGCTGTAGACGTCGGTCCAGGGCCCGATCTCGCGGTTGTAGTCGCCGAACTGCTCGGGCGCCACGAAGCCGAGCTTCCCGGCGAAGCCGTCGCCCACGATGGTCTTGTTGCTGGGGTCGAGGTCCTTGGCGATGCCGAAGTCGATCACCTTGGCCTTGTCCAGCCGGCCGTCCTCCAGCAGCACGTTGTCCGGCGCGATGTCGCGGTGGATGGCGCCGAGATCGTGGGCGGCCTGCAGGCCGGACGCCAGGCGCCGCATCAGATCGACCATATCCTTCGGCTCCGGCCTGATCCGGCCGATCATTTCCTCGAGGGAGGCGCCGTCGATGTATTCGGTGACGATGTAGAGTACCGACAGCGCCGGCTCCTCGGCCAGCACGCGGTACTGCACCAGCGCCGGGTGCGACAGCCGCGTGAGGGTGCGCGCCTCCTTCTTGAACATGGCCTGCACGTTCGGGTCGCGGGCCAGGTGCTCGAGCATGACCTTGATGGCCACCCGCTCGTCGGTGTTGACGTTCACGCCCTCGTAGACCTCGCCCATGCCCCCCCGGGCCAGGAAGCGGCGGACCTCGAAGATGTGGTTGAGCACCGCCCCAGGGGCGACGCGGCCGATCTTCTCGGGCGGCGGAGCAGCAGCCGCGGCCGGCGGCTGGGAGACGCTGGACGGGCCGGCCGCGGGCTGGTCCCAGCCGCCAGGCGCTGGCGGCGCGGGGTCGGCCCCGCCCCACTC
>Ga0310811_10010661_pt1 | contig 11881 bp, 10 predicted proteins | sample YCmetagenome_FD_207642 | JGI IMG/M metagenome (GOLD analysis project Ga0310811, IMG submission 207642) | Soil microbial communities from experimental microcosm in Duke University, North Carolina, United States - YC | ecosystem: Engineered > Artificial ecosystem > Soil microcosm > Unclassified ...
GCCCAGATTCTCCTGCGCCGCCAGGATCCGCAGCTGGTTCGGGACCGGCTCGGAGGGCGCGTTCAGCTCACTCATGGACCGGGGACTGTACCAGCTGCGTGAGGATGCCCTGGCGGTCCTTCGGGTGCTTTCGTGGTGTGGCTGTTCATGAGTCGTTCGTGGGGGATTGGACGAGTTCCGTGAGGATGCCCTGGCAGTCCTTTGGGTGCAGGAAGTTAATGGACGAGCCGAACGTTCCGTGCCTTGGCTGCTCGTAGAGCGCCCGGACGCCGGTGTCGGTGATCGCCTCGGTCTCGGCGACGACGTCGGCCGTGCCGAACGCCACGTGGTGCACGCCCTCGCCGTTCTTCTCCAGGAACTTCGCGATCGGCGACTCGGCGTGCAGGGGCTCGAGCAGCTGCAGGTAGGTGGAGCCGCCGTCGTCGGTGCCGTTGATCCGCAGCATGGCCTCCTTGACGCCCTGCTGCTCGTTGACCTCCTGGTGGAAGACCGAGAAGCCGTAGGTGCGCTCGTAGAAGGCGATGCTCGCGGCCAGGTCGCGGCAGGCGATGCCGATGTGATCGACGCGTGTGATCATCTTGAGGTGCCCTTCCATTGCTGTGCTCGTTCAAGCTGGGGATAGGGTCCCCGGCACGGGGTGTGTCGGAGATGACAGCTCTAGACCCTACTGGCGAGTAGGGCATTCGGCGATAGTGTGAAGTCACGTCCCCATACCTGAAGCAAGCGATGGGAGTCTCCCTCATGACCACCTCCGTCATCGTCGCCGGAGCCCGAACCCCGATGGGTCGGCTGCTCGGTTCGCTCACGCCGTTCTCCGGCGCGGACCTGGGCGCGGTCGCCATCAGGGCGGCGCTCGAGCGGGCCGGTGTCACCGGCGAGCAGGTCCAGTACGTGATCATGGGGCAGGTGCTGCAGGCCGGCGCCGGGCAGATCCCGGCCCGCCAGGCCGCGGTCAAGGCCGGCATCCCGATGAACGTCCCGGCGCTCACGATCAACAAGGTCTGCCTCTCCGGCCTCGACGCGATCGCGCTGGCCGACCAGCTGATCCGGGCAGGCGAGTTCGAGATCGTGGTGGCCGGCGGGCAGGAGTCGATGACCAACGCCCCGCACCTGCTGCCGAAGTCCCGCACCGGCTACAAGTACGGCTCGATCGAGATGCTCGACGCGATGGCGTACGACGGCCTGACCGACGCCTTCGAGAACATCGCGATGGGCGAGTCCACCGAGAAGCACAACACCCGCCTCGGCCTCGGCCGCGCCGAGCAGGACGAGGTCGCCGCGGCCTCGCACCAGCGCGCGGCGGCCGCGCAGAAGAACGGCCTGTTCGACGCCGAGATCGTGCCGGTGGAGATCCCGCAGCGCAAGGGCGAGCCGGTCGTCTTCAGCAAGGACGAGGGCATCCGCGCGGAGACGACGGTCGAGACCCTCGGTAAGCTGCGCCCGGCGTTCGCCAAGGACGGCATCATCACCGCCGGCACCTCCTCCCAGATCTCCGACGGAGCAGCCGCCGTCGTCGTGATGAGCAAGGCCAAGGCCGAGGAGCTGGGCCTGAGCTGGATCGCCGAGATCGGCGCCCACGGCAACGTGGCCGGCCCGGACAATTCACTCCAGTCGCAGCCCTCGAACGCGATCAGGCACGCGCTGGCGAAGGAGGGCCTGGAGGTAGGCGACCTCGACCTGATCGAGATCAACGAGGCCTTCGCCGCGGTCGCCGTGCAGTCCGCCAAGGACCTCGGCATCGACTTCGAGAAGATCAACGTCAACGGCGGCGCGATCGCCCTCGGCCACCCGATCGGCATGTCCGGCGCGCGCATCGTGCTGCATCTCGCCCTCGAGCTCGGCCGCCGCGGCGGCGGCGTCGGCGCGGCCGCCCTGTGCGGCGGCGGCGGCCAGGGCGACGCGCTGATCATCCGCGTCCCGGCGGCGGCCTGACGTCGGCCCGCCTCCCGCGTCCGGCGCCTGTTCGGGCCGGACGCGGGAGGCGGGTGCACCGGGTCGGGAAGACCGAGTCGTACCGAGGTCAGCGGGCCGATTCGTAGCAAGGTCAGCGGGCCGATTCGTTCATGGTCATCGGCGGAACACGAGTAAGGACCCTCAGGCACGTGCCCAGCGGAAAGCAGTCTACCGACGTCGCCTCGCTGATCGACCGCGCGCGCGGCGGCGACCCGCGCGCGGTCGCCCGGCTGATCTCCCAGGTCGAAGACGGCTCCCCGCAGCTGCGGGAAGTCCTCGCCGCGCTCGCCCCGTACGCGGGCACGGCGTACGTCGTCGGCCTGACCGGATCGCCCGGCGTCGGCAAGAGCACCTCGACCAACGCGCTGGTCGGCGAGTACCGTTCGCGCGGCAAGCGGGTCGGCGTGCTCGCGGTGGATCCCTCGTCCCCGTTCTCCGGCGGCGCGCTGCTCGGGGACCGGGTGCGGATGCAGGACCACGCCACCGACCCCGAGGTCTTCATCCGCTCGATGGCCTCCCGCGGCCACCTCGGCGGCCTGGCCGCGGCCACCCCGCAGGCCGCGCGGGTGCTGGAGGCGGCCGGCTGCGAGGTGATCCTGATCGAGACGGTCGGCGTCGGCCAGTCCGAGATCGAGGTCGCCTCCGCCGCCGACACCACGGTCGTGCTGCTGGCGCCGGGAATGGGGGACGGCATCCAGGCCGCGAAGGCCGGAATCCTGGAGATCGGCGACGTCTACGTCGTCAACAAGGCCGACCGCGACGGCGCCGACGCGACCGCGCGCGAGCTCAACCACATGCTCGCCCTCGGCGAGCGCCGCAATCCCGGCGACTGGCGCCAGCCCATCGTCAAGACGGTCGCGGCGAGGGGAGAAGGCGTCGCAGAGGTCGTCGAGGCCCTGGAGAAGCACCGCGCCTACCTGGCCGAGACCGGCCACCTCACCGCCCGCCGCCGCGCCCGCGCCGCCGCCGAGATCGAGGCCATCGCCCTAGGCGTCCTGCGCAGCCGCTACGGCTCCGTCCACGGCGGCCCCGACAGCCCCCTCTACCGCCTCGCCGACCGTGTGGCGGCAGGAGAGCTCGACCCGTTCGCGGCGGCGGACGAGTTGCTGGCGGAGAGTTAGTAGGGCTGACCGACCGGTTGGCAGGCTGGTGGCCGGGATGGCTGAGACCCGCAGGCCGTCGACGAAGCGTCGGGGATCTGCGGGGCCGTGCGCAGCGCCATGGGCTCGCGGACGTGGCCGCCGAGGCACGAGAACGGCCGGAGGTAGCGGGCCGGAGGCTTCACAGGGCGTGGGCGGGGCGCCCGGACGTTGGAGTCGGCGCAGGGGCCAGCGGAGTGTCGGCGACGTGGCTAGGGTTTTTCGTCAGCCGTCAGCCGTCAGCCGTCAGCCGTCAGCCGTCGAGGTCCACTAGCTTCCGGCCTGCCCGGCGCCGACCGCCGCATCAGCCGCTTCTGCCGCAGCCCCCTCCGCCCGCGCGTTGGCGCAGCCGTCGGCCGGGTTCATGCCCAGCTTGTCGGCGACGGCGCGGAAGCCGGCGGCGAGCGCGGCGACCTGCTGCGGGTCGAGGGTGTCGAAGAACAGTTCGCGCACGTCGGCGACGTGCGCGGGGGCGGCCTCGCGCAGCACGCTCCAGCCCTGCTCGGTCAGCTCGGCCCACTGGCCGCGGCGGTCTTCGGGGCACTGCGTGCGGATCACCAGGCCTGCCCGCTCCATGCGGCCGATCTGGTGCGACAGGCGGCTCTTGGACAGCTGTGTGCGGTGCGAGAGCTCGGTCATCCGCAGCCGGTGCTCGGCCGACTCGGAGACCTCCACCAGCACCTGGTAGTCCGTCAGGGTCAGCCCGTGCCGCTCGTGCAGCCGGTCCTCGAGATGGTTGGGCAGCAGCCGCATGACCTCGAGCCAGGCGCGCCACGCGCCCTGCTCGGTCTCGTTCAGCCAGCGGGTAGTACTCATGTCTCCCATTTTACGCGAGGTTGTTTAAGCTTGAACAATCCCGTCCGGCGGCTCCGTGGGGGAGACCCGCAACGTCGGCTCGGCCACCGGGACCTGCGCGGTCGCCGGATCCGCGAGCGGGAGCTGTACGGTCCGCGCCGTAGGCTCCGCGCCGCGTCCGTTCGACCCGGCCCCGGACCCGGCGCCCCTGGACCCGGTTGACCCGACCCCGGTCGACGCGGACCCGGCCACACCGACCCCAGCCGTACCGAACCCGGTCGACCCGGACCCGGTCGACCCGGGCCCGGCCACACCGACCCCAGCCGTACCGAACCCGGTCGACCCGGGCCCGGCCACACCGACCCCAGCCGTACCGAACCCGGTCGACCCGGACCCGGCCGCCATCCCGGTTCGCCCGGTCCGGGCCGTGCCGGGTCCCTCGACCTCGTGCAGCAGCGACTCACTGGTCAGCTCGGCCTCGTACGCCTTGCCGCCGCCGCGGATGCCGAACAGGCGCTTGGTCCAGACCAGGTAGATCACGGCGAGCACGTTCAGCGCGAAGGTGGCGATCTTGAACTTCGTCGCGTGCTCGGAGAGCTCGTAGACCTCGATCGGCAGGAACAGCGCCGTGGCCACCGCGGCGAAGTACTCCCCCCAGCGCTTGGCCAGCCACAGGCCGATCGCCTCGATCAGCTCGATCACCGCGTACAGCGCCAGCGCCGCGGCCGCGAGGTCGAGCGAGGAGTGCCTGTAGGTGAACAGCTTCCGGATCGACGTGACGACCGAGGAGTTGTCCAGGTCGTAGCCGTAGTGCTGGGCCAGCGGCTTGAAGACGGTCAGGTTCTTCTCGAACAGCAGCTGCAGCGCGTGCTCGGAGTTCGAGAACTTCCACACCGCGTACGCGCCGAGGCCGACCAGCAGGAAGCGGAAGACCCGCTCGATCGCCAGCAGCCGCATGATGAAGTGCGAGCGCAGCGCCTTCCCGCGGCGCGGCATCGGGGCCTCGGCCACCGGGCCGGTCTCGGTCGGCACGTCGAGGACGAAGTCCCCGCAGCGCAGGCAGCGCCAGGCCGTGCCGAGCCCCGTGTCGGCCCGCACCTGGGTCAGGTATTCGGGCTCGGTCGGCTCGAAGAGGACATGCCCCCGTCGCGAGCATGCTCGCCTACTCCAGTCCATGCGGTACAGCCTAGAGGTCCGCGCCCGCAGTGTGACGCGTCTTACGTCCCCTTCGACGCACGGCGAGGCGTTTTTCCCGACCTCATGTCGGTAAGCTGTCGGCCATGACTTCCCGCGACACGTTCACCCGCCTGTTCGTCCCGGTCTCGCTCGCCGAGGGCGTCTCGTTCCTGATCCTGCTCCTCGTCGCCGTGCCGCTGCAGATCTTCGCGCACCAGCAGACGCCGGTGCAGATCTTCGGCATGCTGCACGGCCTGCTGTTCATCGCTTACGTGATGATCGCCGCGTACGGCCACACCCAGCGCAAGTGGTCCGGCAGGCGGCTGTCCTGGATCCTGCTCATGTCCGTGCTGCCGACCGGCGCCTTCTTCGCCGAGCGCTCGGTCAAGAACGAGGCGGCGCCGGTCGCCGCCGCCTCGACCGCGGCCGTCTGAGCGTTCGCGTCGCGGCCGTCCGACCGCCTCGTACACCGCTCCGTATCGCCCCGGGCGCCCTTCGCCGGCCGTCTCGCATCTTGAATGCCGGAACCGCTGTCCCGACCGGCGGACGAGGTGGGAGACTCGTGAGAAGTCGGCGGCGCTGCCGACCAGACGAAGGCACCACCAGAAACGGAGTGATCCGCTATGCCGGCTCTGCGGTCCCGGACTTCCACCCACGGACGCAACATGGCGGGTGCGCGCGCCCTTTGGCGCGCCACCGGCATGACGGACGCGGACTTCGGCAAGCCCATCGTCGCGATCGCCAACTCCTTCACCCAGTTCGTACCCGGCCACGTCCACCTTCGGAACGTCGGCGAGATCGTCGCCGAGTCGGTGCACGCGAACGGCGGCGTGGCCAAGGAGTTCAACACCATCGCCGTGGACGACGGCATCGCCATGGGCCACGGCGGCATGCTCTACTCGCTGCCCTCCCGCGAGCTGATCGCCGACGCCGTCGAGTACATGGTCAACGCGCACTGCGCGGACGTGCTCGTGTGCATCTCCAACTGCGACAAGATCACCCCCGGCATGCTCATGGCCGCGCTGCGGCTGAACATCCCGACGGTGTTCGTCTCCGGCGGGCCGATGGAGGCCGGCAAGGCGCACATCCGCGACGGCGTCGCCTACGACAAGCTCGACCTGATCGACGCGATGTCGGCCGCCGCCGACGAGAAGGTCTCCGACGACACGCTCGGCACCATCGAGCGCTCCGCGTGCCCGACGTGCGGCTCCTGCTCCGGCATGTTCACCGCCAACTCGATGAACTGCCTGGTCGAGGCGCTCGGCCTGGGCCTGCCCGGCAACGGATCGGTGCTCGCCACGCACGCCAAGCGCCGCGCGCTGTTCGAGCGCGCCGGCTCGCTGGCCGTGGAGCTGGCCGAGCGTTACTACGCCAAGGACGACGAGTCGGTCCTGCCGCGCTCGATCGCCACCCCCGCCGCGTTCGGCAACGCGATGGCGATGGACGTGGCCATGGGCGGCTCGACCAACACCGTGCTGCACCTGCTCGCCGCGGCCCAGGAGGCCGGCGTCGGCTTCGGCCTCAAGGAGATCGACGAGACCTCCCGCCGCGTCCCGTGCATCGTGAAGGTCGCGCCGAACCGCGCGTCGGCGGACAAGACCTACTACATGGAGGACGTGCACCGCGCCGGCGGCATCCCGGCGATCCTCGGCGAGCTGCGCCGCGCCGGCCTGCTCGACGAGGGCGTGCACGCGGTGCACTCCCCGTCGCTGGGCGAATGGCTGAACGAGTGGGACGTCCGCGCCGAGAACCCGTCGGCCGCGGCCGTCGAGCTCTACCACGCGGCGCCCGGCGGCGTGCGCACCACCGAGCCTTTCTCCACCGAGAACCGCTGGGACAAGCTGGACGTCGACGCCGCGCACGGCTGCGTGCGCGACCTCGAGCACGCCTACACCAAGGACGGCGGACTGGCCGTGCTCTGGGGCAACCTCGCCGCGGACGGCGCGATCGTGAAGACCGCGGGCGTGGCCGAGGAGATCTGGACCTTCAGCGGCCCGGCGCGCGTGTTCGAGAGCCAGGAGCAGGCCGTCGAGGCGATCATGAACAACCGGATCGTCGCGGGCGACGTGGTCGTGATCCGCTACGAGGGTCCGAAGGGCGGCCCGGGCATGCAGGAGATGCTGTACCCGACCGCGTTCCTGAAGGGCAAGGGGCTCGGCGCCAAGTGTGCGCTGATCACCGACGGCCGCTTCTCCGGCGGCACCTCGGGCCTGTCCATCGGCCACATCTCCCCGGAGGCCGCGGCCGGCGGCACCATCGCGCTGGTCGAGGAGGGCGACACCGTCTCGATCGACATCCGCACCCGCGCCCTGGAGCTGGACGTCCCGGCCGAGGTGCTGGCCGAGCGGCGCGCCGCGCTCGAGGCCGCCGGCGGCTACAAGCCGGAGGACCGGGACCGCCCGGTCTCGCTCGCGCTCAAGGCCTACGCGCTGCTGGCCACCTCCGCGGCCACCGGGGCGGTGCGCGACCGGGCCATGCTCGAGGGCTGAGCCGAGACGGGTAAGGGTAAGGAGTCGGGGTGCTCTCCTTCGATCCGGTCCAACGGGCCTTCGAGCTCTGGCAGGACCGCTGGGGCGAGTCGAGCTCGATGCGCGCGGTCACGTCGCTGATGCGCGCGCACCAGCTCGTCCTCGCGGAGCTCGACGCGATAGTCAAGCCGTACGGCCTGACCTTCGCGCGCTACGAGGCGCTGGTGCTGCTGGTCTTCAGCCGCAACGGCTCGCTGCCGCTGTCCAAGGTCGGCGAGCGCCTGCAGGTGCATCCGACGTCGGTGACGAACATCATCGACCGGCTCGAGAAGTCCGACCTCGTCACCCGCAGGCCGAACCCGAACGACGGCCGCGGCGTGCTCGCCGAGATCACCGAGCAGGGCCGCCGCGTGGCCGAGAAGGCGACCGCGGACCTGATGGGCGCCGAGTTCGGCCTCGGCGCCCTGACCACGGAGCAGCACGACTCGCTCTTCGCCACCCTGCGCGACCTGCGCCTGGCCTCGGGAGACTTCGCCGAGGACTGAATCAGCCCTTGTGCAGCCAGGTTTCGTTCCACATGTTCTGGTCGCATGCCTGCAGCCAGAAGTCGTTCACGTCGGCGGAGCCGCCCGCGAAGCAGTCGCCGGAATAGTCGACGGACTCCAGCTGACCGCCCGACGAACTCGCCGAAAGAACCACCCAGAGGCCGTTCGAGCTCTCGGTACAGCCGCCGATGGTCGCCGAGCTGCTGCTCGCGGCGAGCAGGCAGCTCCCGCCGTTGTTGCTGACGATCTCGAATTCGCTTGCGGTGACGTACCTCGCGTACCAGGAGAAGGCGGCGCTGCCGGTGCAGGAGCCCTCACTGAGGTTGCCGCCGCTGTATTCGAGGCAGTAATCGCCGGACTTCACGTCCTGCAACTCGCCGGGAGACGTCGAGATCACCGTCGAATTGCTGGAGCCGCCGCCGCTTGCCGCCTTGGTCGTCGCGCTGGCCGCGGTGGTGGTGGGGGACGATCCGGACCCGCTCTGGGTGCCTCCGGAGCCGCTGCCCGACGACGCCTTCGCCGCCGTCGTCGCCGCCGCTCCCTTGCTGGCCTGCGACGATGCGGAGCTCGACGAATGAGCACTCGGCGCCGTCGTCGCGGTCGCCCGCCCGGCCGCCGAGCCGCTCGCCTCCGTGCCGGAATGCGGAGTCGACACCGAGACCGTGGGGTTCAGGTCGCTGCCACCGGAGGTGATGAACGGGACCTTGTTCATACCGATCAGCGTCCCGACCGTGCCCGTAGCCAGGATCAGCGGCAGGATGATCAGGAGGCGGCGCCGCCCGCGGTCCTTCTCCCGCCGCGGCTTCCGCGGTTCCTCCGCCGGATCGACCTCTGATATGACCGGCTCGATGCCCACCGGCACGGTCCCGCTCTCGGCCGAAGACGTCGCCGGCCAGGCCGGCTGCGGCGGAGCGATCACGGCCGACTCCGCGGCTGTCGCGGCCGCGGCGTCCCCGGCCGTCGCCGCGAACGCCGTGCGGACCGCGATCTGTTCCGCGATCCCCTCGGGCCAGACGAGATCACCGGTGCCCGCTACCGTCCGCTGATCGACCGTGGCCAGGAGTTCGGCGGCGGACGGGCGCTGCGCGGGGTCCTTCGCGAGGCAGGACGCGACGACGTCCGCGAGTTCGGAGTCGCGGGCACGCAGCGCGTCGAGGTTCGGCGGCTCGTGGACGATGCGGAAGAGCAGGTCGGTGCCGGATCCCAGGCCGAACGGCGGCTCGCCCGTCGCCGCGAAGGAGACGACTGCGCCGAGCGAGAATACGTCCACCGCGGGCGTGAGCGTCTTCATCGCGCGCGCCTGCTCCGGTGCCATGTAGGCGGGTGTGCCGACGATCATGCCGGTTGCCGTGACGGTGCTCTGGTCCGCGGCGCGGGCGACGCCGAAGTCGATGAGCGTGACACCGCTGCCGGTCAGCATCACGTTGGATGGCTTGAGATCCCGGTGCACCATCTCCAGCGCGGCGACCCTCTTCAGATGCTGAGCCAGTTCCCGCAGCAGCGTCCACACGGTCTCCGTGGGCAGCGGGCCGCCGTTGAGGTATACCGATTCGTGCAGTGTGACGCCCGGTATGTACGCGGTCGCGAACCACGGCGGCCGTGCGGTACGGTCGGCGGCGAGCAGCCGCGCGCTCACCCCCGCGGGCAGCCGCGCCTGGTTGTCCAGCTCCTGCCCGAAGTGCTTGAGGAAGGTCGCGTCGGTGGCGAGGTGGGGCAGCACCTGCTTGACGGCCGCGTACCCCTCGGGCGCCACGCCGAGATAGACCCGCCCCATCCCGCCCGAACCCAGCACCCCCTTGATCGGGAAGGCCCCGATTTGTCGCGGATCCGCCGCCTCCAGCTGCTGCGCCCCGATGCCGGACAGGTCTATCTGGAACATCGTCCCCTCGCCGTTCACACGGGCACGGTAGCAGCGTGCTGCGTGGACCGGTACCGGGGCCGGCCTGCCATGATCACCTGTTCGGCAGGGGAAGCCGCTCGAGTCGACGAGCGCTCGAAGGGTCGGGCGATTCGATGGTCGCGCACGGCCGACTCCGCGTGCCGCTCGTCCGGCCTGGCGAAGTAGTAGGACGTCCTAGTACCTTGGAGGCATGAGCAGAGAGCGGTGGCAGGCGGCCTACGAGGCCGCTCGGAAGACCGACCGGGACACCACCACGATCAGCGGTGAGCCCACCGAGCCGGTGTACGGGCCGGCGAGCGATGCGCAGGCGGCGGCGTATCCGGGCTTCGAGCGGATCGGCTGGCCTGGGCAGTTCCCGTTCACCCGCGGTCTGTACCCGACCGGGTACCGCGGGCGGCCGTGGACGATCCGGCAGTTCGCGGGCTTCGGCAGCGCGGCGGACACGAACGAGCGGTTCCGGGCGATCCTGGCGGCCGGCGGCGGCGGGCTTTCGGTCGCGTTCGACATGCCCACGCTGATGGGGCGGGACTCGGACGAGCCGCGCTCGCTCGGCGAGGTCGGGCACTGCGGGGTGGCGATCGACTCCGCGGCCGACATGGACGTGCTGTTCCGGGACATCCCGCTCGGCGACGTGACCACCTCGATGACGATCAGCGGGCCGGCCGTCCCGGTGTTCTGCATGTACGTCGTCGCGGCCGAGCGCCAGGGTTACTCACCCGCCCAGCTCAACGGCACGCTGCAGACGGACATCTTCAAGGAGTACATCGCGCAGAAGGAGTGGCTCTTCCCGCCCGAGCCGCACCTGCGCCTGATCGGCGACCTCATGGAGTACTGCGCGCGCGAGGTCCCCGCGTACAAGCCGCTGTCCGTCTCCGGGTACCACATCCGCGAGGCCGGGGCGACGGCCGCGCAGGAGCTGGCGTACACGCTGGCCGACGGCTTCGGCTATGTCGAGCTAGGCCTCTCCCGGGGGCTCGACATCGACGTTTTCGCGCCCGGCCTGTCCTTCTTCTTCGACGCACACATCGACTTCTTCGAGGAGATCGCCAAGTTCCGCGCCGCGCGCCGGATCTGGGCACGGTGGCTGCGCGACGTGTACGGCGCGAAGACCGAGAAGGCGCAGTGGCTGCGCTTCCACACACAGACGGCCGGCGTATCCCTGACCGCCCAGCAGCCTGAGAACAACATCGTGCGCACGGCGCTCGAGGCGCTCTCGGCGGTGCTCGGCGGCACCAACTCGCTGCACACTAACGCGCTCGACGAGGTGCTCGCGCTGCCGTCCGCCAAGGCCGCCGAGATCGCCGTGCGCACACAGCAGGTCATCCTCGAGGAGACCGGCGCGGCCAACGTCGCCGACCCGCTCGGCGGCTCGTGGTACGTCGAGGCGCTCACCGATCGCATCGAGGCGCAGGCCGAGGAGATCTTCCAGCGCATCAAGGACCTCGGCCACGACGGCACGATCACGGCGGGCCTGCTGCGCGGCATCGACGAGGGCTACTTCACCGGCGAGATCGCAGAGGCCTCCTTCCGCTACCAGCAGGCGGTGGAGAAGGGCGACAAGCGGATCGTCGGCGTCAACGCGCACACCGAGTCGATCGAGGAGCCGCTCGAGATCCTGCGCATCTCGCACGAGGTCGAGCTCGCCCAGAACCGCGACCTCGCCCGGCGTCGCGGCCACCGCGACAACTCCGCGGTCGAGTCCGCGCTCGCCGAGCTGCGGCGCGGTGCCGAGGCCGAGGGCGTGAACCTGATCCCGCCGATGCTCGACGCCGTCCGCGCCGAGGCGACCCTCGGCGAGATCTGCGGCGTGCTCAAGGACGTCTTCGGGACGTATACGGAGCCTGCGAGGTTCTAGCGGCGACGGCGGTGGAGCCCGGTACCGGGCTCCACCGCTTTTTCAGTCGT